>LULZ01000206.1_pt1 | contig 15408 bp, 18 predicted proteins | sample 729721 | NCBI WGS metagenome assembly LULZ01 (sample SAMN03860276, study PRJNA289734) | marine metagenome | biome: seawater column; feature: ocean; material: water; isolation source: Red Sea water column Station 91 - depth 100m | place: Saudi Arabia: Red Sea | collected 2011-10-15 | depth 100 m
CTTCAGCATTTGCTACCTTGAAATCAAGCATTGTTAGCTCACTTTCGCCTTTTCTATAAACATCAACAAGAACTCTCTCAATATTCGAATTCACACCAGCGCTAAAAGGGTTATAAGCCGCTGGCGTTGAATCCCAAAGAGCTTCTTTTAAAAGATTGTTGGAAGTTCTATTCCGAGTAATATCATCAGATGTCGCCTTTGAATGAACAAAAGCACCTTCCCAATCCCATTCATCAAAACTTCCTCTGAAACCTTGTAAGATCCGGTAAGTTTCTTTTTCAACATCAACCATTCTCATTCGCTCAGCGTATCGATAGTTATCAATGTAGAGTTGTTTACCGGCGAATAATGCGGTTCCATCTGCTAAGGTCATTTGATTAAGCCAATAATTATCAGGACCTACTCTGTGTTTAACAGAAGAAAAAGCGTAAGAAGGATGACGAGTTAAAAGATAATCTGAGGTGTAGTAACCAAGTTCAGTAAAGGATTCTAACCCGTTACCAAAATCATGGTTAATGTAGACAAAGACATTCGTTCTTTGTAAATCGGATCTCGCGTCAGTAAATCCCCAAAGATTAAATCGCTCAGTACCATTACCGTCTTGGGCTATACATGTACCGTATCCCGTATCAAATACTTCGCCACCTTGACTAGATCGGTTACTGCATCTTGAGTCACCCAATGGGAATACTTCAAACTCACCGTTAGAGTCAGTGAAGACATGATTGTATGGATTGCTGCTTCCGTGCTCACTTGAAGTGACCATATCAAATTGGCCGTACAAGCTATTGGCACTGGTGTTTCTAAATCTGCTTGAATTTGCCCATGGTGATCCAGCATCTAAGCAACGACCTTCATCTGAGACACCATCTGGAAGATCACATGTGGTCCACTGCCTATGGTCAGAGTTACCCCATCTGGGGTCTTCCTGAGCTCTTATAGGCTCACGATCGTAATAATCCATAAAGACAGCTACATTGGTGTTTCCATCGTTAAAATTTTGACCAAATTTAACGGTAAAGGTCTTATCTTCAGCATCGAAATGGTCGTACCATCCCATTTTAGTTCTGAAAGAAAATCCTTCGTAATCCTTCTGCATAGCATAGTTCACAACTCCTGCTACAGCATCAGCACCATAAATCGCGGAGGCGCCATCACGAAGTATTTCCATTCGATCTACACCCCAGACTGGAACTAGATTTGAGTTCACAGTAACTGCTGGAACAAAATCACCACCGATGTATTCCGTTTGATAGCCTGGTGAGTTAACCAACCTTCTTCCATTAATCAAAGTTAGGGTATTACCTGTTCCCATGTTCCTAAGGTTATATGCACCCATATCACCTCTAGCAGAGTTAACTCCACCTGAAGCATTCTCAGCCTCATTAAACATGTTCATACCGTTTTCAGCGATGTTTTCTAATAACTCATCTCCAGAATCTACACCCAGCGATTCAATATCTTCAAACTCGATAACTGAAACAGGCAAAGAACCAGTAATTTTGGCCCCCTTAATTTGTGAGCCTGTAACTGTAATTTCTTCTACTTCACTGCTAGCTGATGCAGCATCTTCTTGTGCAAAACCAGAAACTGAAAAAGTAAGCGCGAAAAACGCAGTTACGGCGTATTTTTTTATAGACATTATTGCCTCCTAATAAATGAATAACATTTTGTTACAAATCTTGAAGAAACTATAGCATAATCACTCATCAATAGAATAGATGTAATTTTGTGCAAAAACAACAAGCATTATGTTCTTAAATTTCTAAACTTTACCTAAAGGAACTATGTCAAATAATAAAAAAAGCGTCGGCTTCTTTGTTGGGATAATTGCAAGTTTAATCGTACTTTTTTTACCTGAAAGTGATGGTTTAGCGCCTGAGGCACAAAGAGCAGCTGCAATTTTTGTTTTGATGGGAATATGGTGGGCAACCGAAGCTGTACCTATAGCAATCACCGCACTTATCCCTCTTGTGTTCTTTCCATTGCTTGGTGTTGCCTCTATAGAGGCAACTGCAGCACCTTACGCTAATAAGAATATTTTTTTATTCTTAGGTGGATTTTTTCTATCTTTAGCGATACAGAAATGCAATCTTCATAAAAGAATAGCTCTGACCATACTTAAATTTACTGGTACAAGAGGTAAATCCATCATAGCCGGTTTTATGCTTAGCTCCTGCTTGTTAAGCATGTGGATTATGAACACTTCTACCACGATTATGTTATTGCCAATTGGGCTAGCTATTATTGCGGTTGTTAAAGAATCCATGACGGAACTAAGTGAATTGGAAAAACTCAATTTTCAGGTTGCCCTCCTCCTTGGCATTGCATACGCAGCAAATATTGGTGGGATAGCAACACTGATCGGAACAGCACCTAATATGGCATTAAACGGTTTTATGGAAGAGCAATACAATGTATCAATTTCATTCCTTGATTGGATGAAAGTAGGCGTCCCAGTTAGCCTTACTCTTCTCCCATTAGCATGGTTAAGTTTAACAAGGCTATCTTTCCCAGTTAATTTTCAAACATCGGAGCAAACACAAGCCACAATCATTAATATGAGACATAGTTTAGGGGAAATCAAAACCTCTGAGAAAAGAGTGCTCTTCATTTTCCTCTTTACTGCTTTTCTATGGGTGACAAGAGGACAGATCAATAACATCCCAGGTCTTGAAGGGTTGTCTGATCCCGGCATAGCCATGCTATGTGGACTGGCTTTATTTTTAACACCCAGTGGTTCAACAAGCGAAAACCTGTTGGAATGGAAAGATGCTGAGCGTGGGGTCCCCTGGGGGGTATTACTACTATTTGGTGGTGGCTTATCTCTCGCAGCAGCTGCTCAAAGTACAGGGCTGGCTGAATGGATAGGAGGTTTAATGCCAGTTGGTTTAAGCATAGTATTATTGGTCTTTATGTTTACTACGCTAATTATATTTTTAACAGAATTGACATCAAATCTGGCAACAACTGCAACCTTTTTACCTATTGTTGCAATCATTGCAACACAGTTTGGATTTGATCCAATTTTACTGACAGCCTCAATAGCCATTGCTGCCAGTTGCGCTTTTATGTTGCCAGTTGCTACCCCTCCGAATGCTATCGTTTTTGGTTCCGAGTTAATTAAGGTTCCTCAAATGATGAGGGCGGGGATAGTGCTTAATGTAATATCAATAGTTATCGTGTCACTGGCAAGTATTTATCTGGTTCCTAAATTTCTCTCATGAGTGAATCGACTAATAATATCAGAAATGTTTGTGTCTTCTTGGGATCAAGCTTAGGGAATCGAGAAATATATAAAGAAGCCACAGAACTCTTAGCAAAAGAACTTGTTTCCAATGGATATCAAATTGTTTATGGGGGAGGAAGTAATGGGTTAATGGGAGTTCTAGGTGACAGCGTCGTTGATGCTGGTGGCTATATAACTGGGATCATTACAGAACAACTTGATGATATTGAAGTTGGTCACCAAGGCTTAAATGAATTAATCATTGTTAAAAATATGCATGAGAGAAAAAAGATGATGGCTGATAAATCTCAAGCAGTGGTTTGCCTCCCCGGAGGAGTAGGCACCTGGGAAGAATTTTTTGAATCTCTCACTTGGAATCAACTTGGACTACAGACCAAGCCAATTATTTTACTCAACATTGAGAATTACTACTCGAAATTAAAAATTTTTATCCAGCATGCGGTAGATGAGGGCTTCCTTCCTCAATCAACCAGTGATGAGTTGGTTTTGGTAGATGATGTCGATGAGGCGATTTTACAAATTAAGAATTTTATACCTAAAGACACATCTACCTGGTATCAAAGGCTAAAGGATTGAATAAAATAGAATAACTAGTCTTTTGCTCTACTAGGCCCAGGAAAAAACATATTTGTTTCATCGATGTATTGATTGTAGCCAGGTCTTTTTTTAGACTGAGGTTTCTCCAATAAACGAATCGTCAGCTTGAAAAAGATGAATAACATCATTGCTGGGGCAACCACACCTAATAAAGACCCTGTCGACAAAGATAATACAAAGATTGCAAACCACTGAAGAAAGTCACCAAAATAATTTGGGTGCCTTGAATATTTCCATAAGCCTTTGTTCATGATCTTAGATGAGTTATCCGGATCCGACTTAAATTTTTTCATTTGTTGATCTGCAATGGATTCAAATAGAAATCCAATGACAAAAAATATGATTGCCAAAGCAACTAAGATGGAAGAGTCGTTGTTTATATTGCGACTAAAGATTAGAAAGATTGGCCATGAAATGATTGCTTGAAGCACTCCTTGAAGCATAAAGACTCTAAAGTAACTGACAAGTCTCCAATCTCTTTTAGAGGCATTTCTCATTTTTACATACCTATAATCCTCGCCATGTCCTAAATTCCTTTTTGCAAGATAATAAGTGAGTCTCAAGCCCCAAATAGTTACCATTACTAGCAATAGCTCACGTGTGTCAGTCGATGCCAATCCATTGACATCATTGTGAAAAGAGCAAGCCCAAGCAATCAGCACAAAACCAAATCCCCAATAAATATCTATAATGCTCGAATCTTTTATCCTAATACTGACCATCCAAAGCAATGTGAGTGCCAACCAATTAATAAAATATGCAAATTGGTGCATAGACGTTTCAAAAAATATAGTTTCAATCACTCGCTTCTCCTAAGGTTGTCTAATTTGGTCTACTAAATCCCTGATCTCATCAGGCGTCTGTTTTGTCATTGATGACACTATGATGCTAACAAAAATATTAATCAACATACCAATCGTGCCAATGCCTTCTGGAGATATTCCCCACAACCAGTTCGATGAAGAATTAAGCTCTGGATGCATGAATTTAAAATACAAGATATATCCCAGGGTAAAAATAAGACCTGCTATCATTCCTGAAATGGCTCCTTCTTTATTTATGACTTTGGTAAAGATCCCCAAAAGAATGGCTGGAAAAAGAGTGGCTGCAGCTAGTCCGAATGCAAATGCAACCACTTGCGCCACAAAACCGGGCGGATATATACCAAATAAGCCAGCGATAATGACTGCAATGAAAACCGAAAAACGGGCGTACATAAGCTCTTTCTTTTCAGAGATATTAGTGGCCAAAGTTTTCTTTATGAGATCATGAGAAACAGAGGTTGATATGACAAGCAAAAGTCCTGCAGCCGTTGATAATGCCGCAGCAAGTGCGCCCGCTGCGACCAAGGCAATCACCCAAGCGGGTAACTCAGCGATCTCTGGATTTGCCAATACCATGATGTCTCGATCGATATAAACTTCATTTCTCGATTTGGGTGGAGAATTATTTGCAATGACCCTTTCACCAAAATCACCACTAGAATCCAAGTATTTTGGTTTAACTGGATCAAAGGCATTGCCTGGAGCATGCTGAATTAATCCATCATTATTTTTATCTCTCCATGCAATCAAACCAATATCTTCCCAATTTTTAAACCACTGAGGCGCTTGTTGATATGAAACATCATGTGTTGATTCGAGTAAGTTATATCTCGCAAAAGAAGAAACGGCAGGTGCAGTGGTATATAAAATAGCAATAAAAATTAGAGCATAGCCGGCCGATCTTCTTGCTGATGCAACATCAGGAACGGTAAAGAAACGGACGATTACATGCGGCAATCCCGCAGTACCCAACATCAGTGCGGCCGTGATACAAAAAACATCAATGGTTTCTTTTAATCCATTCGTATATGGCTCAAAACCAATATCGGTCATAATTAGATCCAGTTTTTCCAAAAGATAAATATCTTGATCAATGATTCTGTCGCCAAAACCAAATTGAGGAATTGGATTGCCTGTAATCAAGATTGAAATAAAAATTGCTGGTACCAAGTAGGCAAAAATTAAAACGCAATATTGTGCAACCTGGGTGTACGTGATGCCTTTCATGCCACCCAATACTGCATAGAAGAAAACGATGCCCATACCAATGACCACTCCAATTTCAATATCAACCTCAAGAAATCTAGAAAAAACGATACCTACCCCTCTCATCTGGCCAGCAACATAGGTAAATGAGACAATAATTAGACAAATAACGGCAACCAGTCTTGCTAGAGATGAATAATATCTGGTGCCAATAAAATCAGGGACTGTGAATTGACCAAACTTTCTAAGATAGGGAGCTAGCAATAGTGCTAAAAGGACATAGCCGCCCGTCCAGCCCATAAGATAAACTGAACCATCTCTTCCTAAAAAAGAAATCAATCCAGCCATGGAGATAAATGATGCAGCTGACATCCAATCTGCAGCTGTTGCCATGCCGTTGGCTATAGGGTTTACACCTTTTCCAGCAATATAAAATTCACTGGTCGAACCTGCTCTAGAACGAATCGCAATCGTAATATAAAGAGCAAAGGTAATTCCAACGAATATATAAGTAAGAGCCTGAACCGACATTCTTTAATTCCCTTTATCGTTAGAATTCTTAAATTTCTGATCCAGTTTCTGCATTTGATGGATATAAATGAAGATCAAAATAACAAAAACATAGATACTGCCTTGCTGGGCAAACCAGAACCCTAATTTAAAACCAAAGAATGTGAACTGATCTAGATAATCTGCAAATAAAATACCGCACCCAAATGAGACAAAAAACCAAATGAGTAAAAGACTGGCAACCAACTTAAGATTGGCAGCCCAATAGTCATTTTTATTAGTAAAAGATTTTTCCATTAGATGACTTAGAGATGCTGGGACATAGTCTCAGCAACTAGAGTTAGTGCCTTGAATGGCCGAATTAAAACTCTAAGTTCGGTTAGTTTTTGCTCTTCATTCCAAATTATATAATCCACACCGTTGATATAGATCTCTTCAATTTTGGTTTCGAAGATTAAAAAAGCAGAATCTTGTCCAACAATTTCATCTGTGTATTTGAAATGATCATTATTAATAACTTGATTAGCAGCATTTAGGTATTTCATGACGTTTTCAATACCTTGAATAGGCTTATAGACAAAGGGTGAATAAAACTCTATTTCCTGATCCATAAATGAAGCATCAACAATATTTTTCTCAATACAGAGATGCCAATTTTCAATCGCTGATGACATATTTAAGAATCTAAATCAGGCTTAGCGACTTTCACATAAATATAGGCTAATACCACAACTGCTATCATTCTCGTGGCAGGATCGATAATAGCGGCAACACCATCACTAAGTGCATTACCTAATAGGGCGCCAAATAAAGCTCCGTAGACGCCTTTGCCACCGAGTCTTCGTTCAAGGTTGACACCAAATAGAGAAACAAAAACTAGAATGCCATTGTCTATTATTCCAAACCAAGTTCCTTCGCTGAAAATATAGGAAAAAATATCCATAAATTACTCCTTTAGCTTGTTTATTATCAAGCTATCTGAATGTTACTTCAACAAGATACTTAGTCTTTTCTAAATAAATTTTCTTGATCCTTAAAGGATTTGAATTCAATGGCATTTCCTGAAGGATCATTTAGAAATAAAGTTGCTTGCTCTCCAACTTGACCTTTAAATCTAATTGTTGGCTCAATAATAAATTCAACCTTATTGTTTTTTAAATCCGTAGCCAGTTTATGGAAAGTATCCCATTCCAACACTATTCCAAAATGAGGGACGGGAACTTCATGTTGATCAACTGGATTCTTACTTTGAGCGTTATTAGTCTCCGTTAAATGACAGACTAATTGATGCCCATAGAAATTGAAGTCAATCCAAGTTGGATCGGATCTTCCGATTTCTGCTCCTAGAAGACCGTTGTAAAAATCTTTAGCCTGATTCAAATCATTGACAGGTATGGCTAAATGAAAGGGAGTTAGTTTGCTCAATGAAATCTCTCCGTTCAAAGTCGTTGGTTTAAAAAACTAACAAAAGAATAGCACACAAGAACTTATTTCAGATTGTAATTTTATTATATAATTTACCTCTGAACTTTCATAAGTTGCCTTAGAGATTTCATAAACATAATAATAGCGAATAATTTGGAGAAACAATTAATGAGTGACATTTATAAGTTCGACTGTAAAAACGCTGAAGGTGAAGTAGTTTCCCTTAGTGATTATAAAAATAGATTACTGCTTATAGTTAACACAGCAAGTAAGTGCGGCTTTACGCCCCAATATGAAGGATTAAACAACCTTCATCTTAAATTTAAAGATAAAGATTTTTCAGTATTGGGTTTTCCATGTAATCAATTCGGAAAACAAGAACCAGGTACGAATAAAGAAATACAAGAATTTTGTTCCTTAAATTTTCAAATTGAATTTCCTGTCTTTGCAAAAATTGATGTTAACGGACCCACAGCTGATCCTCTCTACCAATATTTATGTGAAACAAAACCAGGGCTTCTGGGCTCTAAAAAGATAAAGTGGAATTTTACAAAATTCCTAGTTGACCAAAAGGGAAATGTTGTTTCTAGATTTGCCCCAAACACTAAACCAGAAGATATCGAGAAAGAAATCGAAGCTCTTATTTAATTACTGGAATCCCGATCATGGCCGCATATTTTATTGTTCGCTGTAAATACCATGATATGGATGACTATAAAAAGTATGCAAATGCTGCTGCACAAGCAGTTAAAACTTTTAATGGTAGGTTCTTAGTCACTGGCAAAGGCAATCAATTACAAAAGGAAAAAGGAGAGCACCCCAAAACTGTGATTGTTGAATTTAAAACCATGGAAATAGCTATCGCCTGTTACGAATGTGAACTCTATCGTGAAGCTTTAACTTATATCGAGCATTCGGCGGATCGTGATTTTGTTATTGCTGAAGGCTTAGAGACAAGTTAAGCCGGTATCTTATTTTCTTCCTGGTCTTTTTTTATTTCTCTGGAACTAATATCGAGTCGAAACTCCGACTCAGGGATTCCTTGAAAACGATCAACGATACTAGTAGGTATTGAGACTTGATCGAGGGTTTTATAAATGTCACCGATTTTCCTTCCAAAGACTATGAAGTTGACATCATTAGCATTAAAGAGATCTATACTTTCCAGCATTTGCTTTTGATCACCGTAAAATTTCTCATCAAACATCCTAATTAATGTATCTATTCCCAGAATAAAAGTTGAGTCTTTAAAGATACGTGCTTTATCAGCAAAAGTGGGGGCATTGGTGAGCGCCCAGCGATCATCTGGTTTAAATTGATCCAGTACTTTATGGATCTCAAAATAACTCAATAATGTTTTTTCAACATTACCAATTGAAATCTCAAAGGTAGCCGGCATCCTAGTTCTTTTCTCAGCAATTTTCTGAATCCTCTTATGGCCCTTATGCAATGGGTTAAAGGCCCCTGGGAAAATAAGTTTTGATGGCTCGAGAGCGCTATGAACCAATGACTCCCTCCCTGATTCTAATGCGTGCCATTCGGGTTTTGAGCTAAAAACCTCATATTCAATCTTTTGAGTCAATTTTGGCAACTCATTATTTACTCCGCAAACAATTCCAATTAATGATTCCAAACATTCAGTTACAAGCTCCTCTTCAGAGGACCTCGTCCGTTTTCCTTTAGTTAAATAAGATGAAATAACATGGGTGGCATCTAAGCCATGAATACAAACAAAAAATCGATGACTGCCTAGCTTTTCATAAGTGGTTGATAGAGTTGCCGTGACCGCGACCCCCAGTAGATTGGATGGATCGACAGAAGGAGCCAGTTTTTTTGCTCTATTAAAAGCGGTAACCGCCATATTTACGGTTGTTTGAAGTCCACAATAATGACTAGGTTGAAATCCAAGATATTCATTCATAGATTCCCTGGAATAAGGAATATAAGATTCAAGTATTGTTTGGCTTGCACCAGGTACTTTTAGCAAATCAGAGATTGCACTCCCTCCCCCTCCGCTTGACACAAAAACCAACTTAAAGGGTCCATCATGAATGGATCTTATATCGCCAAAATTCATTATTTTTCGAGTTCCTTATCAATTGGCAGCAAGACTCTTTTTAAAAGCATTTGTCTTCTATCTCTTCTTTCTTCTGCTAAATCATCATCAGGTTCAAAAGTTTCAATGTCCTCAAGGGTGATTGCTTTCTTACTTACTAGGAGTTTTTCAATAGTGTCTAACCGATCCCTTAAAACTGAGATTTCTTGAGTTAAGGTCATAATCATTGCCATTAGGTTATCTATTGATCTTTCATCGAGATATATCGGTTTTTTACCTTTTGCTACTCGAGGTAATTCTATTTTTGAGTTCATTGTTTATGTGGTTTTTGTGCCAAGTAGATCGGTAATTTTAAATAGAAGTCTCCGGTATAACCTTTGGTGTATTTTGCAACAGCTTCCGCAGATGTAAATTCAATGCTCTCCCTAGAGAAACCTGCATCCTCGAATATTTTTTGAAGATCCATATTCCTTAAAGCGCCTGAAAAATTTTCATTGTTGTTGGTTACCTCCCAATCTTTAAGAAAATCATAAAGTGGCTCTACAGCATCTCTATGAAAAGGATAAACATCCAAGTGAATCATCCAGCCTCCTGGTTTAAGAAGTCTATAAGTTTCATTAATTATCTTGGGTATAGCATCGTGTGAGGTCTCATGAAGGAATAGGCATGAGGTAACAAGATCAAATGTTTCGTTACTGAAGTCAGTATTTTCGGCATTTTGTTGACTAAAATGTGCGGTAACTCCCAATGCATTAGCTCTTGCATGAGCATATCTTAGACAAGGTGAAGCGACATCAATCCCGTATATTTCACTGTCAGGGAAAATCTTTGCAAAAGGCAATGTTGAGTTTCCAATTGCACATCCCATATCAAGAATTTTCTCAGGTTTTAGGCTGTCTATATATTTCTCGATATGACCGATGATGGCTTGAGACAACAAATCATTCTCACTGCCCATTGAGTTTCTAGAATAAATTGGAAGTGATATGTCATAAACTACTCCAGGTGAAATATCATCTTCTGTCGATTCAGTGTGGTAACCTCCAGGCTGCTGATGAATATCGTAAGCGGTCAAATATCTTGGCATATCAATCTTATTGTCAAGTTCAAGTGAGCCTAAGTTGTTATTCTTTTTCGAACGCTCAATTAGATCATCAAGAGTTCTTTCAACAGTATCAATCACAGAGGTAAACATCATTTGTTGACTTAATCTTTGTAATAAACTCCAGCTTTGATAGGCATTGTCTTTTAGCATAAGATCTCTCACCTCATTCTTATCTTTTGGCTTCCTGTTTTTTTCTTGAATAAATTTTGCTTCAACATTTTTCTCATAATAGGGAGTGATCTTTGGGTATATCTCATCAGTTAGAAACGCTCTGAGATCAGTAACAAAATCTTGTCTGACCGATTCATCATGATTCGGTTGAGGTTGCATCGAATGTTTTTGTTTGGAACTGACCATTTTTTCTAGGCATATTATAAGCCAAGATAGCTAGCGCTTTAAGCAAAAATAGTAAGAGAAGCTTGAGTAACTCAAGATATTCTAATAAAGTTAAAATTATCAGTAATTGGAGGAATAAAAGATGAGGATCGTATTAATCAGTCTTGTCATCGCTAGTTTTTTAGGTTCCGTTGGTGAACTTGAAGCTGGTGGTCACAGTAAAGACAAGAAACTAGTCGCCCCAACAAGTGGTTATGAAGGGATGGAAGATCAATTAGCTAGGGCAATGAATGTTGTGTTGATGACTTTGAACGAAAGAAGCGCTTATCAACACGATATTAACGATGCATTAGTTAAGATGATATTAACCACAATTCAATTTGCAAAAGATAACGACATGATCGATGAGTTAATTGCAAATGAAGTTGAAACCACTAGACCGCTTTTGGAGAGGGTTAGAAGAAATTACTTAAAGACAGGTCAACTAGATACAGCCATGGTCGGTATGATTGACAGAACCGCTTGTGCTTATCAGTTATATCTAAAGATAGATAAAACTGATGCTGAAAGAAGCTGGCAGTCGCCGTTTGGTCTAGTGCTTGAACAAACCAGAAGGATGGGTCAGCACGATCTTACTGAACAAGAAGTTCACGATATATGGATCAAGAAAAGATACCATGCATTTGCCGAGGTTGTTGGTGTTGAATTATCCATTTCTGACATTGATGAGAATGGAAGAGTGTCAGTAAGAGCTTTAAGACCAGCGTCTGTGGCTAAGAACTAGATTAATGTTCGAAAACAATGTGACGGAATACACTGTTTACGCAGTTGGTGCCCCAATTGTTCTCACATTGATTCTTATCGAGGGGTTTTTTTCAGCTTCCAAAAAATTAGGCTACTATAATCGGAACGATTCTCTAGGAACAATTGGTTTAATCCTTGGAAATGTATTTGTTAACCTTGTAACAAAAAGCTCTATCATTGCTTTTTATTTATTTTTATATCAGTTCAAAATTTTTAATATTGAGTCATACCCACTGTGGGTACAAATCTCCCTAACTCTAATAACCATTGATTTTATCTACTACTGGTTTCATCGAACATCTCATCGTGTCAGATTCTTTTGGGGAATTCATATGAATCATCACTCCAGTGAAGAAATGAACTTTTTAGTCTCTCTTCGACAGGCGTGGTTCAACCCAATATTCAGAGTCCCATTTTTTTTCATTATGCCCTTAATAGGATTCAATCCCTTCCTAACATTTATTGTCGGAGCTGCATCAACTCTTTGGGCTGTTGTTCAGCATACTAAAACCATTGGCAAATTAGGGCCTTTGGAATGGTTCATGGTTACTCCCTCTGCTCACCGTGTTCATCACGGAGTAAACGACGGGTACTTAAACAAAAATTTTGGGAATCTTTTTATTATCTGGGATCGAATGTTTGGTACTTATGCCGAAGAACGTGAAACGGTAATCTATGGTTTGACTAATAATGTGAAAACCTCTAATGCTTTTAAAATTACTGCTTTTAGTTGGATAGGGTTTGTCAATGACTTTAAACGATCGAGCAGTTTTTCAGAAAAATTCTTGTCGTTCTTTGGATCTCCTGAATGGCAGCCTAAGTCAAGTTAGACAAGCGTAAATTTTCTTATTAATCATGAAAAAGATACTGATTATGTTGCTAGCAATTTTAGTTACAATAATTATCTTTTATATATTGAGTGTAATCACGCCTTTTGTTGTAGATTATATTACTGAATCATTATCGGGAAATAACAATGGATGAAAAATTAATTCAAGCCATAAATAAAATTCATGAGCCAGATGGATGGGTTCATTTCTCAACTATAGGTCCTGATGGAGGACCTCATGTGACCCCATTAATGATGGGTATTCATGAACAAGGTCTATTGTTTAGCTTTACGGGAAAGCAAAAAAAACGAAACCTAGAAAGAGACCCTAGAGCCTGTGTTTCAATTAGTAAGCCCGTGACCTTCGGTCACGTTATTGTTTGGGGTTCTGTTGAAATTAGACATGATGAAAAAGCCCAAGAAATTTGGAACAATATGATAAAAAATGCCTTTGGCGAAGAAAGATTTAAACAGATCTATCGTCGTAAACTCTCTCTAGAACAAACTAGTCTGGGAGTTCTATCTCCAAGTCACTATAGAATTTATGATCTTGATTAATCTCTAGAAACTTAAGAATATGAGGAAAATTCATTCGCTATTATTCTTCTTGGTTGTTTATAGCCACTCTAGCCTATCTTCCTACCCTTGGCTAGATTCAATGGATCCTGAAAATGATTACATCAAATCAGGACAAAGGTTAATGAGTCTAGAATATGGTCTAAGCCCACTTGAGGTGATGAATAAGAAGGAAAAGGTTGCTGTTATTGGGGTGCATGGAGTAAGAAGCGAAGGTTATGAATGGGTTTACCCACTTACAAAATTAGATGGAAACGACAGACTTACTCTCTTCTATCGATGGGACGATGAATCATGCTTTTTACCATCTGCGCTAAAGCTAAACCAAGAAATATTATTACTCTTAGAGAAAAACTCGACCATTAAGAAGATCGTCCTTCTTGGTCATAGCTATGGAGGCATTCTTTTGACATGGTTTATTGAAAACTGGACAAGCAATACACCAATTGAAATCCATACGATAGCCAGCCCTTTAGCTGGATTAGATTCCATCTCCAACTCTTGCAATTACGTGCCGCCCAAGCAGAGAAATAAGAATGTAAAATCGGTTCAATGGAAAACAATAAAAACGCTAGATAATGCCTTTAAAGATTTAAGTTACGACCCTCAACTCATTAATTTCAAAGGTCATGAGGTTCGCAATCTTCCTGATAAATATAAGGGTAAAAGATTAGGGCATAATTGGTCAGTAAGTTATGTGGCAGACGAAATAATTTTTTAGGTCTGTAATTACAGTGCATAATTAAGAAACTAATAGTTAAATCTGGAGAACAAATATGGGGATAACTAACAAGAAATGGATTTTAAGAAGTAGGCCCAAGGGTTTAGTAGAAAAATCAAACTTTGAATTCATTGAAGAAAATCTTCCTGATATAGAAGAAGGCCAGATTTTAATTCAAACTGAATATCTTTCTGTGGATCCTACGCAAAGAATGTGGCTAACAGATGTTCCAGGATACTTGCCGCCAATCCAAATAGATGAGGTCATCCGTTCGGGAGGCATGGGTAGAATCATTCAATCTAAGAATGAAAAGTTTAAGGAAGGTGATTTGGTTAATGGTTTTGTCGGTTGGCAAACTCATCAAATAAGCGATGGCAAAGGATACCGAATTGTTCCAGAGCTTTTACCTGCACCTACTATGTTAAATGTTCTCGGGCTCACAGGTGTTACCGCCTACTTTGGCTTACTGGATATCGGTCAGCCCAAAGAAGGGGAAACGGTTTTAGTCTCTGGTGCTGCTGGGGCAACCGGTTCTGTGGTAGCTCAAATAGCAAAAATTAAAGGATGTAATGTCATAGGTATAGCTGGTGGTGAAGAAAAGTGTGAATGGCTTAATAATTGTGGCCTGGATCATGTAATTGATTATAAAAACTCTAATGCCAGGAAAGAGCTCCAAAAAATTGCTACTTCAGGAATAGATATTTACTTTGATAATGTTGGGGGTCCTTTGTTAGAAGCGGTCTTATTTCAAATAAATTTAAATGCAAGAATAGTCATTTGTGGATCAATCTCTAACTATGCCAGCGAAGAGATGCCGGTAGGTCCTAGGAATCTTAGTGCATTGATTATTCAAAGAGCCCGGATGGAGGGATTTTTAGTGTTGGATTATCTTGACCGAATGGATGAAGCTATTGAAGAACTTTCAAAATGGCTTATGGAAGGTAAAATTCAACATCGAGAAGATATTCAAGAAGGAATAGAAAATTGCCCTGAGACACTCAATCGACTTTTTACAGGGCAAAATATAGGCAAACAAATACTAAAAATATAAATGAGAGAACTATTTAAACAATTCTTTGATCATGATATTTCTCGTAGAGACTTTAGCAAAAAACTCTTGGCATTAGGGTTTAGTCAAGTTGCTGCAAACACACTAATAACCTCAGTTG
>LULZ01000064.1_pt1 | contig 14340 bp, 16 predicted proteins | sample 729721 | NCBI WGS metagenome assembly LULZ01 (sample SAMN03860276, study PRJNA289734) | marine metagenome | biome: seawater column; feature: ocean; material: water; isolation source: Red Sea water column Station 91 - depth 100m | place: Saudi Arabia: Red Sea | collected 2011-10-15 | depth 100 m
GCTATTGCCAAACCTGCCAACGATGGCATCCCTTTCTAAAAACTAAAAACACCGCTATCCTTTACACAAACACTAATCACTATGTCCGTACTAGACCGCTATCTCGATACTGAAAAGTATCAAGGAGAAATTCGTCCTCTACCAAAAGCACTGTTCTACCAGAGGTTCGGGAAGCATGAGCTGTGGTTAACAGACATGGATGCCGATAAAGCTGGAATAGACGTCAAACAACTCAAAGAACAACCTGACGCACAAAAAGCAAAAAGAAAATTCGGAAGTGGAGCAACTGCTGTAACAAAAGATGGCATCGTTCTAAAAACTCCTCGACTCATGATTATCCGAGGTGCAAAGTATGACGATCCAGTCTTCTGGGAAGATAAAAGACCAGAAGAACAAGGAAAAATATATGGTCAAGTTGGAGTCATCCCAAATCTCTGGGAAGAATGGAACAATGATGACAGCAAGCCTGGTGACCCTCCCTTCAGAAAGCGTCGCGTAATTCTATTCTTCATCGTCGATGCTGACGGCGTTCCTATCCATAAAAAACCAATCTCATTAGCACTCCACGGTGGTGCATCAATTAAATTTGTCGAGCGCTATCAACAATTCCTAGAACAACTGGAAGCAGCGTTTAGTAAAAAGTACAACACTAAATCAGCTGCTGCTATGAGTGACTTACAAGCTGCTGCATCCATCTGGACTCCCACATTCGAAGCAGAAGAATATGGATCTGATGCTGGATCATCAGCAATTACAGTTGCCGAATCATGGGTGACACCTACTCCAGATACTCTGGAAGATTTCTATCCGAAGAAAGAAGAAGACTTCAAATACATCGAGGAAGTCTTTGAGTCCATTCCACCAGCACTCGTCTATAAAAGGTACTTTGCTGCCTGTGAAGATGAATCACGCTGGCACTCACTAGTACCCGGAGCTTTGGATAGCTTGAAACTCCCTGAAGCTAGAGATGCTGGTCCTTCAATAGGTGCTAAGGATGAAACAGGTGCTCTGGCTGGCGGATTGACATAATGCCACAAGATTCCCTTCTCTATCTTGTTATGACAAAACTCCTGTTCCTCACCATAGGGGCAGGAGTTGCTGCCTTATTTGTGCTTATTATTGGATTAGCTCTTCAAAGTACAATAGATGAGTGACTATCTATTCGATGACAATCATCTGTTTGAACCCGTGAAAGAAGAACTATCAGAAGGAACTGTAAAAGCATTAAAAAGTAAAGGCTATATCTGGGATCCTCATGAAAGCTGGTGGGTCCGTGTCTGGACCACCAATGAAGGAAAAGAAAAAATTCTTGAATGCTTTAGCCGAAATGGAAAAAAGAATTGGTCAAAAGTAATGATTAGTGAGACAGGCTATATGTTCTACGAAGAAACTGTAGATGTCGATAACTTAGCGTAAATGACATACAATCAAATATGCTTAACTCTGTTAGTAATCCTAGGAATACTAAATTATTTAAAAAGCTAAGAAGCACCAGTTAATAACTTAGCCTGAGCTTTTTTTGCCTTATTAAGAACCTTCTGTGCCTCTTCTCTAGAAAGACATTTCTGTGCCTTAGTTGCTAATTTAAGCAGCTTTTTATGTTGTTTTTTTGGATTCAACCCTCGTACTTTGTTTTTGTAATACCATAAGTTTCTATTTCTGCTAACCTCTTACAAAGACCACGGATAACGGCTTGGCGTTGCAAAGCGATATGCAATAAATTCTTGGCAGCATGTTTCAAATGATCGATATCCTCTACCGCTTCAATCTCCCTTGTAACAGCAGCCAAAGTGAATTCATCTTCCAACGTGGGAGTATGATCAATGGGTTCAAAGGACAATTCGACTACGTTAAAAGAAGACATAAACAGATAAACCTATAACTTAGTCTAACGAATGTTATTGACATAAACCGAACACAACCTAAAATCGGTGCAAAGATTAATAGCTGAATGGCAAAATCTGTTTGGACAGACGGTAAAAAACAAAGCTCAGCAATACCAAAAAAGACATCAATTGGCCATGGTCGTCGTAAACGTGGTTCTTTTGCATGGCAAGGAAAGAAAAAATATAGAGGTCAAGGAAAATAAATGGCGGATCCAGTTTCCTATCTCCACTTACTGGAACAAGGTAAAGAAATAGACTACTTACTCGAATCCCCTGAACTAAGCGAAGAAGAAAAAAACGAACTCGAATACATATGGAAATCTCTTAAATCAAGAGAAGGATCCAAATTTGACGCCATTATTGGTGTTATTAAAGAATGTGATCGTTATATGGATCAATTAGAAACAGAAATAAAAGAACTAAAAAATAACTACGAACACTGGAAAAAGAAGAGAACAAATGTTATTAACATCATTAAAATGGCATATGAAAAACAGTTAATAAGTTCAAAACCAACAGGAAGCAAATACCAAGCAACAATTAAACCTACTAAATCAAAACTAATAGACAACTTTGATAAATGGACATTTAACGAAAAAGAAAGATTTGGTCTCTATAAAAGAACTGTAGTCACCAGGGCTATCGATAATTCAATTGTTGATCAAAAACAAGAAGAGATGCCAGATAGAACTCAAATTAGGAAGGTTTTGTCACAACATCCAAAAGAGGCTCCTTCCTCTGCACGATTAGTACGAAGAGTTTCACTTGTATATGGTCTAAGAAAAAGAATTGAGAAAGGAGTATGAAGATCTTGAAAGCGAAACCTTTAAGTGGCATATTATTAATACAGAGAGCAACTACCAGTTGGATTCATTACTCTGTGTACCATTCTCAGACCACCGTCTGATCGTTTCCATTGCACACCCTCCAAACCGAATCTTCTCAAAATCCTGGTCAATTTATGTAAATGAAGATGGTGTCTTCGAATTTCCAGAAGTACTCCTTCAAAAACTTGATTGGAATGTAGGTGACGAAGTTGAATGGGTTGAAAAGGATAACGGCACATTCACTCTTACTAAAATCAATGGAATCGCACCGGAAAAGAATGCACGACCTCATCGAGCAAAGCGCAGAAAAGCGGAACGAAAAATCAAAATGGGAGCTAACTCCGCCTAAAAAGCCCAGCCTAGCTTCAGTAAAAGCGGCTCAACCAAAACCAGCACCAGAAGTAGATTACAATCTATTTGATCGGTAAAGATTAGGGCAGATATCCTAGTCTTGTTGTTGCGGTAGCGCAGTGAAACAAGCTAAGAAACTGAGATATCGAGGAGGACCTTCGGAAATCCTCGATCCAATCACATTCTCTGATTACGAAATAAAAAGTTTGAAACATGGAAACACCGGACATGTACTATTTAAGTTTCCAAGTAAAGCTCACGATTGGGAAGAATGTTGGACAATGGATCTCCAAACAGCAAAAAATGGAGTTCTAAAATACCAACAACGTTCAGAAAATTCTGAAGAAGAAGAAGAGTAAGACACCCGTAGAATCAAATACACAACGGAAAAAAAGCGATGACAAACCTCATGGATGATCTAGCTAGAGACATCCATAGCTACTTACTAGAAGAGTCAACTGATTTCGAAGGGAATCACTTAGTTCTCATACCTATAACAGAAGTAGTGAAAAAATTTGGAAGAAATCATCGAACTATCCAACGTCGAATACATGCTCTTAAAAACGAAGGTCTACTAACCCCCGTAATTAGGAGAAGTACTATCTCCCTATATCAAATCCGCAACCTAGAGGACTAACCATGCCGGAACATCACACACCTGATCCCTATTTAGAACACTTAGATTTCTTAGCAGCATCTTTCACAGATAACGGTAAATCTCTTCGTGCGTTCACCATCAATCCCCAAGAATTGGCGATAACAATATTAACTTCTGGCCTTCTCGCTAACTCAAAATTAATGATTAATCCAGAGGATGCTATTAAATCAGCATTCGACATTCATCAAAGAATCCAAGCACATGTAGGACAATACCAAAGCATGCAATTCGCTTCAAAAATTGAAAATTGCTTTACTGAACCACCTAAAGAAAGACCTCCAGAAGTAGAGCACGACTAGAAAAGTTACAAGATTTAGGAGGGTTATTCTCCTTAAGACCTTTACAACGAGCGAAGTGCCTAATAATAATTTGGATTATCGCTCCGAAGGAGACACTCGATTAACGATTGATGGCTCCAGGCATTACAAAACCCCCTTTGGGGCTCTCCCATCAGTAACAACAATCTTGTCAGCTACTTCAGGGAATAAAGCCGCATTAGAAAGATGGGCTAAAAAGAATCCTGGAGGACGAGAAGCAGCTGCAGCTAGAGGTACTAAAGTCCACTCTCTAATGGAAGAGTATCTATTAGGAATTGATAAAGATCCAAAAATCGATAATCCAGAAATTGCAGAGTTCTGGGATGGACTATCAGATAATCTTGATAAATTAGAGAACGTTGTATGGGCGGAGAATCCAGTCGATCCTGAGGCTTACGGATGGACAATGGGAGGAGATGGAATCTCCCGTGTATGGCATCCAGGAGTCGATAAAAATAAATCCCAAGGATGGGCTGGTGCCCCCGACATTGTCGCCGAATACAAAGGTAAAGTGGTCCTAGGAGATTTAAAAACAAGTAACGGACCTTATTACTCAAGATGGCCTGGTTCTGATACTCCCAAACAGGAGTATGGAAAAAGACGCGCAGGCTTTATGAAATATTCCAAATGTCAACTACAACTAGCAGCATATTCACTAGCACTAGAACACACCATCGGACTCAAACCCGAACTCTGCATGACCTTCGTTGCTACACGAGAGACTACTCAAGTATTTGTGATCCAAAACACAACAATTGATAAATATAAACAGAAGTGGATTGACACTGTAGACAAGTACTACAACGAGATTCTTCCTGCTGAAGAAGCCTCAAAAGTCGAAATGGAAGGTATAGACGGAGATAAAGAAAAAAAATAAAGGATAAATAAATTCCTTATAAATTAGTTATACGCCACACCTAGCGCATACGCAAAAAAGAGCTACGCTAGCTCTGGTGTTATTACCGAAATATACGAGCGAACGAAAACGTGCCGACTGCCTCCCCACAAGAACCAAACAACCAGTTAAAACCAGGTGAAATCAAGCTTGATCTTATCCCTGCACACTGGCCGTTAACACCTTTAAAAGATAAAAGAGCCTATGTGGCTGGTTGGACATCACAACCTTACTCGATTGATCGTGTCCAAGAAGAATTAAAAGAAGGTAGAGCAACTGGCGTAGGTTTGATTAGTGGTCAATGGTCTAATGAAGGTGGACTTATTTGGATTGATATAGATGGACCAGATGCCATACCAGAGCTAGAAAAATTAGGTGGTGGCCCCTTAGACACCATTTTTCCCCCTACCTTAACTATTTCCTCTGGAAAACCAGGTAGACAGCGGATGCTCTACAGCATTCCTACCTCAAAGCTTCGTCTATTACCTGATAAGGCAACCATAAAAATAGGAGTCCCCTCATTCGAAATCCTATTCCGCTCTAGACAAGGAGCAATTATGGGTAGTCATCCCGATACTGATGGATATCACACTACTTCCCATGGTGGCTTCGAATTTGCAAAAAATCCTCCTGAGCTACCTGAATGGCTGTACGAAGCAATAACCAAGGCTTTTCCTACTAACAAATATAGGAAATCACCATCAGTTGGCGTTGTTACTCAACAAGTCAACCTAAGTTATGAAGAAGGTTCCGAATATCAAAAAGAAGATCTCCTTAATGAAGCCAAAATCTATTTAGATCACCTCAAACCAGAACGTGCGGTCGATTATGAAGAATGGATAACCGTAGGAGCAGCCCTTCATCAAATAGATGAAACCTTGTTAGCAGAATGGATTGAATGGTCTTCTGAAGCTCCTAACTTTGAAGATGGAGTATGTGAGAAAAAATGGGAAACCTTTGAACGCCAACCTGGCGGCCCAGCCCCAGAAGGATGTGCAGGTCTTCATACTCTTAGAGCAAAAGCTAAAGAAGATGGCTTTGTAGAATTTGGAGGTTTCGTAGTTGAATCATCTCCTGAGGTATTAGCAAAGCGAGCTAAAGCTCTATTCAAAGAAAACGCAGGATCAGATAAAAAAGATATCGCGAAATTGAACACAGCGTTAAAAGAAATAATAGGAAAGCCGACCAAAAAAGAAAAAGAAGAAATAGAACAAGAGGTTAAAAGTAAAGGAAGACCAAAAACACCTCCTGCTTCTGAACTAGCAGACTTCGTCACCGGAATGGTAATTGAGTGCGGATGGAGATACGACCCTAAATTTGATACCTTTATGTTCTATCAAAGAAGTAAAGGAACATGGAGACGCGAAGATTATCGACAAGAATACAAACACTTCGTACAAGACCTATTTTTAAGAGAAAATATTCCTACGCCAGGTGGCTTCACCTCGCATTTGCTTAGTGACGTAGTCAACCTAACTCAGGCATACATCACCCACACTTATTGGGATGACGATGATGATCGACTTGCATTCCGTAATGGCGTACTAGAAATCAGCAGCGGCGAATTTTTAGAACACAATCCAGAGCACTATCTAACATGGGGATTAGATTTTGACTACGAACCGAAAGCAGTTCCAGGTCCCATCATCGACTGGTTGAAGCGTACTCAGTTCGGAGATGAGGAAAGGGTACAAGTTCTACGTGCTTGGCTCAAAGCCTGCCTGATCGGTCAGGGGCATGAACTACAACGCTTCCTGGAAGTAATAGGACCAGGAGGTAGAGGTAAATCAACATTCGCCAACCTATGCTGTGCTCTTGTCGGACACGGTAACTACGCCAGTACAACACTGAACCAACTAGAACAAAGTCGATTCGAAGTCGCATCAATCAAAGGAAAACGATTAACTTTAATAAATGACTCGGAACGTTATGGAGGATCCGCCCAGATCTTTAAAGCACTGACGGGAGGAGATAATCTCCGATTTGAAGAGAAAAATAAAAATGTCGGGGAACCTTTTGTCTATACAGGAATGGTCATGGTCTGTGCCAACGAGCCAATCCAAACGACAGACAATACATCTGGTCTAACAAGGCGTCGCCTAACCGTCGAGTTTAACCGCCCATTATGGGATAAAAATTCCGAAGCCAAAGAGATGATCAAACTAGAAGGAGGAGTTGTAAAAGGCTTATGGAAGAATTATTTACCTGGATTAGTCAATTGGGTACTCGAAATGAAGACTGAAGAAATGCGTGAATATCTCCTCGATACTTACGAAAAAGTCCACTCATTAAAAAGAGTGCGCAATGAGATCCTCCTCAACAGTAATAACCTAATTGAATGGCTACAGTCTGAAGTAATCCATGAACCTAATATCGTTTCTTCAGTAGGTAAGAAAATACCAGCTGCGAAAGATGCAAAAGAACGCTACTGCAATAGTAATTTTCACCTATATGCCAGTTACTGTTCCTATTGTGAGGATACAGGATCAAAACCAGTCGGTCAAAAAAGATTTATCGCACTACTTTTAGATTGCTGTAAAAATCAATTAGATCTAAAGAACATACGACATTTTACTAAGCAGGGACGGCCTTTTATTAAAGGATTAGCGGTTCGAAAATCTGATCAAAAACATGAAGATTGTCCAACCATACTGCCAGAAAATAAATTGGCATAGCGAAAACCCTTCCTACACCTGGGTTTTTCAATGTTAGTGTACAAATGACTTAACAATTCTTTGATCAAAGAAACAATGATTAAACCTATTCTTATAGCTGCCGTTGCTTCATTCGCTGCACCAGCTGCCTTCGCTGGTGGCTTCTATGTCAACACTGAAGCTAACTCCAGCTTCACCGGAGCTGATTACACTTCAACCCAAACAGATCTTCATATTGGATACGAAGGCGGTACTGACACATTCGGTTACTACGTACAAGGCGGTCCAGCTGTTGTAGCTACTGACGGCGCTGACTCTGACACCAGACTTTCTGGAAAAGTTGGAGCTAACGTTGCTGCTACCGAAAAGCTTGACTTCTATGGTGAACTTTCAGTCCTAACTGCTGATGCAGATACTGATAATGACAATGCTTGGGCCACTAAGTTAGGAGCTAAGTACAAATTCTAAATCTTAAGATTTCAAAACCCTTGCAATAGCAGGGGTTTTTTAATGTCTTGAAATTGATATAGGTAAAAATACCTAAAACTTAACAAAAGTTAATGTAATATAAAGGGGTCAATTCCTCTACTACAAATGACAGTTACAACCGAATCTGGTGGACGCCAGAATATGTTCGCAAAAGAGCCACAAGTTGCAGTAATGGAAGGAGAAATCTCCTACGTTGAAGCAGCTGAAAAAGCTAATGGTCGTTGGGCCATGATTGGATTTGTTGCAGCTCTAGGAGCTTATGTAACAACTGGCCAAATTATTCCAGGAATCCTCTAAGATGTTGAAGGACCAAGGTCTGCATGATTTGCCCCACTGGTGGTTCGGTGGGGTTTTTTCATTATGAGTTACCAAGCATTACCTAAAAGCCTTCATATAAAAGACAGCCCAATTGCAGGACAAGGCATCTTCGCTAAAGAAGATATCCCTGCAGGCACCTATTTAGGAATGTCCCACCTAATAATGAATGACGTAATATATCGAACACCATTAGGTGGATTTATAAATCACTCTGATAACCCTAATTGTCTGAAATATCACGAAGATGGCTTTTATTTTATAAAAACCAAAGAAGATATAAAGACTGGAGAAGAACTCTTCCTAAAATATACCTTCTATAAAGTTACTCATCACTCTTCTTAGAAACAAGATAAGCAGTGAAGTCGGTCTTAACTTGTGCGCTCCAAGCTGCATTACAGATCGCTTGAACATCTGCAGCTTCCCCAGATATATTAGTAGCTACTAGATCATCTTTATCAGATCCAGTACCACCTTTAAGTGTTCCTGGTACTAATACTTTGCGATGAAAGCTACGAGTTAGTTCTACACCATCTTCTTTGATGATAGTTGCGGTTCTTACTTGAATATTCCACCTATTAACGATCTCTATTTTGTCGTTTTCAGTTGTTTTTGTAATTGCCATTAGGAAAATCCTCCGAATTAAACAGGTTCAGGCATTAAGTATTTTATTTGCACTAAATCTAAGCTGTAATGCACTATCTGAATTATGCTGCTAAGTAGCTACCCATAACGTAAGTTCTATTCTTATCACCAGCAGTCTCATTAAAACCATTAGTATTACTATTTACGTACTGGCCATCACCAACATCTATACCTTCCCTAGCTCTTGCCGTAGTATTATTTGAATTTACAGTGAATTGGTGTGGGGCATCACCCCAATCATTTTGCATCGAACATATCAACAAACCATTTGAATCAGTAGTTTTTGACGTAAAAGGAAGACCTCCTAAATCGTAAGTACCATTACTATCTACAGTAACTCCACTTGTTCGTAGCCTGGCTTGAACATAAACATGGTTCCCTATTTTTGTATAAACCCCTTCTTGATAATCATAACCACTAACTGTTATACTACCACCCCCATCAACATAAGAAGGAGTCCAAGTTCCCTCCTCATAATCGTCGAGAAGCTCTGAAACTCCTGAACCATTATTTGGTCCAGCAGTAGCACTAAAGTCAATACCGTGACCACTAGTCCCTATTACTAAGTCGCCATCATTTATTTTTACGTCCCCAGTTGAGTCGATTCGCATCCGCTCTGTATAACTATTAGCACCGTCTGCAGTTGTATAGAATAGCAAGCGGCCTGGTAAATCATTTGCGCCTGGAGTTCCGTCTACTGCTGCTTTAATCGCTGCGGCTGAAGTCATATAATCTCCGCCGTCATCACCTCTAAACTGAATTAGACCTAAAGTATCTCCGCTATTAACAATAGTGTTGGATCCTGGTGTAGCATTTCTGCTTTTCGAGAATAAAAGAGTAGGACCAGAGGCATTTGCAGAGAATCTTGATAAAGATTGCGAAGAAGTATTGCCATCTGTACCAACAACTTGAAATCTAAATCCAAACCCAATGTTAACAGTATGTCCTAAAAGGAATCTACCGCTTGAGTCAATAAGAGCTCTAAAGTTACCACCAGTAGAGAAAGCTAATTCATTAGCATTTCCTCCTCTATATACTCCTGTATCAGCATCACCTACTGAGTAGAGTGGAGCACCTGCAGAACCACTATGACTGGCTTTATAGACACCACTAGATTTAACACGTATGTTTCCAGCAACATCTAGTTTTTCACCTGCACTTGTTGTAGCGATGCCGACGTTTCCAGATGAATCTATACGCATCCGTTCTGAAACAGTACTTGCACCATCTGCAGTTGTGTTAAATACTAAACGACCTGGCATATCATTAGCACCAGGCGTCCCATCTACAGCAGCAAAAATTGTCGCTGCAGGAGTAGTAAAATCATTTCCGTCATCACCTCTCCAAATAAGCTGGCCAAGACTATCACCACTGTTAACAATAGTAGTTGAACCTTTGGTTGCGTTTCTAGATTTAGAGAAATCTAAAGCAGGTGCACCAGCATCAGCACTATGTCTTCTTAGTTCTATAGACGATGTGTCAGCAGTAGTTCCTACTATTTGAAATAGTCGATCTTGCCCAGTACTTGTAGTGTGCCCAATTATTAATCGCCCAGCACTATCAAGACGCATTCTTTCCGTATTAGTACCTGCAGATGCAGTATTAAACGTTATATAAGCGTCATCCTTATTAGTCGTATCAGCACCAGCATTAAATGATATGGATGCAACTTCTGTGTTATTCCATTTAGCATTTAAATAACCGAGCGTATTATTAGCACTCGATCTATTCGCATTAAATTCAATTTCAGGATAATAATTTCCTGTTGCCGTTAGATTAATTCCCTCGCCATTAGCATCAACAGCTAATGCTAAATTATTTCCGTCATAAGTAAGATTGGCTTCACCGTTTAAACCCGATCCTGTACCTGTAACTACTCGATTATTTGCATCATTACTAAAAGACAACGCTGAATCAGTAGCCCACCCTAATGCCCCTGATCCATCCGTTTTAAGTACTTGATTAGCCGAACCATCAGCCGCCGGTAAAGTCCAAACTAAATTGCTACTTACAGTCGATGGTGCTTGTAAACCTACATAATGTGAGCCGTCTGCATCTTTTAATCTAACGTCAGCTGGGAAAGCAAAATCTCCACTCGTTGCAATCTTAGTAGGCGTAACAGAACCATCAGACGGTGCATTCATGTCTGAAGTATCACCCTGGATCATCGCCCAAAAATCTAATCCCGCTGCTGGAGCAGTGGTAAAGGTAACTTGAGCATCAGCTACCGTGAAATCAGTTCCTGGTTTCTGTAAGATACCTCCGAGGACTATCCAAAGTTGATTAACCTGGGCAGGAGGAGTCGCATCCCCACCGATAGTTAAGTTGAAAGCAGTTGTACTTCCATTAAAACTACTCGATATGTCGTCGTAGATACGATTTTGTCCACGTACAAGTTGTCTTCCTATGTATGCCATTTAGCTATCAAACAGAGATGATACTTACCCTTTTCAGAGCTTTCTACTCATTGTAAGATCACTAACCCGTCCAATTAGAGATGAATAATCTAACGAACTAACCACCGTTCAATGGTGGATGTTTTATCGGATAATTTAATCCAATTTGTTCCTTTTGGTTGATCTTTGTAAACGTAAAGCTTACCAACTAAACCAACAGGGTCCCATTCTTTACGATCTTCTCTTGATATATATCCCTTCTTAGGATCATACGCAGGGTTTTTCTTCCTGTCTTTGGCCATAACCCGTAGGTTCTGATCTACTGCCCATTGAGGTACTCTTCCATCTTTGAGTCCCGCTTCTATTCTAGAAACTCGTATAGAAGAGTCACATTTATTCAAGTGGAATGTATCAGATTGCTCTGGTTGAAATGAATGTCTTCCATGATTCCACACAAGTAATTCGACATCGTCAGTTATATCTCTACCAAAATCATCTTTTAACCATCTTCCGTGCCATTTCAAATCACCAGTATCTCCTACTACAGCTGGTGCTGCAGATATAATACCGATGATTTTACTCTTATCATCAGAATCAGTTGCTAATCTAATTTTACCATCTTCTAAAACTACAGTCTTTCCTACACGATCTTCATCACTTGGGTTCCCATCTTTCCATTCAAAGTACTCAGCGTAGTCAGCTCCATGTGTAACAGAAGCACCATAGTCTGAGTATATCCTGCCATCTGTTGCTTTTACTTTAAACTGAATATCATCATCAGAAGTAGATGTACCAGTTTCAGCAATGATGGCATAATTGCTACTTGCAGGCTCGGCGAATCCTTGAATAGTAGTCCTACCTTCGGCATTATCACTGTAAGCATGTACTACATTATCAGTCGTTGAATAAGCACTTTGAGGACTAGCATGATTATGTTCTATTCTTCCAGTGAACCAATGACCCAAAGATTGTATACGGCCATCAGCTTTAACATTGAATTTAAAATCAGTATTAGTGTCGGAGTTAGATGTATCTACTTGGCCTGTACCAGCGCTGTTAGTCCACCATTTCAGGATACTATAATCACCTGTATCACTACCTGAGTAAATAGAAGCATCTAAACGTTGACAGTATTTACTACTATCACCGGAATCTCCGTGGTATATGTATAGACCAGTCTGAACATTCTCATAGGTATTTGTAGGATTATCAGCTTCATTTCTAGTACGGCCTAGGTATATAGCGCCTTTCATCCACTGCTTACCATTAGCATCAAACATGGTTGTAGCTGGACTACCAGCTAGACGATTACCATCATTTCCTAACCAGAGTACTGGTAAATCACCGTCATCAGTATCAACATTTACGAAAAATTCTCTATTAGAACCCTCGGCTTGCATATGAAGCCAGTGCTTATCCATAAGGATAGTTGGTCTATTTAAACCATCTTCACCATTATCAACATATACACTCAGCTTCTCAGCACCACATATCTTAGTACCTCTTACAGAACCGTTACTGTGTGTACCTTCAAGCGATATCACTCCTAACGAATAGTTACCTCCACCAGGTCCAGTACCACTTATACCAGCATTATCATTTCTTACCTTTAGATGAGACTTGTTTTGGAAATCATTACCAGAAATACCGTGATCATAGTCATCTACGATAGTAACCCGAGTGCTTTGAGCAGCTGGCGTAGAATCCGCGGCATCTCCGATACCAATACGCCCGGCACTATCTATTTTCATCCGAACCGTTACGCTATTTGCGCCATCTGCAGTAGTTGCGAACTCTAAACGCCCTGGCATATCATTAGCACCAGGAGTACCGTCTACCCTTGCTTCAATATGGGCCGCTAAAGTTGCATAATCTGTACCATCGTCAGCAGCGAATTGTATGCTACCAATATCATCATCATCTTGCACAATAGTGTGACTGCCTGGGGTAGCATTCCTAGTTTTGAATAGACAAACAAGAGCTCCACTAGCATCAGCACTGGCTCTACCACATTGCAATGGTCTGGTACCCCAAATTTGTACCATCCCTCCTGTTGTACCACCTGCTGGATCATTAGCATTATGACCAACTAGTAATCGACCGTCCGAATCTATACGCACCCGCTCTGCGGCATTAGCAGTAAATGACATGAAGTCATTAGTATGGCTATACCTAATCTGCCCTGCATTAGAATCAGCACTATCTCCGAAATAAATGTAATTATTTTGGGTAGTTCCAGCAACTTGCTGACGTAAAAAAGTATCATTACCAACACTATCATCTGCTGCTTGTAGTCGCATTTGAGCATCACCAGATGCTGCTTCTACATCTAATAAATAATTAGGACTTGTTGTACCTATACCTACGTTTCCATCATTTTTTATCCTGAATCTTTCGGTATCATTAGTATATAGTTGCAGATGATAGCTACCATCTGTCTTTAAAATACAGTTACCACCAACATTTTGTAGTTCGACATTATCACCGGCATCAGTATCAGTTAACCTTATTCTAGGATCAGCATTTGATAAATGTAGAGTTCGTGCTGGACTTGTTGTACCTATACCTACTCTCCCCGCAGAATCAACTCTTAATCTTTCACTACCACCAGTAGTTATGGCTAGCACGTCGGCGGCTGGACGCGCTAGATGAGTATTCGTATCATCGGCAAACTGTAGACTTCCGGTCAAATTTATCCCGTCCGTGACTGTGTTTAGCTTCTCTGAATTATCAAAAAAGAGAGCAACCTCTCCATCATTTGCCGCTGTGATCATTGGATGATCATCAGACCTATCATGTATTTTTAAACTATCCGCTTGAATCTTTAAATAGCCACCATTACTTTGAATAAAATCGTTGGTCCCATTATGATACAACTTTAAATCTGAGCCAGTTCCAAAGCATGCC
>LULZ01000068.1_pt1 | contig 14272 bp, 9 predicted proteins | sample 729721 | NCBI WGS metagenome assembly LULZ01 (sample SAMN03860276, study PRJNA289734) | marine metagenome | biome: seawater column; feature: ocean; material: water; isolation source: Red Sea water column Station 91 - depth 100m | place: Saudi Arabia: Red Sea | collected 2011-10-15 | depth 100 m
TCTATCTTTGCGTGTCAAATAAAACTCATCTATTAAATCTTTTGTCTCACCACATATTTTACAAGTCCTTTCTTTAAAAAGTAAATGTTCTAAATCAAATTGTTCGTCAATATTCATTAACGATAATCCCACATATAAGACTTATCACCATATTCATCAACATTCCATCTATCACCTTCAGCATCTACAAATGAATCCTCTTCTAATCCATCTAATATAAAACCAAATGGAGCCATATCTTGTTCTATTTGATCTCTTTGATCTTCATACAATCTTTTTCTTACATCTTGATCAGTAAGTTCTTTAAAATAATCCTGAACTACACACCATGCATATATGACAAGACACATTGCAAGGTCATCATTACATCCTTCTTCTGCTTCAAATGAATGATGTTTTTGAATAAATGTAGTTAATTCAGATATGATGTCATAATCTCTATTTTGAATAAATGTAGTTAATTCAGATATGATGTCATAATCTCTAAAAACAACTTTATCATCTTCTATTAGAGTTTTTAAATTAGAACATCCAACTTTCTTAACTGTCTTGGACATTTTCACTCCAAGTTGTGTTTTTGTTCCAGAAAATCCTTGACCTACAATTTGACCTGCTCTACCTCTCATAGCACACATAAGAATATTTTCATATTCAAGATCAAAATGAATAATACTTGCTACTTGGTCTCCAATATCATTAACCTCAACTAAAATAAATGCATTATTATATGACTTAGCTATTTGATATATGACATTTGGAAATATCATAGGTTTTATTTCATTATTTTTATACTTACCTACTATCTTATGGGGGTATTCTGTTATATCTACAAGAACAAATGCAGAATAATCTATTCCTACTCCACGAGCAACGTCTACTGTAAGAATATAATCATGTTTGTCTATAGGTTCTTCATATATATCCAATCCTTTATTACTTTTAATAGGATCATCATATGTCATCGTTCTCAACTTAGATGGTGAGATAAGAGTATCAACAGAACCTAAGAACTCACATTCAAACTCAACACGGAACTGTTGTTCTGATGTGTTAGCAATAGTTTGTTCTTTCCATACAGAATCTCGGCCTGGAACTTCTGACCAATGAACCTCTGTTGCAACATATTCATTCTTCTTTCTCTCAGCATCATGCCAATACCTATAAAAATGATTCATCCCGTGAGGGGTTGAAACCATTATGACTTTCGTTGATTTACCAGAAGTAATAGTAGGATAAACAGATGCAAAGAACGAGTCTGCAATATGGTTCGGAACGAAGGCGAATTCGTCGAGGAAGAGGATATTGAACGACATGCCTCGGACAGCACTTGCAGACGTAGAAGCTGCCAATATCTTACTCCCATTTTCTAACTCCAACGATCCTTTGTTCCATGAGATTATACCCTGTTGCATCCATTTAGGTAAATTCTCATATGCAGTTTGTAACCTACCTAAAAGTTCTCTAGCAGTTGCAGCCTTGTTTGCAAGAATACCAATATTTGTACTATCATTAAAAACTGCATAATGTAAAAGATATGCAACCACAGTAGTAGACTTACCAGTCTGTCGAGGCATCTTACAAATATTAAATCTATGATTATGAAAATTATTAATTAACTTTTCTTGAAAATCATATGGTTCAAACTGAGTTAAACCTTCATCCAAAGAGACAATCTTAATATAATTTCTTGCAAAATAAATCGGATCATCTTTACATTTAATAAATTCCTCAATATGTTCTTGAGTAAATTCTTGTTTAACGTTGGCCTTTTTTAATAAAGGATTACCAAGATAAATGGTATCAGTAGACATAATATAAACTCCGTTTTAATCTATTTCGTCTTTATTAGTTAATTGTGAAAAAATACCTTTACTATCTTTTTTCTCTGGTGGTTTAGATTTCTCTTTTTTTGTTACTACTCCATTCATTTTAACTATAGGTTTTGCAGCATCAACTCCACATTTAATATGTGGTGCTAATTCTTCTTTTGCTAACTTAGTAGCAGTAGCATACATTACACTTTCAGCATCATCTCCATATCTAGCTCTAAAACCCTTAAAGCTTTTCTTCATTCCTTTTACTACTCGTTCTTTTTCCTTTTCTTCACCCTTTGTTAATTTTCTCTCACTAATACCTTTCATAGGTTCTGGTTTAATAATATCAATAAACTCAACATATCCAAACTGACCTTCTACTCTAACAGTATCTTCTCCATACAACTTTGGTCCACCTGCTTTCTTTTCTGCAGCAGCCTTCTCATTGGGATTTTGATTACCTTTTGCAAGATTACGAATCTTTGCTTTCTTTTGTGCAGTTTTATGTGCTTTAGGATCGATCTCAAAACTTTCTTTCTTAATCCTTTTTTTAGCTGATCTCTGTCTCATCATATCTTTAAAATCAACATCAACTTGTCTTGCTCTAGCACTATCCCAATCTTTAGGATCATCACTCGTACTAAGTACAGCTGCTTTATTTAATTTTTTAGCATCCTTTGTACTTAATGCTTCTTCTACTTTTTTCAAAGTAAACTCTTCACAACTAGTTTTTTTCTTTTTCTTTTGTTGTAAAGCTGGTTTCATATAATCTGACTGTTGAACCAGATCTTTTGCACCTGGTTGTTTTTCTTCTGGAACCATCAAAGTAGGATTGGTTGGATCAAATTCTCTTGGTTGAAAATATCTAACAACAGCACCTGGATATATTTTATTAACTTCTTTCTCCACTTCTAATCTTGTTGGTTTACTTAACTTAGAAATAAACAACTGAATATTATAAGTTCTACCTCTAAAATAAAGCATGACAGCATAAGTCATACCATTCTTAACAAGACGTTTGAAGTTTTCGCTTACTCCTCCACCACCATTTCCGCCACCATTACCGTGACCGCCATTACCATTACTGCCACCATTGCCATTACCATTTCCATTCCCGTTATGGGACCCATTACCGTTGCCATCTCCACTCCTATCTGGATATAGATATCCTCTAGCACCTATATGGTAACCTGTAGGAATCTTTTTACATTTTTCATCATCAAAACACCAATATTTCCCAGGAGGACACTTCTTAGCTTTCATTAGACACAAATATGATATTAATATTTATACTTTAGTCAGAGTTGTTACTAATTTAAAAGTAGTAGAATCCCCTGAAGTTGGAGTTGCAAGTAATCTCACATTACCAGAATTAATATCAGTGTCAAAAGACGCTAATGAATTACCAGTTTTTATAACTGCATATTCTGTTCCATAGGAATTACTCCCATCATGAATAACCAATACTTCTGATGTTTGATAAGAACTACCTCTTACAACTTGTATATTATACTTGGCAGAACGATAAGTTGCAGCGGCAAAAGTATTAATGGCAGTCTGTGATGTAGATGATGTAGTTGAAACACCACTAAGAACTGCTCCATCATTTAAAATAACACTAGCGGCTGTTACTGTTCCAACAGTAATACTTGGATATCCCGTCAATCCTGATGCATTGGTAGCAAGTGTAGCAGTAGCAGCATTACCTGTACATGAACCAGATGAACCAGATGTATTACCAGTCACATTACCAGTTATATTACCAGTCACATTACCAGTTATATTACCTACAAAAGTTGTTGCTGTAACAATACCAGTAGTAAATATATTATCTTGACTGATTGTTACTGCACTTCCAACTTTAATATCACCACCAGTTACATTTACTCCACTTTTTGCGGTTATAAGTCCGACTGAATCAATATTAGTTACATCTTCATAAGTTAAAGTTCCACCAACAGTAAGATCACCAGAAACAGTCACATTATCAGGAAGTCCAATTGTAACTGTAGTTCCACTAGCAGAAGTTTCAATTTCATTTGATGTACCAGCAATAGTAAGAGTTTCACTATCAAGATCAATATCAATTGCATTACTACCATCACTAACATCAAGATCTTGTGCAGTTACATTACTATCAACATATGCCTTGATTGATTGTTGAGTGGCCAGTGCTATTGAACTGTTGGATGCCATATTATCTTCATCAAGTATTGATGTGGCAGTAACAGAACCCATCCTGAGTTGGGCTAGTGTACTAACACCAGTAACATTAAGGTTTCTACCTGTTACCTCATCATAACTTATATCTCCAGTAACATTCAGATCACCAGCAACAGTTACATTACCAGTTGAAACAAGATTAGCAGCAGTAATAATACCACTTGTATTAATACTACTTTCTGTTCCAACACCAGAAGAAGATACTCCTTTCCATTTACCACTAGCAGAATCATATTCAAGAGTTTTACCATTAACTTTTGCAGTATCTCTATCTACATCATCTAAAAACTCAAGTCTAGTTTCACCAGAACCAGGTCCATGAGCAAGAACTTTATAAAGAATATTACGTAACTCTTTAACTTCTTTTTTAATACTATCTACATCTGGATCATTTGGTCCAATATCTTGTAACTCTTCCTTAACTTGAGTATCTTCAATAAACTTAATTGCTTTAGATATAGTATCACTTATATCCTCATCAGTTTTCTTCTTAGGATTCTTTGGTAGCGGTGAATCGTATTCACTACTATTTGGTGGATATTCCTTTAATGGAATAGAATTTATAAATCTCTCAGTTTGATCATCATCAAGTTTCTCTAAACTTTCTGGATCAAAATCTTCTGGAACACCAACAGTAACCTTTGGTTCATCGAGAATTTCTAAAACATTATCTAATTGTGCTATAAGTTTTTCTTCGTTTCTTTTCTGTTCCTTTACTTCTACTTCAGCTTTTTTAATTCCATCAAAAGTTGAAGAAACTAATGAATCTATATCAACATTAGCTTCCTTGAGTAAGTTATCAAACTCTTCTTCTTTTTCCTTTTTAGCCTGACCAAGAAGACTAAAGAATTCTGACAGTTCTGGTGATTTCATTTATCATCTTTCTTTTGTGCTTTTATTAATTTTGAAAGTTCTGCAGTAGAACCAACAAACAAAGCATTAGTCACATTGGTTGGACCTTTTGGTTGTTCATCTAGTTCCTTCATTTTTTGTTGAAGGTCAATAAGTTTATCGGTTGTATCACCAACACTCTTAATCATTTGACCAGCAACTTCATATGCTCTTGCACTATCACTTTCTTGAGCAAGTTCTAAAACACCATTAAGTGCTTCTTGACCCTTTTCAATAAGAGAGTAAAGATTTCCTCTAGTATAATCATAATCTTTCTTAGTATCATTAACCTCCGATTTTAACACAGGTTTAGGAACCTCTTCAACCTCAACTATTGAAGTTTCTATATCAAGAGCATTATCTATAGCATCAAAATTTTTCATATCAAACGTCTATTCCTTGTGATGGACTGTAAGTTTTTCCGTCAGTGAAGAAAGAAGTTGTTTCATTGAAACCAAAATCATCACCAAGTTCTATTAGAGCATCATCATCAGTACTGAGGATGTTAACAGTTGCATTGTGTTCATGCGTTGCAGCTGTAGTACCATCATATGCTCTGTAAACTGTCAAAGTAGCAGTTGCAGTATCATTAGTTCTGACCTTCATAATCTCACTATCAATGATAATTCTATCACCAGTACTAATATCAGTTGTAGCACTTAACTTAATCTTAGTCTTCTTAGTATCAGCAATACCACCATCTACAACGGTTGTTTCATCGGAATCATAATCCTTAAGTGCCTTAGGAGTAGCAGTATATCTCTGAACTCTCTTGGCTCTCTTACGATCAGTATCAGCATAGTAATCGACATCGACCTTCTTGATAAGACCTTCTGATGTATCTGCAATAGCGCCGAATAGATGTGTCTTAGCAGTAAATCTTAAAGTATGAATAATTATTCTTCTACTTTCAAAACCACCTTGGTAGTCATCAGACATATCAATTCCTTCTAAAACAATTGGTACATCTTTCTTTTCACCAATGGAATCAACAAGGTTAATTGTTATGTTGAATGATGGTTGAAAATATGGAAGTATTTGTTCAATAATTTGAAGTCCATCATCACTTAATTTTGATAATATACTTAATTCAAATCCAACATTATAAGGAACAGGCATATAAACCTTTCTTGCTTTTGTATTATTCTTTGCAGTAAATGTTTGAGTTATACCTGTCTTTCTTGTTGGGTCATAAGTAAGACCAGTCATTTCAAATGATAATCTAGGTACAGTTATTGCCGTCTGTCTATCTAAATCTGCCTGTTGTTGAATTCTTGCCAAGAACTTCTGCATAGGTCCATATGCAAGAGGTACTTTAAGAACACTAAAATTATTTCCAGCACCATCCTGATGACGAATGTTAATGTTATTGAAGAGAGTACCAAAACCTATAACAGTTTTTCTCAGTATCTCGTGATAAAAATACGTACCTAACATATCAAAACTTTCTAACTATTTAGAATGTACCGAATGGATTCCTTTCTGTGAAGTCTAATAAATCATCAGCTTCCGTCTCAAAAGTCTCATTATCAGCATATTGATCAGCAACATACTCACTATTTGTAAAGTCGGTTGGTTGATTATAACTAATAGATTGAATAATATATTCTGCTCCAGAAGTTTCTCCAGTTACTTTTTCTCCAACCTGTAATGCCATTGAAGTAAGCATGGAAACATCAAGTGTTCTAGAATCTGAATCCCAAACTTTAACCATAGCAGTTCCTCCAGAAGAAGCAAATCGAATTGGTTCATTGAAGATATAATCACCATCACCTATTGAAGTTGCAGCACCAATAGTAATGGTTGGTGTTGATGTATACCCAGTACCAGCATTTGATAGACGAATATATCTAACAGTACCACCTACCATTACAGCTTCAGCAGTAGCAGTAACAGCAGTACCAGAGACGCCTCCAGTAAATGTTATTGATGGAGTTGTAGTATAACCAGAACCACCACTAGTAATAGTAACGATACCTACTGAACCTAAAGTCGTTATGCCAGCAGTTGCTATACCACTGCCAGGCACTGTTACAGTGGGTATACCAGTATATTGGTTACCTGGGTTAATTAGAAGTATCCTATCAATAGATTTACCCGTTGCAATACCACTCCTTTCTGTCATTATAGCGACAGCAGTTGCATTAGTTCCTGGGGATGTACTAATTGATATTGTTGGAGCGGCAGCATATCCATATCCATCATCTTGAACGAATATCTTATTAACTGCATTATAAACAACTGTTGTATTAGCAGTAGCAGTAGCTCCTACTCCAGCAAGAACCAATCTAGCCATATAACCATCTGTTTGGACAGTCTTATCAATAGCAGCTACATCAGTATCAATAACTTCATCTTCATATTCAAAGAGTTCACATTGAAGTTCATAAACATAATTCTTTTTAAGTTGATAAAAAGGTTTTTCATGTTCAACAAACTTAATTTCAAATAACCTTTTACCCAATGGGAAAAATATTAAATCACCTTCTTTCGGTCTATTAGAAAGAGTATACTCTCCATCTTCCTTTAAAAAAGGAGAAATAGCTTGTTCAAATCTTTCTCTTGAAATAACAAAAGTTGCTTCATCAGTAGAACGAACACCAAACTTGGTTAATATATCACTATTTCCAGCATAACCATCAACATTAACCATATAAGCTTCAAGAGGAAAAGCTTCATCGAACCTTGATTCGATAACTTCCTTCATTATTGTTCTTGAAGTTACTAATTTTCTAGGAATATAATGACACTCAATGCCATACATCCGCAACTGTTCATTAACAAGGTCTTGAACTAAACCTTGTTCTGATGTAGACCCTTGTAGAAAAAATGGATTTAATGCCATAATTATCCAATCACATCGAGAGGTGGCATCTCATATTGAAGAGGCATTCTTTCTTCTAGATAAGCTAATTCTTTAACACCATCTTCATATATTTCTCTACCATTTAATTGAACACCACCTGGAAGTTGAACACCTTGAAACTTCATTAAATTTTGACCCCATTGTTTCTTACTAGTAGCTGTAAGATATTTCTTAATAAATGGATCATTCCAAACTCTAGGGAAATCTTCTGGATCTAATATTCTGAAACAATCAATAATAAAATAATCTCCAGAAGTAAGTGATGCCCAATCAGCATCAATATAGAGTCTATCTTGTCTTATATTAAACCTATATCTCATATCTGGATTCAATAAGAAAGTAATATCTTCCAGATAAGTTTGAACCATTGAATATTGTAAAAGATCAATAGAACCAAACTGATATAAGTCGTTTAAGAACAACTGATATTTGATATTGAAAAGTCCATCATATACAGTATCCGATCTTATTTTAAATATCTGATTAACACCAACTACTGATGGTGGCATCTGAAGGAAATTTGTATTTTCTTCAAAATTAAATGTTGTACCAGCACCAGTAGCACTTGTTGTAGTTATACCTAAACTTTCACCAGCTCCTCTCGCTCTTCCTCTACTTATATCATCATCTGTAATCTTGTACTTAAGATACATCCTTTCGATACCATCGAAATGACGTTCTTGAAATATTTGAACAGCATCATCTAACAGATCTTGAAACTGTTCTTCCGCTACGTTAATTTCAAGAACGGGATATCCTAGTTGTCTCTTGGCATAATCTATTAAGCCTTGTCTAGAACTTGGTTGCGCCATATTTACCCCTTAAGTAGTCGAAATACCAGTTTTAACAATAATGTTCCCTTCAACTATTTTAAAAAATGTAGAACCAGAACTAACATTCACATCATACAAGTATCTACCTTCTGATAAACTAGAAGTGACTGTAGAACCCATAGACAGAGTTACTTTTCCATCTGTAGTTCCAAGTGTCACACCAAAAGTATTAGCAGTTCCTATTACAGATTTCTTCATATTACTATATCCAGTATAATTTGTGAAATTTATACTAGAACCAGCAGAAGTTCTTACTGTAAATACGGCATTAAAATCTACGCCTGAATATATGGTTAGATTTGAACCATAAGGAACGGCAACGTCTGGATCAAATGTGATTACCTGTTTTGCCATTATAGTTTTTTAAGTATTTAGTTTTTGGTTTAATGACACTAATAAAGATTTAATTTCACTCATCTCATCTTTTACAGTATCAAGATCTTCTTTCATCTTTTTCAGTTCATTATTTTTTCGCGAAACAACTTGTTTCCTACTCATATATGCTTGATAATCATTAGTATTCCTATTAATAACAGCATTAGAATCCTCGTCTCTGTATAAACCAGGTCTTCCTTCAACAGGGGAGTAATTTGACATTATGCAAGTGCAATAGCTCTAAGTTCTTTAATCTTAGGTGGATGTGCAACATTAGTTCCAACCATAATAATTTTAATTTGGAACTTACTGAATGGAGGAAGTTCTCCAGTAGTAAAGACATATTCCTTAAATTCAGTAGAAACAGATGGAGTAACCTTACTATCAGGAAGTCCACTATTCTTACCCTCATTAATAATTAATCGATCTTGATCAAGATTATCATACCCTGGGAAGAATTGCCAATTTCTATTCATACTATTTTCAGTAGAACCTTCACTAATTATTTTATATGCGGCTCTGAAATCAGACTCTGATGTTCTATTTCCAGCAAATTCAAGTGTAAGAGTACTGGCTGGATTATCAAGTTTTATTAACTTAGAAACATAAGTAGCATCACAAGGATCTTGTCCAGTCATCTTAACTGATCTATCAGTAACAAAATCTGATACTGGATTATTAATTCTATTAGTAGTTAGAATCATGTTAACCCTATCCAAATCAATAGCAGGAGAATAATTCTCATTATCACTAAACAAATTCATTTCTAGAGTAAATGATTTATTTCCTGGCATTTCTTGTAACTTGTTAGTTTCATTAACACCAGAAGCAATAAGTCTTGTAGTATCAAAATGGTACATTTCATCCAATTCAATAGCTTCATAACCTTGATCGTTAAATGATGCTTCTGAACCATCAATACTTGTACCAGACACTGTTCTTACTCTAGCAGAAATATTAGTCCCTGGAGGAGTTATTGTTTGAATATTTGTTGTAAGAGTTTCAAACTCTATATTTTGTGAAGCGTGAATCCTTTCACCACCACCTATTTTAGTCTTACCAAAATACCTATTTGATAATGGACTACCATCAACCCTATTAGCTCCATCTTTACCACTCATATCAACTTTAAGATGGTAAAAATCAAATCCCTTATCATTTGGAACAGTTGGAGCTAATGTAGCTTTATCATGAATCTTATTAATCCTTCTTAAAGAAACTCCACTAAATTCATATTTTTTAATTTTATCTTGTCTGTCATGATTAACAGGAGTACTCCCATCAACTCCTCTAGTTGTTATACCAGTAATAACCTTATCACCAACTCCAGTATAAGAAATAATTTCATCATTTATTATAGCATAACCGAAGTTGGTAGTTCCAACCCCAACACCTTCAAAAGTAGCAAAGTTAGATGAATCAGATACATTGATAGAAGTTGTTTGATCCCAATCATAAGCCTGAGTTAATTCAGTTTCTGCAACATCAGATTCAACATCTTCGACCTCAATAAAGTTATTAAATGCATTCATTGCATGATTATGATGAGCAACTCTAAAGTGTAAACCATCATTAGTTGCATCTACATCAAATGAAGCAATACTAGCTCCACTTCCAACAGTTTTTCCATCCAATCCAATATCTGCAGAACCATTGTTAAAGTTAATAGTTCCTAAACCAACATTGAATTTACCTTGTATTCCATCAAGAACAACAGTGTTTGTTGATGTAATAAGACCAACAGAAATAACAGCTCCACTTCCATTTCCAAGTCCTAGTGTTCCAATACCAAGAGTATCACCTAAAGCAAAGTTTTTACCACCATTAGACAATGTAACTACACCTACTACACCATTATTAATAGTTACATTACCAATAGCACCACTTCCATCACCTGTTTTTGTAATCATAGGTACAGCGTTATATGTAAAGACACCACTAGATGGAGTATAACCAACACCAGGATTGATGACAGACAGATCATTTGAACCATTAATAGTAGCAATACCAGCAGTATTAACTAATTTTGCATATGCACTTAAATTACCTGCTTGAGTAATGGTACAACCAGGTTTACAACCAGATTGGGGAGCAAATGTACTTCCTATTCCAACAATAGCCTTTCTAGAAAGACTTTGAATTGCATTAGGTACTAATTTTGGAATCTGACTATTGGCTCTATTAAGAGTTGGATTATAGAAACGACAAACACCACGACGTGTATTAAATTTCGCCTTATACATAGTAAACTTCATATCTTCATACTGACTTGGATCCCAAGTAGTACCATTCTGAGATTTGAACAAAGAACCAAGATATGGTTGTTGACTAATAATAACTTGTTCATTATCAGCTAGATTTTTAGTAGATATATCTACCTCACCCATTCTAGATATCCAACAAGTATAATTCTCTGATGGTGTTACTAGAACAATAGCAAATTCTTGTTTGCCACTTAAGAAAACTGGAGCATCAAACTTAAAGTTTGTTGGTATTGAAGCATCCTCAGATACATTAACATCTTCGGGGTCTTTAACAACAACACTAAATGGTAGAATCTTAGAAGTTGGAAGACCAGTCTGAACTGTTCTAATCTGCATATTAATAGGTATTTCTGTATCCTTATCTCTTAAGAAAACATCTACAGAAGTTGCATAGATACCAACTTCATCATCTATTCTAACTGTTTGTGCAAGAGGGTCATACCACTGAATACCAGTAACCTTAGGCGCCTCATCTCCCGTACCCTGAATCTTAGTGGAGGTAATCATACCTTGAATAACTTGCTTTTCACTTTTATTCAAATGTTGAATCTGTGGAACTCTAATGGTCATTATGGTTTCTTGAACCGTTTGTAATTGACCAGAAGCATAGAAATTAGCTTCAGCAGAACCAGTAACTGTTCCTTCCACTGTAGAATTTGTTTCACTAGTACTAAGTCTTAATGTTTTAGTACCACACTCAAACTGTGGATTAGAAGCTGAATTTGCATCTGGAATATTAAAACAAGACTTCATATTACCCAAAGCATCAGTAATTAATCTAACATCATTAACTGTTGCTTCAGCACCACTAGTATGTCCAATAAGTTTCATTCCAACAGCAGTATTACCAGCATAATTATCACTCATATTAGCTAAACTTCTTGTGTCTATATTCAATATTTTTGAAGATGTTGAATATGAAGCAGGAACACCAGCATCATTATCATATGGATTCAAAGTAATAACTTTAGTCGGTGCATTATAAGGACCATTCCTATGATTTGATTGACAAACTCTAGCTCGGAACTCTGGTCCACCAGCACCCCTTTGTGTAACTTTTTCACCAACTTGAAATACACCCTTAGTCATTGTAATTTCAAGTAGTTTTGGTGTACAGAATTTAGTAACATTAATATTATCAAAGAAACAATAGAATCTAGTTCTAGGTTTCATCCTAGTAGTCTCGATTTCAATGTTCCTCGTTCTCATATAAGGAACCTTATCTGTACTTAATACTTTGTCACCTTGAGAAAACGTATTATCAGCATACGTAACCTTCATTTGAACGCCTTCTCTAGACTTATGCGTAGTGGTTTGAGTATCCTGCCATGTAGAAGTTTCTTCTAATTTTGCATTTTCAATAACACCTTTACCTTTACCTATCCATTTTCCATTAAGTTCTATAACTTTCGAATAATTTGCTTTATGTTGAATTCCTTTTAAATTAGCACCTTTAGGTAAATCTTTTGGATGAATATTTCCAAGATCTGTTATGGTAGTTTTAGTAACAGTACCTAAAACTTGAGTGCCAGTCCAATCAGTTTGCCAAGCACCCCACTCCATTGGACCCAAACCAGTATTGGGATCAATTTTATGTTTAGCAAGAGCCTTCTGATAAGCATCTTCATTAACTACTCTATTAGCAGCAAGTCTCTTAGTATCCATCCAGGTATCTGAATCTGGATGGATAGTCATATCACCTGCATAGTAAACAATCAAAAATGGGTTAACATTTTCAACTCTAGAAGCATAAACTTGTGTAATTAAAGGAACTTCCTCATAATCCAAAGTTAAAAGTGGACCATTCCTTCTAATATTCTCTCCATCAATATCAGTAGCAGTAGAAAGATCAACAGTTGGATCTGCAGTAACTCCAATACCAATATAAGACATAGAACCAACAGCTAAATCTATTGAAGTTGTATAATGTCCTGGTCTTAAATAACCCTCGTTTGGATCAATAGATGCAGAGAAATCTGGATGAGCAATTTGATGAGAAGCATGACTCTTGAAATTATCTACAAAAAATCCAGATTTATACCTATTAAAACCATCTGCATCAGTTATTTGCATATTAGCAGTATCAAGTTCAAGTAAAGATAATCTAGTGTAATATTCTACATTTTTTAATCTATCTTCAAGTTTTCCAATATCAGACATTGTAAAACGTCTATGTTGGGTTTTCTCCACCATAACTTCATTTACATTATCAACATAAGCTGGCATCATTATTGTAGCTACTGGAAGTGCATCTCCAATATTAGCTGGTGTACCAGGAACCTCTTGAGGAACACCTTCGGTATATAACCATTTACCCTGTTTAGATAAGAATAATCTATCTACTCTAGGCAAATAATAGTTATAACTTGCAATTATAGATTCATCTGGAACTAAAGGATCTGGAACATTATTTGTAGCAAACTCTCTTGATTTAAAATCAAAAGGTGATAAAGTAGATACACCAACATTATATGCATTTACTCTTGGTCTAATATCAATTAAATCACTATCTTTAACATCATAGTCCATATTATATGGAACCAAATGCAAACTACCAGCAGGATAACTAGAAGCACTATAAAAATCTCCATTATCATCAGCATCTATATAAAAATTCTTAAATACTACTTTTAATCTATTAGTTGGTTCTTGATAACCTTTCTTTCTTGAAATATATGAGAAATCATAATATGTAGATTTGGCATTTGTAGTTAACTCATACTGACTAGTAATATTTTTATCACCATTAGTTGTATTAGCTACAGTTGCAGTTATCCCAGATTTTTCTGTTTTTATTGTTTCGCCCAAAGAAAATCTATTGTCATTAAGGAAAACAATACCTATTGTTGTTGTGTCTGGTCTCTCTGCAAAGAGTGCAACAGCATCACTGTCTAAACCTGTTATTTTTTCTCCAATAATAAAATCACTATTATTTCCACTAGGTCCACCATAAGCAGTAAGAGTTATAGATGGAAGATCTGGATTTCCATTATCATTAGATTCATA
>LULZ01000067.1_pt1 | contig 13922 bp, 12 predicted proteins | sample 729721 | NCBI WGS metagenome assembly LULZ01 (sample SAMN03860276, study PRJNA289734) | marine metagenome | biome: seawater column; feature: ocean; material: water; isolation source: Red Sea water column Station 91 - depth 100m | place: Saudi Arabia: Red Sea | collected 2011-10-15 | depth 100 m
CAAAAAGCCTTCTACAAGAGAAAGGACCGTTTTTGGTTTGAAAAGTTTGCACGGCAAAAAAATGATAAAGAGGTAGAAGAGTTTTTTGTCTCTAATTTCGTATATACCACTGATCCAGGAACTATGTGGATTGGTGAAATGATCAAAGAAGGTGAAGGACGCTATATTGACTGGAAAAAGAAAATTCAGTCACTTTCGTATATTTTCAAAGAAGAGGTAAATACGCTTTTTGAGCAAAATAAGGTAAATGAGGTATTTGACTGTTCTAAGGGTCATCCACTCATTTTGCGAAATTATCTAGGTGGGAAAACCTCCCTTGAAACGCTTGTAATTTGTGATATGATATTTGAGTACAGAAAGGATTTTGATAAAAAACTGGATGATCCTGTATGGGAAACCGTAAGTCGAAAGATTAAAAAATACAGTCCTTTCATAAATATAGATGTACCACATTATAAAAAGATTCTACAGCAAATCGTTCTATGAGTTTTTTCAAATCTGATGTTGTCCGTGCAGAGTTAGCTGAAATACAGGAACTCCAAGAAGAGATTTATAACAATGTATTTAAGTTTCCTTCTATGCCTAAAGAGGACAAACAGTATCATATTGGTGTTCTTGAGAGACTTATTGAAAAACAAAAAATTCTTTATACTCGTTTAAGTTTGTCTGATAATCCAGAAGCACAAGAAATGAAAAAAAATATCATGAGAGGTGCTAAGGATATGGGTCTTCCTACTAATGTTGATATGAATTTAGTTTTTAATGATATCTACAAAATGGTTGATGTTATGAAAAAGGCGGTTGACGAAGACAACTTTAAGATGTAGAATATGAAAGGTACACACAAGCCAAATCTCAAAAAATCCGAGGTAATCCAATGTCATTTAAAGACTTAAAAAAACAATCCTCTCTAGGTTCTCTAACCCAGAAATTGGTAAAGGAAGTGGAGAAGATGAACACAACAGGTGGAGGCGCAGATGAGCGTCTTTGGAAACCTGAAGTGGATAAGACAGGTAACGGTTATGCTGTTATCCGTTTCTTACCAGCACCAGAAGGTGAAGAAATTCCCTGGGTCAAGTTGTATTCACATGCATTTCAAGGACCTGGTGGATGGTATATTGAAAATTCTCTTACCACTGTTGGTAAGAAAGATCCTGTTTCAGACCATAATCGTGAACTGTGGAATAGCGGTAATGAATCAGACAAGGATGTAGTTCGTAGACAGAAGCGTAAGCTTTCTTACTATGCAAACATCTATGTTGTTAAAGATCAAGCAAATCCTCAGAATGAGGGTGGAGTATTTCTCTACAAGTTTGGTAAGAAGATTTTTGACAAAGTTATGGAAGCAATGCAACCAGAGTTTGAGGATGAAACACCAATCAATCCTTTCGACTTCTGGCAAGGTGCAAACTTCAAGTTGAAGATCGTTAAGAAGGATGGTTACTGGAACTATGACAAGTCAGAGTTTGATTCAGTATCACCACTTCTTGAAGATGATGATGCACTAGAAGCACTATGGAAGAAAGAGTATTCTCTTTCTGCAGTAACTGCTCCTGATCAGTTTAAATCTTATGACGATCTTGAGAAGCGTCTTAAGTACGTTTTAGGACAAAAACCACCTACACGTAGAGTGTATGATGAGGAACTTGAGGATGAAAGTGAAGGTCGTGGAACATTCACACCCGATTTTAAATCTAAAGCACCAGTTGCTGCTGCTCCAGTAGCATCTGCTAGTGAAGATGAGGATGATGCATTAAGTTATTTCCAAAAACTTGCTGAGGAATAACTAAGAATAAAGTCTAATATTTTCTGCTCGTTTTAGGGTTTCACTCACATATTGGGTGGAACCCTCTTTATATGTCATTACTCTAGATATATCATCTTGGATAATGTTGATATATTCTGGTTTTACAATAAAAATATTTCTTTTAGCATCTTCTATTCTTTCTTCATATGTGAAGTTTGTTACTTCTGTAGTACAAGCTGCGCTAAGTACAGTTACTTCTCTTTGAGTATCATAATCAAAATAAGTGATGGAATAATCTGATTCACATTCTAATCCTTTTGGAACAATGATTACATCTTTACTATTTTTTATTTCTTGTGTTTCATAATGATGAGTATCATTAAGTGCTGCATATGTTCCATACTTATCTAAAAGAAATCTATCAAAATCATTTTGTAATAATGGCCATTCTGTTTGAACATTAAGGATATTATTGCATGTTAGAACTAACCAATCTAGATTAGAAGTTCCATAAACTTTAAAGGAAACGTTATCAGGTCTATCATCTCCTTTAATTTTATATTTGTTATGTACGGATAAGTTGTCAATCAAATCATCTGCAAGGACACCTTTTTTAAAAAGATTTTTTACAGTGATATAATCGGATATTTTAGCATCAGGAAATCTACTAACATATTCAAAATTTGGAACTTTACTGAAATAATTTGACATTTTAGTACCCTATACCATCTACGTTCTCATAATCATTGCTAAAGACTGGATCGAGTTCTTGTAATGCCATTGTTACTGAATATGCAGTCATTACACCATCTTCAAATGTGGCATAGTTACCATCTGGTGTATATTGAGTGGTAAAGGAAGTCATTGCACATTCTTTAAATTTATTTAAGAATTTATGATCTTGACCTCTATGCTTATATTTGATAAACCAAGTATTTGGTGATTCTAGGAATAGGCTTGATTTACTTTTTGTTGGCGCCATATTCTTTTTAAAGAATCTTATGATTTTAATTACTTCTTCTGCTTCTTTAGAACTTCTTGGTGCAAATTTCCATGTGAAATTAAATGGTCTTAATGATGGATCTTTAAATAAGAGTTCCATATTAGGATTCATAATGTTACCAGTTGTTCTGGTTAGAAGTTGAGCACCAGTTCCAGATGCCATGCCAGCAATACCTTTGGAAAGTGCATCTTTTATATCTGCACCCCCATCACCTTGAGTAGCTTTGATCATTGCATTTGCTTCATCAGCCATTGATTTAAATGGATCAGATGATTCAATACCAGTTAATGCTAAGTTAGCTAATGCTGTATCTTTTGGATCCATTTTGTCACCACCCCAACTTACTGCATTAGTATCACTAATACCTCCTGGAACAGGAAGGTAGACAGATCCTATTGTTGTTCTATTAGCGGGTCTTCCTTTCCATGAATAACCACCACGACCTTCACCAGTGGCTGCCCATTCTACACATTCGAATGAGATGTAATCTTGGTCACTTTGTCGTAGTGCTGTAGGATATACTAATAGGTCTCCACCACCTCCACCACCAAAAATAGAACCTATTGCACTACCCACAGCTCCTTTTACAATATCTTCTAAGTCACCTCCACCCATAAGGGCATTTAACCCTCCTTGTAAACCTGCTTTACCTATATTTTTTAAACTTGTATCTGCGTTTCCAGCTCCAGCAGGATCATATGCTGCATTTAGAGACTTCTCTCCATAAATTAAAGAATTTGGGGGTGGTTGTGTTTTTCCATCCCATTCTTTTCTAGCAGTTTGAAGAGCTTGTGTTCTTACTTTGCTAACGTTACTTTTGGTTCCATAAAAAGATTTTTCAGCACTAGATGTATTAGAGTTGGGAGTAAATGTTCCTCCTTTAGGAATAGATCCAACTTCAGTTTCTATGTTTCTAAAATCGTTGCCTCCAATGTTTTCTCTGACATAACGGTTGACAGAAATTTCTCCAGTTTTTTTATTTGTTGTATAGTAATATTGGTTGCTACCAAGATTTCCACCAGGTAGTACCCTATTACTTGTTGCATTGGAGCCGTAAACTGCCATTATAGAAACTTTTTATTTATTTAGGAGGGATTTTGTATAAATTTTGCATAAGGTATGGCAAGTAAGTCATCAAGTTCATTGCGTTGAACAATATAAAGTTGTCCTGCTAGTTCATTCCAAGTGTAATTTCTGTATCTTCTCCAATGGAAGTTAAGACCACGGAATCCCCATGGAAATAATTCCATACAGGCAATAAGGGGATGTTGGTCATATTCTTCGCCAGGAGTTTTGGCATTATAGACGAAAGTATAGAAGTTTCCTACATCAGGTACTGGAGTGACAGTTTCATTAAGAACCTGCATAATTTCCAGCATCATTTCTTCTTGGTCATTAGTTCTATTATTCAAGTCACTTAGATATTCGCGGATACGATTATCTTCCTGCTGTTGTTCTTCACCATCAAACCCAAAATCATTATCTGCCATGGTTGATACCTAATTCTTGTTCGGTAACAATTTTAAATTCAATTTTTTTATCTTTACACCATTCAGATGCAGCTGCCCATTTTGCTTGATTAACTGCATAAGTTTTGCATTCATAGAGATATGATTTGGTCACATTCTTTCTTGGTTTTGGGGGTCGGGTTTGTTTCTTGGGTTTAACCTCAATTACATATGTTTTGACATCACCAGTACTTTCTTTAACTTTAATAATAAAGTCTGGAAAGTATCTTCTAGTTTTACCATCAGGAGCACGATAGGGAATCCAAAACTCTTCACTTCCCCACTCTATAATACTTTCATTAACATCACACCAGTTGCAAAATCTTCTTTCCCAACTACTTCTACAGATTATATTGTTAACATCACCTTTATATTTTTTGGGTTTAGTAGGTTTAAAGAGACTTTTAATACTTTCTGCCATTATCTTGGCTACATAATATATAAGGTAAAAATATTTATAAATGCCTAAAGTAAGAACAGTAACGGATGTTGTTTCTAATTTACTTGCACCAGCAACTACTTCTCATTTTGAAGTAGAGATTGGTTTGCCTGGTTCTCCTGGAGATGATCTCTATGAGAGATTGAAGTTTAGATCCCAAACGGAACAACGTAAATTAAATTTAATGTGTTCAGAAGCAGTTCTTCCTGGTTCTTCACTAGCAACTACAGAAGTTAATAATGACTTTACTGGGGTTACAGAAAGACATGCTTATCGTAGAATATATGATGAGACGATTGATTTAACTTTTTATGTTGATGCTAAAAACTATTGGCCTATTAAATTTTTTGAGGAGTGGATTAGTGGGATTGTGAATGAAGATCAGGATGATGCAAAGAATAAAAATTATTTTTATAGAGTTAAATATCCTGATGATTATGTTGCAACAGGATTAAAAGTTATAAAATTTGAAAAAGATCATCATGATCAGACTAGAGATATAAAGTGGACAAGGGGAGCAAGATCATATAAGATTAGAAGTGGTAGTGGATCTCAAATAGAATATGAATTTATAAGAAGTTATCCTAGAAGTATTACTTCTATGCCTATATCTTATGATGGTTCTTCTTTGTTAAAGTGTAGTGTTCAAATGACATATATGAGATATGTTGTGAATACTCTTAAAGGTAGAACCACAGGGTTTGATCCTTTTCAACAGGCTTCTTTTAATAGTAATGGAATGCAGGGTCTTCTTGGTAATCTTACTGATGCGGCAGTTGATCAATTAACAGGTAATGATTTTGCTGGAGATGTTGCTGGTAGTATTGTTAGTCGTGGATTTAAAGCAACTGCACGAGATGTATTGGGTAATGTAATGAATAGTGGAAGTTTCTTTTAACCTCTATAAATAAAGTACACTGAATTGTATTAGGATATTATGCCTTTACCAAAAATTAGTACTCCGACTTATGAGTTGGAGTTGCCATCTACTGGAAAACCAGTTAAATATAGACCTTTTTTAGTTAAAGAGGAAAAGGTACTGGTAATTGCTTTAGAGAGTGAAGATACAAAGCAAATTACGGGTGCTATTAAAGCAGTACTTAAATCTTGTGTTCAAACAAGAGGGATTAAAATAGAGAATCTTCCTACGTTTGATATTGAGTATTTGTTTCTCAATATTAGAGGTAAGTCAGTTGGTGAACAATTGGAAGTGAATATTATTTGTCCCGATGATGGAGAGACTAGTGTTCCAGTTTTTATTGATTTGGATGATATTCGGGTTGAAAAGAGTGAGGAACATACTAACAAGATTAAACTTGATTCTAGTTTGATGATGGAGATGAGATATCCCTCATTGGATCAATTTATTAAAAATAATTTTGATTTTAAAGAAGAGAATCAGATGGATCAATCATTCCAGTTGATTGCATCTTGTATTGATAAAATTTATAGTGAAGAAGAAGTATGGGCAACTGCAGACTGTACCAAAAAGGAATTGAATGAGTTCTTAGAGTCAATGAATTCATCTCAGTTTAAAGAGATTGAGAAGTTTTTTGAGTCAATGCCCAAACTTCAGCATACTGTTAAAGTAACTAATCCAAAGACTGGAGTTGAAAGTGATATAGTATTGGAGGGTTTAGCGTCTTTTTTCGCGTAGCGATGGTGCACATGAACCTGGAGAATTACTTCAGGCTCAATTTTGCGTTGATGCAGTACCATAAATATAGCTTAACAGAGATTGAAAATATGATTCCGTGGGAACGGGACATTTATGTGGGTCTTCTCCGACAACATCTTGAGGAAGAAGAATTAAAGCAGAAACAACGCAACGCCAATGCCTAGTCAGAAACCTAATATAATACAGAATTTAAGGGCGAAGCATGAGCCTCATCAGAAGTTGGTGGGTAGAGTTCTTGGGCTTGAAAACAGAGTTTCTAAATTAGAGGGAGGTGGTACAAAGGCGTTACCACCTGCCAGTGATACAAAGGCGTTACCACCTGCCAGTGATACAAAGAAGATAAGTGCTGATAGTTTCAAGAAAGGGACTGCATTTGATCCTGGTTATGCAGCAAGAGTGCAGGGTAAAGATGCAACAGGAGAGTATTTAAGTCCAGAAGAAAGAAAGGCAAGATTTAAGAAAACTAAGATAACAGGTGCAGATATAAAGAGAACTGGTGCGATAGGATCGGCAGAGAGGACTGTTAAAACAGATACTACAGGTGCTAGTGCTCTTGCTATTAGAAAACCGCAAGTTAGTGGAGATGTAGCAAAAGCAGAAGATGTAACACCACAAGATCAAGCACAACCAACAGAAAGTTTAATAGGTCCTCTCAAAACTATTGATAATAGTGTTAATAGTATTGTAGAGACCTTAAAGCAAAGTAATAAGGCAGATACAAAAGCAAAAAGTGATGCAAGAAAAACAGCAGAGAAAGATAGGAGAAAGAAAGCAGAAGGTAAATTAGAATCAATAACAGGTCCTTTAGGAAAAGCAGCACAAAAAATACTTGCGCCAGTTCAGAATATATGGGGTAAGATTTTAAAATTTTTGGGAACAGTTCTTTTTGGGAATGTTGCAGTTAAATTATGGAAATGGTTTTCTGATCCTAAGAATGGAGAGAAAGTAACATCTATATTCAGATTTATTGGTGATTGGTGGCCTCTTTTAGTAAGCACTATGTTGTCATTTGCACCTCTACTATTTGGTCCTGCTGGATTTATAATAGGGGTAGTTGCTTTATTGGCATGGGGTATGCCTAAAATTATTGATGCTATAGAGTGGGTTAAGAATTTATTTGGTGGAGGAGTGCAGAAGGAATTGGATGGTATTAATAAAGAATCTGATAAACAATCGGCAGATTTGACGAAAAATATAGAAAGTGATTTAGAGAAAGATACACAACAAATATTAAAAAATAATGATGCTCCTGATACTAAGATTGATGATAAGCAACAACCTGACCAGTTAAAAGAAGTTGATCAGAAAAAAGATGAAGCACCACCTGCTTTAAATCAGTTTGCTGAAGGTGGTGAGGTGCCGGGTAAAGGAAATAAGGATACAGTTCCTGCAATGCTAACTCCTGGTGAGTTTGTTATGAGTAAAGGTGCAGTTCAACAGTATGGTGCTAATACTCTTGCTGGAATGAATGCTGCTGCTGGTGGAACGAATAGACCTACAGTAGGTAGATATGAGGGTGGCGGAATGGTTTTTAATAGAGAATATCATGCAGGTGGACCTAGAATTTATTATAAGGGGGGTGGAAAAGTAGAAGGACTGCCTGCTGGACTTGGTGGAGGTGGTGGTGGTCTGAACGCACTAACTGAACAAGCAAAAGTTAAAACCTGGGGTAGTGCTATAGGTGATTTCTTTAGTGGTAATGATGGAAGAAGTAGAATTCGTGGGATTGATAGACAAGATGTTGGTGAACATATTAGAGTAGATAGGAATCGAAGCGGATGGGAAGATCATTCAATTAACATGGGTCCACAGAAACCTATTGCTCTTATAAATCCACCGGTAAAGGTGACTACTAAGATTGCTTATGATAATCAAATGCAACAACAACAGCAGGCAAATGCAGCTGAACCTCCTAGACAAGATTTACCTGAATTTAATCCTTCATCTATGCGTTCAATGGCTAAGATTAAAACTTTGGGGATAGTGGTATAAGATTATGGGTTGGGCAGCACTAGGAAAAGTAGCAATGGGGGCAGTTAAAAGTAAGGCAAAAGAGATTGCCACTGATAAACTGCTGAATAGAAAGAAGAATGTAAAGAAGAGAAGAGGAAAGGCACAAGAAGCCATGGGAGGTGGTGAGGAACAGCAGGATAAAAGAGGAGCACTTGCTATTCGTCCTACTACATCTTTAGTGCCTACTGGTCCTGGTGCAATAGTTTCTAGTCCTGGAGGTGATCTTCCTACTACAGGAGATAGGGGTGGAGGAGGTAGTGCATATGAACTTGCAACTAGTATATCAACTAAAATTATTAGAGTTGAGAAACTTTTAAAAGGATCTGCATTAATTAAAAAAGATTTAAGAGATGATTTAAGAAAGCAAGCAAAAATTGATGAGGATAAACTACAAGAGAAAGCATTAGAAAAACAAAAAGTTAAATCAAAAACTAAATTTAAGATACCGGGAACTGAGGCTGCTAAGGGAATATTATCTAAAGTATTTAATTTTTTTAGTACTGTTCTTCTCGGATGGATTGCAGTTAGATTAGTAGATTGGTTACCAAAATTAATGCCTGTATTGAAGGCAGTTGGTAATATAGCTGATATGATCCTTAAAGGTGCTGAAGTAATTATTAGTGCATTAGCAAGTGTAATTGATTTTGGATATAAACTTGTTGATAAGATGGAGGGATGGGTAAAGACTACTTATGGTGAAGAAGGTGCTGAGAAATTCAGAACCTTTATGGGTAATTTGAAGGATCTTGTTAGTGCCTTTTTAGTATGGAAGATAATTGGTGAGAAGATATTTAAGGCTGTTGTTGGTTTTGCGAAGAATATTTGGAATACAGTTACTAAGGCAATTAGAACAATATGGGTAAAACTGAGGCGATTGGTGGGTCGTCATGTCAGAAAATTCTTTGGTAAACTTGTTGAACGTGCCGGTGGTGTTCTTAAAAATGTTGGTCAGGGAATATTTAATGTTGGTAAGAATGTTGTAGGTAGAGTTGGTGGTCTTTTTAGTCAGGGTGCTGGTAAATTAGCAAGTACAGGTGCAGGAAAGGTAGTAGCAAAGGTTGGTGGATGGGCAGGTAAGTTATTTGGTAAGGCTGCAAGTATTATTGCTCCTGCACTGAAAGCAGCTAAACCAGTTGCCAGTAAGTTTTTAAAGAGAATTCCTATTTTTGGTTCTCTTATTGTTGGTATTATTTCCCTTATGTCAGGGGAACCACTTGGACAGGCACTATTTAAAACGATTGGTGCTGCTGTTGGTGGAGCACTGGGAACCTTTATTCCTATTCCTATTATAGGAACACTTCTTGGTGAGGCAATAGGTTCATTTATCGGAGATTTGCTTTATTATACTGTTATTAAGAGAGACCCCAAAAAGGCAATGGAGGTCTTGAAGCAAACCTTGATGGGTATCTTTACTGCGGGTAAGGCAGTATTTGATTGGGTTAAGAATGGATTTGGGAATTTTATTACTAACTTTAAGGAAGAACATATGGTTAAATTACCTAAAGTTCTTGGGGTTCAAGTTACATTACCAGGAATAGGAGATAAAATACCTAATCTTCTTCAGTTATATAATCCATTTGCAATGGCACCTCTTCTTGTTAAGTCATTCTTTAAAGGAGGAGGTAAAGGTAAGTCATCAGAATCTAGTGGTGGTTCAACAGTTTCTTCTACATCTTCGAAAGGAAAGGAAGAACCTACTTCTAAGAAGAAACTTGAACCTCTTTCTAAAGACTTGATTGATGTTAATAAGGAAAGTGGTGCTCAAGGAGTTATAGATTCTATATCAAATCGCGCTTCTTATGAGGAATTGCCAGCTTCAACAACAATAGTAAAGATTCCACCTCCCGTTGTTCCTTCTAGTGTTGTAGGAGGTAAAGGTGCTGGTGAAACACAGATTGTTCCTATGGTTGTTGGTAGTGGAGAAGATCCATATGAATCTCTTGATTATTTTGGTTAAATAAAGGTAAGGAGATAGACGTAAATGGCAGTACACTCAGCAGGAACAGGACAAGGACAAAGAGCATCTAAAGCCTCTTATTCTCCAGAGAAATCTGGTATTTCGAGGATGGACGTTACATCTAATAAAGATGAGGGAAAAACTGTAAGTCTTGTTAATGGTACAATGAGATTTCTGTATTATGAAAGTATTTTACAGGATTCTGTTAGGGCAGTAGTATCTTATAGTGATAGTGGTGAAACAATGGAAAAGGAGACTAGTGGAAAGACAAGTGCTATTGAAGGATTACCTATTGTTGGTCAAGAAAATGTTAAAATAGTAGTAAATGATAATTATGGAAATGCTTTAGATGCAACATTATATGTGAATAAAGTTACTCCTCTTATGGAGGATACTACAAAATCTGTAGTTCAATTAGATTTGGCATCAAAAGAATATATTTTAAATGAAAAAGTAAGAATTAATAAGAGATTTAATGGAAAGATTGATGAACATATTAAATCACTTTTAACTTCTTTAAAGGATGATGTAGGGGAAGAAAAGTTTCTTGGTACACAAAAGGAATTGGATATTGAACCTACTTCTAATAGTCAAAATTACATAGGAAATAATAAAAAACCTTTTTATATAATTAATTGGTTATCCAGAGGAGCAGTTCCTGGAGGTCAGAGTAATCCGGCTGCTAAAAAAAATAGTGCAGGATTTCTTTTCTTTGAAACAGGGTCTACAAAACCTAAAGATGGAGAAGCATCGCCAGCTAAATTCCATTTTAAATCTATTGATGGTTTAATGAATACAGAAGTAAATAAACCAAAAAAGAAAGTTATCTATAATGAGAGTACTGGAGGTCCTGATGGTATGGAGGGTGCTCCAGTTGGATATGATGTTAAAGCTTTAACATATACTGTCGACAATAAAGTAAATGTTAAAGAGAAACTGAAGATGGGAGCATATTCTACTCGTCTTATTATGTTTAACCCTTATAATTGTCAGTATTCAGTTGTTACTCCTAATGCTGGTAATACTCAGCATACTGGAGAAGCGAATAATGCAGGAGATCAGTCAAATTTAAAACTTGCTGGAACTGAATTACCAGCTTTGAATAAAGAGTTTAATATGACGGTTCCTGGTAAGGAATTTTCTAGGACTACTTGGTATGTTGAAGATCCCGGAACTCTTCCTGATGGGAAAGGAGTAGGTTTAGAACAGCAGGAAGGAACAGGACAGGTTGCAAAATCTAAAACTCCCAATTATAAACCAGCAGAGGTTCTGAATCAGGGTATTATGAGGTTGAATCAATTGTTTGCTTTACAAACAACAATTACTATACCTGGAGACTTTACTTTACATGCGGGAGATGCTATATATGTGGATGCACCTCAACCATCTCGTCCTACTGAGAGTGGTAAATCCGATTTACCTGATAAACAAACAGGTGGTAATTATATTATATCTGATTTGTGTCATTATATGTCTCCTGATCATACATTAACTAAATTAAAATTGGTGAGGGATTCCTTTGGTAGAAAACCAATGGAAAGGTAATAAATATCAAAGTAAGGGACTAATTTTATGTCAGAAATTAAACACGATCTCGACCATGAAGTCTACATTGAGGCTGATGGTAAAGAACACATCAATCATGGTAAGATGGAGTACACTAAGGCAGACTTAGAAAGTGCTCATGCTTATTATGAGGAATATCATAAGGATGATGAGCCAGAAACTGGTATTAATGATTGGCATAATAGGCATCAAGATAAGAAACTTGAAGTCTATTGTGATAATCATCCTGATGCAGAAGAATGTAGAGTCTACGACGAATAACTTATGGAAGGAGGCTCCCTATTTAATTCTGGTGTTTTAGGATCTAGTTTTCTCTGGTGGATTGGTCAGATAGCTGACGATTCCACCTGGAGAGATAATCGTTTGGCGGGAAAATTTAAAAGTAAAGATACTATTCCAGGATGGGGTGCACGATATAAAGTTAGAATTTTAGGGATTCATGATCAGGGACAAGCAGAAATTAAGGAAGAGGATTTACCCTGGGCAAATATACTATATCCTGTTACTGCTGGTGGTGGGCAGACGAATTCCTGGATGTCATCAAACCTAAGACAAGGTAATTTTGTTTTTGGTTTTTGGATGGATGGGCAAGATATGCAGGTTCCTATTATTATGGGAGTCCTTGGGAATAATGCTCAAACTGCTTTAGCAACTAAGATTGGAAAGGTTGATGATACTGGTGTTAGTAATACCCAACCTGGAAGTTTAGCAAAAAGTGGATATTCTACAGGTGAAGTAGAGAAAACAACAGCAACAAAAGAATTGGTTCCTCAGGAGGGTCTTGTAACTGAAAGACCTGGAGTTTCACCAGAATCATCTCCATCTCCACCAGGAGAATCATTTAATCAGTATGGATTGCCTGATAGTCGTCCTGCTACTCAAGAACAATTAAATGATATTGCAACTGGAAGATCAACGGGAAGTGCTCAAGGTCTTTCAGGGAAGGACCTTAATGATCATATTACAGGTACAGTTCAATCAGGAATTCAAGCAAGAGCTGCTGCAGAAAATTCACCTACAAATCCTCCTAAACCTGGACCTACTAAGGAAAATCCAGATGCGATGCATCAACTATCTGCTGCTGATGTAGTTCGGAATGATAAGTATAATGAGAAGATTGTATTACTGAAACCAGGACATATTGTTCAGTCTGCTACTAAAGCAATGCAAACTGAGGTGGATAATCTTTCTGCAAAGATGGATAAATTTATGGGTTCACAGCAGAACTATATTGATGCAGTATCATCTCCAATGAATCAAGAGCAGTTGCAGCAAGAGATAAAAAAGACTGCTGCGAAAATGGCTAGGTTCCAAAAAATTATTATGGATAAGGTTGCAGAATATCAAGAAAAGAAATTAAATGCTTCATTGGCACCTGTTGTAGCATCTATGCCATCGTCAATGAGAGCTGTTTTTGGAGATCAGAAGTTCCAAAATGCTACTGAGAATATTAAGAATTTTAATGGGATAACAAATAAATTAACTGAGCAATTGGAAGGAATTTTACAAGGAAAATTTTCTATTCCTAAGTTGGCACAGCAAGCAGCAGCACAGGCAGCAAGTGGGATTTTATTTTCTGATCCTGTGTCTCAATCAGCAGTTCAAGTTCTTGATTTATCTAATTCTCCACCGAATACAGCGGGAGCAACTCCTACAACTACAGGAGGAGGAGCAACAACTCCTACAACTACAGGAGGAGATGATTCTGTAGGAATTACTACTATTTCTAATCAAGTAATCAGAACTCCAAAAGTTCCTGTATGTTATGCTGAAGATATTGCTGCCCAAGTAATATCAGTTAATAAAGATAGTATATCTCAACTTGCTTCTGCTCAGCATAAAAATTACAATCGTTTTTTAGAAGGTCTTAAGAGTCAATTAGAGAAATCAGATCAAGAAGCAGAAGAAGCTTTTGCTAAAATCTTGAAATGGATAGGAGAAGATCCATCTAGAGAAGGTCTATTAGAAACTCCAAAGAGAGTTGTTAAGGCCTTTAAAGAATATTTTAAAG
>LULZ01000070.1_pt1 | contig 13813 bp, 7 predicted proteins | sample 729721 | NCBI WGS metagenome assembly LULZ01 (sample SAMN03860276, study PRJNA289734) | marine metagenome | biome: seawater column; feature: ocean; material: water; isolation source: Red Sea water column Station 91 - depth 100m | place: Saudi Arabia: Red Sea | collected 2011-10-15 | depth 100 m
GGATAGGGCCGCATCCACGACCTCTTCCCATGGGGCATCCGTCCTGAATGAGGGCCTACCGTAGTGGGTGAGGCCTGCCCCATGACCCCCTTCCCTCAGAATCCCGACCATCTTAGACGGGCTCGGAGGGGCCCCGGTTTCTATCCAAGAAGCTAGGTCGTCGACCACAACGTGGTGGAAGGAGCCGATCACCGCTCCCTCCTCCGCGATGTTCCTGACGCTCCTGGCGACCCTCCTCCGCTCGAGCTCCAAATCTCTGGGTTCCCAATCCAGTCCCTCTCCCAACTTCCTGGGTCCGCAGGAATCGATTGCCGCCTCTTCCGTCATTGACCCCATTGCCTCGCTATCCCCAATGGGAGAGACCCAGAGAGGGCCTGAGACGCGCGGGTCTGAACGATCCACCTTTGAGCCAAGGGGGAGCATGCAGTGCATTGGTAGGAACTCGCAGGTACTGTCGTGGTGGAGCCCGGACGAAATTGACTCCCGCACCTCATCCTCTGTCGGAGAGAAGACCCTCCAGCCCAGCGACTCCTCCAGATCGTTTGCGGAGCCCACGCTCTTCTGAACCCTTACCGAGACCCTCAAGTGATGGGAATCCCATATCGAGACCAGCGGTCGAATGGACCTGTCATGCCTCGCCGCCACCTTCGCGACTGTGGACAGCAGGACCCTCAATCCGGAGTCGTGAGACAGGCAGTCCGTCCTAACTCGTGCTCCATACCTCCTAAGAAGAGGATTCTTGGAAGAGCCCGTCAGTGCTGCAGTGTCAGTAGCGCTCACCTCGAGAACGCTGCTTCGAGCAAGTGACTGCATTGCCGAGTCGATGAAGGGGATGGGGGTCCCATACGGGTCGATGTCAACCCAATGCCTACCGCTGTTGAGCGCCTCCTTCCTGAGGTCGCCCCGAACAGCGGAAATCTCGCCTTCTCCGTGATGAGGGGGGTATTCCTCGTGCGACGCCTTTGCCCATTCGAGCGCGTCTTCGTCCAAGTCGACGATTGTCGCCTTTATCCTACTAGCCATGCCCGCGGGAAGCTCGTTCAACCATCTTCTGGCCCGTAGCCCCGAGGCGGTTAGCCCATCTAAGGCGTAGATGTCGCCCTCCCCGAGAAACCCAGCACCTATTGCGTACCTCATCAGCAGGACGCTACGGGTCCTGCTTCCAGACATAGCAGGGTTGTAGAACACAGTACCGCCCTCCTTCGCACCTGGCCCGAGCACACCCTTTTCGGGCCTTCCAGGAAGTAGCAGGGAGGTCCTTCCTTCCATGTGCGCGAATGCCCCGTCCACGCCTCCCGCAGGCACTCTGCACAAAAGGGATTGACTCGTGCTCAGTACTCCGAGAACGTCACCTGCGGGTCTACGTGAGTCACCATTCTCCCATTCGAAACGACCTCACCGACGACCCTTGTCCCAGCCAGTCTTGATGATAGCCAGCCCTCAACGTCCGAAGAGACCCCGGGAGAAACCGCCACGAGCATCCCCATCCCCATGTTGAACGTGCGATGCATCTCTCGGCTACCTATCGAACCCATCTCTGCAATCCAACCGAACTCGGGTTGCGGCTCAAGCGGGTCGGAGATGTGCCATCCCAGTGAATCATGCAGCCTCAGGAGGTTCGAAAGCCCGCCTCCGGTGATATGTGCCATCGCCTTGATGGAACCGTGATCGCACACCCCCTCATCGCTCATCGAACTCTTCACGAGGTCTACCAAGGGGTCCACGTAGATCCTGGTAGGGTTTAGGAGGACCTCGCCGAGGGTTATTTCCGGTTCTTCTTGGAACCTTTCCACTGTCCTCGACCGATGGATAGGGTCGAACGGTGCCGGCTGATCCAACTGGCATCCCGACCTATCCAAGACTGCCCTGACAAGAGTGTAACCGTTCGAGTGCACTCCGCTGCTTGGCAGGCCTATCAGGACATCTCCCTCCTCCAGCCTTTCACCGGTTATCCCCGAACCCCTTGGGAACCATCCCAGAGCCGTCCCGGAGAGGTCCAAATCCCTCACGATTCCAGGCAGCGTAGCCGTCTCCCCGCCGGCCAGAGTCACCCTAGCCCTAGAACACCCCTCGGATAGGGACTCTCCGAGAGCCGAGTGGACAGAGGGATCGGCCTCAGGGACTGCGATGTAGTCCACGAAGGCCAGAGGCTCCGCACCGACGCAAATTAGATCGTTGACGTTCATAGCAATGCAGTCTATCCCCACACCCCCAAGCTCGCCCAGCTCAGTGGCTATCTGAAGTTTCGAGCCAACCCCGTCGGTGGCCAGCGCCAAGCACGAGTCCCCGAACTCGATGACTCCCCCGAAGCCGCCTGGGAGGGGTACCGGAGCACCAAGTTGCCCGGGTTCCCTTGCAGAGGAGCCAAGCGAACCTATCAGGCTAGCTACGGCCCTGCCCTCCAAATCAATGTCGACACCGCTGGAGGCATAGTCCATCGGCTCCTTCATGGTACAGCGGGGGAAAACAACAACTTCATCCTCTCGGATGGAAGAGCCTCTTCGTAGTAGCGAAGCCGTGAAAACGAACCCCACCAAAACCTCGATTCTCTGGCACTAGACCCATATTTTCGTACTTTGCTTATAAAGGATATATCAACAACCTCTATAACTCAATCGTCTCACGCGGGGGCTACGGATAGTGAGAACACTATGACAAGCAAGAAAATGATTGCAATGATGCTTACCCTGAGCATGCTAGCGGCTTCGCTCGCTGGCTGCGCAGGGGGAGATGATGACGACGAACCAGAACCAGTGGACGTAATGGGTTGTACTGACGCAACTGCGAACAACTACAACGCCGACGCGACCTCTGACGATGGTAGTTGCACGTACGACCCCGTAGTCGTGGCAGTACCCGGATGCACGGACAGTGCAGCCGATAACTACAACGCCGAAGCTACGGAGGACGATGGTTCGTGCACCTACCCCGAACCTTGGTCTCTGACCCCAGCTGCCGACATGGAAGCTGTATGGGTGGAGTCCGCCTGGGATCCGATCATCCCCAACCTGAATGCCGGCGAAATGTGCGATGCCATACTTTCGGCGATGACGAAGACGGAAGCACGCGACCAGGTCGTTGACTTCACCAGGGCTTACTACACAAGCAGCCAGGGTGTAATCGGCGGGACTGGCTCAGCGGCCATCACCTCCGTCGCAGACCTAAACGCTGCAGGGACCACCATCGGTGTGCAGTCCGGGACAACCTCGGACATCTACGCCAATGAGAACCTAGCAGCGGCCACGGTCAGCGCGTACGAGGACTTCCCCTCGGTCATCACCGCTCTGGAAAATGGCGACGTCATGTACGCAATGGGAGACGCACCCGTTCTTTCCCTGGAGGGCGACCTACTGGTTACCTTCTCGGACGAGAACTTCGGCCTCGCAGTGAGGGAGACCTCCGGCGAGCTGCTGGACGCTCTGGACGTCGCTATCGGCGCCGTGGTAGACTCGGGTGAGTACGACCTCATCTACGGCGAGCACTTCGACGGTGCTGTAACGCTGGCAGATGACACGACCGCCGACACGGCGACCGCGTACCCAACTCCCAGCGAGGGAAGCGACCTAACGGGCGCTCTGGAGTCCGGACAGCTAATGCTGTGCACAGACCCCTTCTACCCTCCGTTCGAGAGCTACGACGACGACATGAACGTCGTGGGCTTCGACGCTGACATCGCTCACGCCATAGCAGACGAGTTGGCTGCCCACTACATGGGCGTAGACAACCCGGTGTTCGTGCCTTCCGTGAAGGGATGCACGGACGACACTGCGAGCAACTACAACGCCGACGCAGAAGTTGACGATGGCAGTTGCACGTACCCCTCCACGGCTACGAAGATAGGGTTCCTGAACCCGATCACCGGACCAATCGCGAACTTCGCGCCCGGATTCACCTTCGCCGCCGCAGAGGCCATTGCTGACCTCAATGCGGCCGGTGGCGACTTCGAGCTCGTAGAGCTTGACTCGGGCTGCGACGGAACCGTCGCTTCAACCTCTGCACAGGCCCTAGTGGACGCTGGCGTCGTTGCAGTAGCTGGAGCAGCCTGCTCCGGCGCCTCGATGGGCGCCAACGCGGTCCTCTCGGCTGCTGGAATACCAATGATCTCGTACGCGAGCACCTCGCCAGCCCTAAGCGACAGCGCAACTTACCCACACTTCTACAGAGTGGTACCAAGCGACGCTATCCAGGGACAGGCCATGGAAGCCATGGTCACGGCGACAGGCGTCTCCAGCCCCGCACTAGTCCACATGACCAACGCATACGGCGCTGGTCTGGCCGACTCGTTCGCGGGATTCTGGGCAGATGCGGGGAACACCCTCTGCAACCAGATTGGATACGACGACACGCAGCTCAACGATGCGTCTTCGATTGTACAAACGGTCGTTGACGACGGGTGCGACTCGGTCATCCTGATATCCTACAACGACGACGCTGCCCTGATCCTAGAGACGATGGCCTACGCTGGCGTTGCTCTGCCGACCTTCGGCGCTGACGGATTCGCAGGGGAAGCTGCCCTTGACGCATTCAACGCACCAGCGGTCATTCACGGGGTCATGAACACCCTGCCAAGGGCCGGCTCCTCAACTGGGGACTTCCCTGACAGGTGCGCTGCAAACGAAGGATGCGCTGCTGGCATATTCACCTCCGAGGCATACGACGCGGTCATGATGATCGGCGCCGCAGCCAACATGGAGGACGGCGCCAACATGGCCTCGCACATAGACATGGTCGGAATGGACTACGCAGGAGCCAGCGGCTCCCACACGTTCCTGGACAACGGGGACGTCGGCGGCGCAGGCTACGACGTCTGCACCTTCCACCACATCCCAACGTATGGCGAGTACTTCAACTGCGACCGAATGTGGACCGTAGCCGAGGGCCTAGCGACCGTCCCATGGGAAGGCGCTACTGTCAAGATCGGCTACCTGAACCCGATCACCGGACCAATCGCGGTATACGCACCAGGCTTCACCGCCTCGGCAATGATCGGCCTACAGCTCGCAAACACCCTGGCGTACAACCAGGGCGTGCAGTTCGAGCTGGTATTCGCTGACTCTGGCTGCGACGGGACCCAAGCAGCAACCTCGGCGCAGACCCTGATCGACGCAGGCGTGGTCGGCGTGGTCGGAGCAGCATGCTCCGGTGCTACGATGGGCGCCAACGCGGTGCTGTCGGCTGCTGGAATACCAATGATCTCGTACGCGAGCACAAGCCCAGCACTGTCCGACGACACGACTTACCCCGACTTCTTCAGGGTCGTTCCAAGCGACGCACTGCAGGGCCAGGGAGTCAACGCTGTTGTAGCCGCGCACGGTACCGATGGAGGCGACGCAGTCGCTCTGATACACATGACCAACGCTTACGGTGCTGGTCTCGCTGACGCCTTCAAGGGCGACTACGAGTCAGACGGCTCAACGCTATGCGCTCAGGTTGGATACGATGATGCCTCGACTACGGACTTCGCTGCAGTTACGCAGGCAGTCTCGGACAACGGCTGCACCACGGTCGTCATGGTCTCCTACGCCACTGACGGCGCTGCTCTCATCGAGCAGCTGGCCGCAGACGGCTTCACCGGCCAGATAATCGGAACAGACGGTATCGCAGAGGAAGGAATCGCCGCTTCGATGTCGGACCAGTCGCTGCTTGACGGCATAATCGCCACCAAGCCAGCGTCTGCAGAGTCCAACGAGGTCAGCCAGACCTTCCTGTACCTGTGCTCCATGAGCGCAGACTGCGCTGGTGGAATCTTCACCGCCGAGTCGTTCGACGCGGTGACGATCATGGCCTTCGCCGCCTTCACCATGATGGCAAACCCCGGGATCACCATGTCCCAAGCCATCGCAGGTACGGGCGCCGGATGGGTCGGAGCCTCGGGCACCACGACGTTCCTAGCGAACGGCGACGTGCCAGGAGCTGGATACTGCGTCGGGACCTTCACTGCTGATGCCAGTGCGGTCTCGTACGACTGCAACCAGCACTGGGACGCAGTAGACGGCCTGTCAGACGCTGAATAGACTTAGCAGGACGTTAACGTAAAGCGCACCGGCGGGCGGGGAAACCCTCCGCCGGTGCGCCCCCAACACTGATTACATCAACGCTACACCAACGAAAGGGCCGCGGGCCCGCGGTGTTGCCATGCTTCGATCCAGATTAGACTGGGCCACCGGAGAACTCCTTCATTCCCGGCTCAGGCTGAGGCTCGTGATAGCCTCTTTGATCTTCTTCGATGCCCTAGTAGGACTCCGCTACCATAACGGATCTCTGAACCTGATTGATTGGGTGGTCCTAGGCAAACTTCCCTATGACATGATTTGGTTGGTCCAGTCATTGCAGGGAATCACGGCCTGCTTCGGCTTCGTAAAGATCATTTTCGACGATTTCCCCAAGGGACCCGCCCGCAGTATCGGGATCCTACTCTCGCCCCTCATTGTTCTCATGGGGGCTATCTTTACCGCCGACCAACTACTGTTCGGGCTTCCAGACGTGAACTACGCGGGCGAGGTCGTATCACCACACTCATCCGCCAGTTTCGCACTTGACCTCGTCAGCATAGGCGGGGACACAATGCACTATTCGTCCCAATACCTGCTCATTGCGATAGGACTTACCCTGACCTACAAGGTGCAGAGGTACGGAAACTTCGCACAGGCGGAGTTGTTCATGGTCGGCATGTTCCTCGGCCTTATCGTCGCGCTATCAGATCAGTACTACTCGATCACATCATCGGAATTCCACGTCTTCGAAGCGCCATACGACGGCGTCCTAACATGGAGCGTATTGCTCTCGACACTACTCTTGGCATTCGTTATCACCGGAATCATCGGGGTGATAATCGATAGATTGGTCTACAGGGGCTTCAGAATTAGGGACGCCTCTCCTCAGACGATGATGATCGCATCTCTGGGTGTGGCTCTGATATTGCGCTCGATATTTTACCTCCGATTCGGCGCCGCGTCAAAATTGTACAGCCCAGACGCGGATTGGAAGCGCGCATCTGGTTTTCGGGACACCGGGCTATGGCGGCTCGATACCCTCAAGATGAGATTTGTACTTGGAGATCGTTCCATCGAAGATGGATCGACATACCGCCAGTTCAACTGCGAGGAGACCATCGACGAAGCGACAGGGGAGGCGGTCCTGACACGGATAGTGACCGAAGGATCAAAGCCCCCGATAGAGATCTACGACGTCACTACCGCGTGCGCACAGGCTACGACCAACTACCCTCACTACAAGGGAATCTCTGTCTTCGTGATTTTCTCCACTGCATTACTCCTACTGCTGTTACTGAACAAGACCCGTCTGGGGAGGAGGATGAGGGCCGTAGCCGACAACCCTGAGCTGGCTGCAAGCAGCGGCATCAACGTCGAGAGGGTCCAAATGACCAGCGCTTTCCTATCGGGTGCGATTTGCGGCGTGGGAGGGGTGATGTATGGGATCACGGTTGGCAACTTCGAGCCAGGGGACGCCTTCAAGCTCCTCCTCCCTTCCTTCGCAGTCATCGTCCTCGGGACCATCGGCTCCATCCGGGGGGCCATCGTCGCAGCGATCATCATCGGCTTTTCCCGGGCGGTCTCCAACCCAATTCTAGGAGGCGTGGGGAACAGCATCGACCGGGGGGCTTGGATGGCACTGTCCGAAGTAGTGCCATACGTGCTCATCATCGCAATTCTGATGATAATGCCCGAGGGAATAGGCCATGCCTGGGAGAAGTGGAGGATCGACAGACTGAGGGACAAGAGGGAGTACAACCCCGAGGAATCATCGAAGACCACCGCTGCGCTCGCAATACTGCCCACGGGGGCATTGGGACTCCACCACTGGCACAGAGGCCGTTCGGACAAGGCATCCACCTTCTCAGTTGCAACAATAGCGGCGTTCATCTTCCACAGATTCAGCAGATTCGTGGGCAGGGAGTCATTCTCCGAAGGAGCATGCAACGCCGTATGCGACTTTCCTCTGAGGGAAATGGAGGAGGAATTGGCAGACCTCCTGCTAATTCCCGAGCCCACCCCCGTCGATGCCGATCGAATCGAAGAGCTGAGGAGCTCAATCGATCAGTTCTCAATGACAAATCTAGAGATGCTGACTCAAAGGGACGACGGAACGCTACTGCTGGAGGACTCGCCCTTCTCCTTGGAGGACTCGCCGACGTTCTCAGAGACGGCAACGGCCGAGGACGAGGCATGGCTATCAGAAGTGAGCGAATCCTGGTTCGACCTGATGCAAGCCGAGCTCGACCTAGTGAACCTCATCGCAGACCTGGGGGACCTAGCATGGCCCCTGGTCCCATTGCTAATCTGGGCCTTCGCAGCCTTCGAGGGAGCCAAAATACTCAGAAACAACGACCACGAATCATCTGAGAAGCCTTCGGCTTTTTCGGCCTATATGGCAATGCGCCAGTCCTTCCAGAAGACAATCCAGGAAACCATCTCACCGGTCAAGCAGACGTTCACCGGAGCTAGCGAATCCATCTCTTCGACTTGGCATAGGATTGACAATTGGCACTCCGATTTGATCAGCAGATCTCGAATTTTCTCGGCCCAGGAGATTCTCAAGGAATCCATTTCCGGGGCTATTCCCGAGTCCGCATTCCCCTATGGGAGGAGGGGACGGAGGGGGTCATGGTTGGCGTTCTTGTTCGTTCTCGCCATTCTCGTCTCTTTCATGGCGTGGCTGCCAATTAGCCCCTCCGTGGAATCTTTCCGGTGGTCCAAGGTATTGCAGGTTTCCAACATCGCGATTACGCTATCGATTTTCATCCTGATGGCCTTCTCTTTGAACCTCCACACGGGATATACTGGGATGGTCAATTTCGGTGTGATTTTCTTCGTCGGAATCGGCGCCTTCACCGTTGGCATCCTGACCTGCTCGGAACGCTTGGGCGGGTACGGCTGGGGAGTCTTCCCTGCAACGGTGTTAGCCATCCTGCTCGCCGCAGCCTTCGGCTGGGCACTGGCCTATCCAACGGCGCGATTGCGTACGGACTACTTCGCGATCGTGACCATTTCCCTCGGGGAGGTACTACGGGTTTTCGCCACGAATGAGCCCCTCTTGTGGGTGGGTTCGGTATTCAAGTCATTCGGGGTTTCCGCTTACACTCTTCCCTTGAAGAAATGGTGGTTTTGCGGTTCGGGCGTGGAGATAGGCGACGGGTCTCCCTACGCCAGCCCGAACGACTGCAGGGAGGCCTCCATCCTGTCCCCGTCCACCCCCGATGGCTGGGATCCGACCCTAGCCCACCCCTCCTCCTCCATGTCCCAGTCAGTAAGCGATCTCCTGGGGTTGGGGAATCCCGCCCCCTACGAGCTCCTTCTGGCCGTATTTTGCCTTCTTTGCGTTGCCCTTGTCTGGTCTCTACTAGAGGCACTAATGGCTTCTCCTTGGGGCAGGATTCTCAAGTCCATCAGGGAGGACGAGGAGGTCGCCCAGCATCACGGTCACGACGTTCTAACCCACAAGGCTGCAAGCCTAGCGCTAGGCGCTGCGATTGCAGGTCTGGCTGGAGCGATTTGGGCATGGAAACTAAACGGTTTCGAACCGGGTCCCTTCATGTCCCCGGCCAAGTCCACATTCCTAGTCTGGGGAGCATTCGTGATTGGCGGAGTCGCGAACAACCGAGGGATGGTGGCAGGTGCGTCGATCATCATCGTCATGGATTTCGTCCTCAACGCCTTCGCGGCGGCAAGCTCCCCGGACATGCCACTTTACGAATCTGCAGGCAAAATCAACGACCTGCTCATTTGGTTGGTCACGGAGCAATGGGAAGTGACCAAGGCTTTCCTTCTCATCGCCGCAGTCGGGATAGCAGTCCGTTCCCGTGGCGTCTTCGAGCTTGGCTTGTCCGGCGCATCCATTTTCGCCTTCTCACATGTATTCTTCAGCGAAACAACGCTTCAATTCGTCTTTGACGTGTTCGGTGAAATTTCGTTCGCTGGAGCCCCGATGAACCACGTAAAGGTGCTCTTGGTCGGCAGCGTGATGCTCTTCTCCCTCAAGTACAATCCAAGCGGGCTGATCCCAGAGGTGCCCAGCAGACCAGAAAGGCCCAATGGGGGTGCGGAGGTATGAGCGCTGCTCTGAGGGTCAGCGGCCTCCGCAAGGAGTTCGGCGGCCTAGTCGCTGTAAACGAGGTATCTTTCGAGGTCGGAGAGGGGGAGTTCGTTGGTCTCATCGGGCCAAACGGCTGCGGAAAGTCGACCACCTTCAACTGCATCAGCGGGCTCTTGGATCAGACGCAAGGCACTGTCGAGGTCTTCGGCACAGACGTCTCGAACCAGAGGCCGGACCAGATCCAGAAGCTGGGTCTGACACGCACATTCCAGCACACTAGACTCTGGCGTCAGATGACCGTAATAGAGAACCTGCTGGTACCCCCTCGAAAGCAGATGGGCGAGACCCTTAGGGAGTCACTCAGAACCCTACTTGCTCCCTATGGGAACCCCTCGGAGGACATCCTGTTGGAGAAGGCATACTCCACGCTGGAACAGCTAGAGGTTCCTCACATGGCCTTCAATCTGGCCAGCGAGCTGTCCGGGGGCCAGAGCAAGCTCGTAGACATCGGACGCTCAATGATGGGCGACCCACGGCTACTGCTTCTCGATGAGCCAGTCGCAGGGGTCGCCGGCCCGCTTGCAATGAAGATATTCAACAACCTGAGGAGGATCGTCGACGAGACAGGAATCTCGGTCCTGATCATCGAGCACAACATGGACTTCATCCTCAGACAGGGAGTGGATCGCATCATCGTGATGAACGAGGGGGAGGTCCTGATGATGGGGACTCCCGATGAGGTAAGAGGCAATAGGGCAGTCATCGAGGCATACCTCGGAGCTGCCGGAGCCAAGGGAGGAGAGGAGGAATGACGCGAGTCCTGGAAGTCAGGGGCCTGGAGGGCGGCTACGGGGCAGTCCAGATTCTGTATGGAATCGACATGCACGTCGACGAGGGAGAGTTCGTCACAATAATCGGCCCCAACGGCTGTGGTAAGTCGACTCTAATCAAGACCATCTTCGGAATCGCGTCCTATTACAGCGGAGATGTGGAGTACAGGGGGCAGGACGTCTCTGGATGGAGGACTGACCAGCTGGTGAACCACGGGATAGCCTACGTGCCTCAGGTCGACAACGTATTCCCCTCGCTCTCAGTCAAGGAGAACCTACAGATGGGGGGCAACGCCCTTTCAAACCGCGTTCTGAACGAGAGGATTGAGAGGGCGATCGACATGTTCCCCGACCTCCGCTCCAGGGAGTACGATTTGGCAGCCTCTCTTTCCGGGGGCGAGAGGCAGATGCTAGCGATTTCGCGCGCCCTGATATCGGACCCCAAGTTCCTTCTCCTCGACGAGCCCACAGCCGCGCTCTCACCCCTCTACCAGCAGCAGATTATCGAGAGGATCGACTCGCTGAGGGAACAGGGAATTACCATCCTGATAGTCGAGCAGAACGCCAGGCTGTCCCTGGCTCGCTCTGACAGAGGCTACATAATGGCGAACGGCAAGGTCGTACACTCCGGTGACGCACAGCACATTCTGACCGATCCCGAGATCGGGGAGTACTTCCTCGGGTCAACGGGCCATTAGCCGCTCGACAACCTCTGGAATCAGACCTAGGGTCTCCTTCATCCTGTGGTTGTCATCGACTTCATACAGCTCTACCAGATCGTTCTTCTCCGCGACCTTTCGAGAGCAACTGATAGGGACGATCTCGTCGTACTTCCCATGCATTATCGATGTGAAATGCGCTGGGACCGGCCAGGACATCCTATCTGCCGCCTCCATGAACTCCCATGGCAGAACTATGTCGAGCTCGAAGCCCTTGTACCTCCTCTGGTCTGTAAGTTGCCATGCTCTCCTCCCTGATTCCTCCATGCCGTCCCAATGCTCGGCCAATCCGAAAGCCGGAGCAATTAGGAACATTCGAAAGTCGGCGTCCTTCCTCAAAGAGGATGCGTTCGCCGCCGCTAGACCGCCCATTGACGAGCCCGCAATCAAGTCGAACTCCCCCGAGTCTATGTGCCGGAGGAGAACCTCCGTCTGACTCTCTATGCTCCACCCAAGCTCGGACATAAGGGGGGCGGTCACGTCCCATCCGAGCGCCTCTCTCATGTATGTCGGCTTTGTTCCGGTTGCGCTACCTTCGAAACCGTGAGCGAATAGGACCCTCAGAAACTCACCCCATATGGCAGAACGAGATTCTGATGAACTCACTGTCAGTGTACTCTCTCTCCATGGGCGAATCGCCCTCCCCAAGTATTCGCATGTGAATCTCTGCCGTCACCTCAATCGTAGCCTCGAACAGATGACCTCCGTGAACCACGTGATCATCATCGGACACGACTAGGTGAATGTGCGTGAATGGCCCTTCGGGGCCCGGAGCAAGGTTCCCCTGCATGGACACCAACTCCATCGGATCATCCAAACTTACCTTCTGATACACTCCATTCGTGTCAAGGTAGCCGATTACAGTATCTCTAATCCTACCAATTCCGCTTGTTATCGCTGCTGCTGTGATTCCTTGCTCACTCAGGCTCCTAATCGACTCGTGGATCTCCTCGCCGTTGTCCAATCGAACGAAGAGATCCCGCCCCACTCTCCGGTAATCCATGATGCCCGATTTGACTGGGAGACTTGAAACTCTCGCTCCAATAATCAGGAGCCCGGCGCTTCGGATTTTTCTTTGCAGTAGAAGCCAACATGGTATTTTCTGAGTGCTTGCATACCCTAGATTCTCCACTGGAAGCAAAGGGGTTGGAAATACACACCATATTGGTTATAGGCCGTGAGTTCGGGGTGGCAAAGCCCGGTGGTGGATTAATTGACAATGGCTGCACATGACGCATCTTCGAGATGGAGGACCTTCCTAGAGGAGGCAAAGGACTCCGAGGTCATGGCTCTACTTTCTCGCCAGTCAAATTACCCTTTCCTCGCCATTCCATTCCACGAGTTGCAGAGCTTTGATCCAGATTTCGCCGAAGACATTCTGGAAAATCCAAAGTCAATCCTGTCTTCTGGTTCTAGGACTCTAGTGGAGATTTGCAGAGAGAGAGGAGAGGATATCGATGCAATGCTTAGGGTGGGGGAGCTCCCTAGCGATAGTAGAAAACCGCTGCGCGAGATTGGAAGTGCGGACATCGACAAACTCAGGAGCGTCGATGTGATAGTCACCAAGATTTCAGAAATCAAGCCAAGGATTCACCGAGCCGTGTTCAAGTGCGAATCTTGCGGTCATGACATCGAGATAGACCAGGAGAATGAGAGAGAGCTGAAGGAGCCTCTAAACTGCCCACAGGCACTAGGGGGCTGTGGCAGTTCAAGGCCAGCGACCAGATTTGATCTGGTTCTTCTAAGCTCGAGAATGGTGAACAACCAGTGGATTGAGATTCAGGAGCAGCCGGAGAACGTCCCTAGCGGTGCTCAACCCAGAAGGGGCATGGTTCTAATCGAGGGAGACCAAGTAAACAAGCACCTACCTGGAGAAAGAATAACCGCCAACGTAATCCCGGTAGTCAGAAGCGAGGTAAGGAACCGCAAGAAGACCCCCATGTTCGACGTAATTTTCCACTTGATTAGCTCAGAGCACGAGAGCACTCCTTTCACCGAGATTTCTATCGACGAGGAGGACAGGGATCGCATAGTCGAGGTTTCGAAGAGGGACAACCTGATGTCTCTGGTCCAAGACTCAATAGCACCATCGGTTTTTGCCACTGGGATATTGGGCCATGTAAAACGCTCATTGGCACTACAGTTGTTCGGAGGAGTGTCCAGGCGATTGAATGACAAGACACGCTCCAGAGGGGACATACACATCCTACT
>LULZ01000072.1_pt1 | contig 13801 bp, 18 predicted proteins | sample 729721 | NCBI WGS metagenome assembly LULZ01 (sample SAMN03860276, study PRJNA289734) | marine metagenome | biome: seawater column; feature: ocean; material: water; isolation source: Red Sea water column Station 91 - depth 100m | place: Saudi Arabia: Red Sea | collected 2011-10-15 | depth 100 m
GCTTTGTGTATCGTCCACCTCTCTTCTCTTCACTCATCATATACAGTAGAACAAAAAAGTATAAGAGAACTATTTTTTTGTCTCTTCTTTTTCTCAAAAAAATAATAGTTCTTTTATGCAAGTTCCGCACCTTGAGACAAAAACTGCCTAGTTGTGCCTAGTTGTCCAGATACAATTCTTATATTCAGACCATTGTAGGATCGATCACTATGACACAAGAAATTACCATCCCTTTAGATTTGAAACGCGTAGTTCTGATGGGTGCTGAAGAGACTAAACTTGGAGACAAAAAAGGCGCTCTAAAACAATACCGGAAAGGAACTTTACACATCAGAGAGTACGAGGATAGATTAACAGTTCATGCAGACAAGGTAGACCCAAGAGAAGACCCAATGGGACATCTCATTCAAGACGCACAAGAAGTTCTAGTTGGATTGGCAGGTGCTGCCATCTCTGGTGCAGCAATTGGCTCTTACATTTACAAAATGAAAAAAAATTCCCCATTTAGAAAACAACAAGCAGTAATTGGTGGACTGGCAGCTTCACTAGCTGCAGGATATGCATCATACAAAATATCTAAAAAAATAAAGGAAAAAATGGATTGATACAATGGATGAAAAAGAGAGAATTCAAAAGACAATTGATTTTATCGCATCTGAGATAAGAGAAAACAAAATTCAGCTAAAAAAATTAAATCTAGATCTACAGGCAGCAATCAAAAAACAACAGGAACTAAAGGAGTAATCATACAATGGTACTAGCACGAACAATCTATGTCTTCATAAAATTACTTCCATCAATCTGGGCGCTAAAAAAAGATCGCGTCTTGTGGATTAACCAAGAAAAAAGAGGCGTTGATGAAGAACAATTCAAAAAACATGCAAGACGTATACTCAACACATGCATCTCGCTAGGTCCAGTCTACATAAAATTTGGACAATGGCTTTCATCACGAGCTGACATTTTACCCGAACCATATCTGAAGGAACTATCAAAACTACAAGATGAGGTTCCTGCTGATTCTTTTGATAAGGTACGACCAGTAATTGAAAAAGACATTGGCAAAATTGATGAAAAGTTTGATTCACTAGATACAGAAGCACTTTCTGGTGCCTCACTAGGTCAGGTTTACAAGGCAACAAGAAATGGACAGCAGGTAATAGTCAAGGTCAAAAGACCCGGAATCGAAAAGGTAGTTGAAAAAGATCTCAAGGTTTTGATGAAGATTATACCATTTGCAATGAAGTTTGTCGATCCAAACTTGAGATTCTCAATTATTCCAATAATGAAGCAGTTTGTCGAATCAATGCATGAGGAGTTAGATTACACAAAAGAGTCTGACAATCTCAAAGCCATAAAGAAAAACATGGAGCCATACGATTATGTTGTAATTCCAAATGTACATGATGATTATTCAACAAAAAACATTCTCACAATGGAGTACATTCCAGGAATTAAGGTAACAGACATTCAAGCATTAGATGCAAAAGGAATAGATCGTACCAAACTAGTCATTGATGTCCACAAAGTTTTCTTTACAATGCTTTTGAGACATTCCATATTTCATGCAGATCCACATCCAGGAAACATTTCAGTCAAAGACGATGGAAGACTAGTTCTGTACGACTTTGGAATGATTGGCAGATTAAATGATGAAACTAGGCTCAAATTAATCAGATTATACCTAGGTTTGGTAGAAAAAAACCCTCCTAGAACTGTAACTGCCATGGATGAACTGGGAATGCTTGCACCTGATTACAACCGTCAGGTCATTGAAAAGGGAATTGAGATGTCAATCAAATCAATGTACGGAAAGAAACCTGACGAAATGGAAGTCGAGCAGTTAATGCAGATGGCAAACAAAACAATGTCCAAGTTCCCATTCAAGTTACCAAAACATTTGGCCTTGTACCTTAGAATGTCTACAATCATTGAGGGAATATATCATACACACAAAGTTGATTTCAAGTTCATCAAGGTTTTACAACAAATTTTAGAAGAAGAGTCACTAATCAAAGACGCATACATTGAAGAGATAAAGAGATCATTTTCACGTTTTGCAAAAACCATTGAAGATACAATAACAATTGCACCTGAAATCAAAAAGTTCATGGATGAAACAAAAATGATGCAGCAACAATCTAACAAGAAAAACAACGCAATGCTTTCTGGCAGTATTTTATCTGCAGCAGTCTTTTTGGGCTCTGCGTTCATCTTCGAATCAAATGAGACAGTAGGAGTTTTGGGTATGATCGCTGCAGGTGCAATTATTGGAATTTCTGCTGTATTTAGGAAGAGATAATTCTAGATTCTCGTTCTAAAGAACGATCGCTGGTTTTAAAATACAATAGTGCCTAATCCTTCTATGAGCAAATTAGCAGATTCTAAATCAAAAAAATCAAAGGAAATTAAAAAAGAATTTGAAGATAAAGTAAATGATGATGAGACTACACGTCTAGACAGACTGAAGGTAGGAAGAAAAAACTTCTCTTAATCCTGCCCAAGATTTTAATTCAAAGAAACATCCGTCTATACATTGATTATTACATTTGAAGGTGGTGACCAAGCTGGAAAAAAGACCCAGTCTGCAATGCTACAACGAAAACTTCGCTCTTCTAAACTAAAGGTAAAACTCTTCTCGTTTCCTGATTATACTACTCCTATTGGAAAAGAAATTGACAGATATCTTCATGGAAAGCGCAAGTATCCTGCACAGGCAATACACTGTCTGCTAGCTGCAAACAGATGGGAGAAAGCAAGTGATGTCATTGCAGCACATGAAAAAAACTCTGTAGTCATAATGAATCGCTATAGAGAATCAAATCTGGTATATGGATTGACAAACGGTCTCAAACTGGACTGGCTTGAAAAACTAGACGAAGGGTTGCCAAAATCAGATTTGGTAATAGTTCTAGATGTACCTCAAAAGGAATCCTTTGCAAGAAAAAAGCAAAATCGAGACAAGTTTGAGAAAAACAAAGCATTCTCTAACAAAATATCTCAAAATTATCGTAAATTGGCAAAAAAGAAGAGATGGAAGATAGTAAACGCATCTCAAACAAAACAACAGGTTCACCAAGATGTTATGAAAATTGTTGCAAAAAAGATGGGGCTATGAAAGATAAATTTCTAGAAATTACAGATCCAATTCATGACTTTATTCGACTGAACAGTACAGAACAAAAAATTATCGACACTCCCGTATTTCAAAGATTAAGAAGAATCAAGCAGTTGTCTGGTGCCCATCTGACATATCCTGGTGCACAGCATACAAGATTTGAGCATTCACTTGGTGTCATGCACATTGCCGGAATGGCTGGAAACTCTTTGGCATCAAAAAAACAAATGTCAACATCAGACATACATGATGTGAGATTAGCAGCCTTACTTCATGACATTGGTCATGGACCATTTTCTCATTTGTTTGAAGAGGTACTTCAGAAAAAAAAGAGTATAACACATGAGCAGATTGGAAAACAAATTATTCTAAAATCTGAAATTGGTGATATCATTTCTAAAACAACTGACAAAAAAAAGATAAACCGTTTGGCAGTTGGTGAAGGTGCAAAACAGTTTGAAAATGAAATTATCTCTGGTGCTTTATCTGCAGATATGATGGACTATCTCTTACGAGATGGATATTTTACAGGTGCAGAGCATGCAAAAATTGATCATAATCGAATAACAAACTCCTTTGAAGTTTACAAGAATAAACTTGCATTACAAAGTTCTGCCTTGGTAAACTTTGAGACAATGATGATTTCTAGATTCCAGATGTTCAAAGCTGTTTACTTTCACAAGACTGTTCGTGCAGGAGAGGTAATGTTGCTTGAAGCAATGAGTTTAGCTGACGATCATCTCGGATTAAGTACAATGGATGTCAACCAATACGTGACGCAGACAGATGATTCTATACTACAACAACTAACATCTCTTCCTGAGGATAATTCAGACCTAAAGGCTGCCAAAAAAATTGCAAATGACTATCAAGATAGAAAACTCTTCAAATGTGTCTACGAAAAAATTATCTCTGGCAAAAAATCATTTGGAAAAAACACACTCAAACAGTTCAGAGAAGATATAGCAAAAAAATCAAAGTTAGATGAGAGTCAAGTCTTCATAGATACCTCTACTACCCACTCGATGCCTCTTGCCCCATCAAAGAAAGAATCAAACTCTATCATACTAATTACAAAGGAAGGAAACAAGGTAATTCCGAAGACTATTCCAATTTCACAGATACCTCTAGTATCGTCCATGTCTGGAAAAATGAATATTCTTAGAGCATATACTCAACAAAAAAATAGAAACAAAGTTGAAATGGCGGCAAAATCAATTCTTGGTGAACTCTAAAAATGAAGAAAAAAATTGTAATCAAATTTTCAGGCAAAGTCTTTGCTATGGAAAATGTAAAACTTCTAAAAGATTATGCAAGATTCCTTGTAAAAATTAGCAAAACATACCAGCCAATCATAGTTGCAGGTGGTGGAAAAATTGCACGTCATTATATCACACATGCCCGTTCCTCTGGAGCAGACGAATCAACACTAGACGAACTGGGAATTGAAATCTCAAGATTAAATGCCAAACTTCTCATCTATGCACTAAAAGACAAAGCATACCCACATCCGCCAACCACCCTGCGAGAGGCAAAGCATGCAGTAGACAGTGGATTGATAGTTGTTGCTGGTGGATTACACCCTGGTCAGTCAACAAATGGCACTGCTGCTTTAATTGCTGAAAAAATTGATGCCGAACAGTTCCTTAATGCAACTGACGTTTCTGGAATTTACGATTCTGATCCAAACAAAAATGCAAAAGCAAAACTTTTCAAAACAATTGAAATGAAAAATTTGAAAAAACTTCTCATTCATGAAGATTCAGTTGCAGGTGGATATGATCTAATGGATATTGTAGCACTCAAAATTATTGAACGCTCTAAAATCAAAACACGAGTCATACGCTCTGACATCAAAACCCTTGAAAAAGCAATCAAAGGTGGAGCCGTTGGAACTGAGATAATTCTCACAAAAAAATAACAACTACATGTCTGAAATTGAATCACTGCTCAAAAGTGGGCAAACATCACTAAATCTAGGAAATCCAAAGGAAGCACTCACATTTTATCAGAAAGTACTGGATATAGAATCTCATAATATTGAGGCGCTTCTCAAAAAGGGTCACATATTGGGGAAATTGGCTAGATTTGACCAGGCCATTGTATGTTATGACGATGTCTTATCTCAAGAACAGGGAAATCTTCTTGCTTTACTAAACAAGGGATTGGCACATCATTACATTGGACAGTATGAAATTGCTTTACAATGTTATGATATGGTCTTGAAAGAAAAGCCACAAAATACTACCGCCCTATACAACAAGGCATCATCTCTTATCAAGTCTGGCAAAATCAATGATGGATTAGAACTCTTATCTCAAGTGATAAAGTTAGATTTTTCATTCAAGGCAAAAGCAAAATTTGACATTGATTTTGAAGAGATTCAACATCTCAACGAGTTCAAAAAACTAACTGTATGAGATTAGTTATCTGCCCATTTGTCCAAAAATGCATTTGATATGTCGACTCCTGTTAGGTCGACACCTTTCAAATTTGTACGAAACAAGTCTGCCCCTTTCAGGTTTATTCTAAACAGGTTGGTATCTTGCATGTTTGCATGTGACAAATTAGCCCCTGTCAAATCTGCTCCTTTCAAGTCTGCGCCTCTTAAATCAGCATTTACTAATTTAGCATCTTTCAATTCTGCTCCTTCTAATTTAGCACCTTTCAAATCAACATCTATCAAATCAGCTCCCTCCAAAATTGCATTTCTCAAATCAGCTCCCTCCAAAATTGCATTTCTCAAATTAGCCTCCTTCAAATCAGCTCCCTCCAGTTTTGCATTTTTTAGATAGGACTCACTCAAATCCACTCCTTTCATCACAGCATTTCTCAAATCTGCTCCCTCCAAAATTGCATTTCTCAAATATGCATTTTTTAGGTCAGCCCCTTTCAAATTAGCATCTTGTAAATCTGCTCCTTTCAAGTCTGCTCCTGCTAACCAGACGCCTGCCAAATCTTCACCTCTCAGTTCACCTCTTTTTTCTTCAACTGATCTTTTTCCTCTAGGAAACTTTTCTCTGTTCATGGTACTACCCAACTAATTCTGATTGTATTGTATCAAACTGCTCGGTCCAAATTGCAATCTGTTTTCCTGGAAATTCTTCAATTCCGGATTCCTTTGCTTTTGTAAAAATTTCAGCAGCCTCCTCTTTTTCCAAGTCCTTTGATTGTGTTTTTGTGTATCCGTCTCCATCAACTAAAATTACAACATATCCTTCAGGTTTTTTGATGGCAGCACAATACGTCTCTTCTCCTACTGGAATGAACTTTCCATCCTTTTTCTTGGTAGTCAAAGTCAGCATTGCAAATCCTGCAATATCAAACAACTTCATCTGAGCCTCGTTTGCCCGTTTTTTGCCCTGTTGTACTGCTTGGAAATACTGCATATTTTCTCTCAGCACTAGTGGTATATTTTAGATTCCTTTTTATGAAGAAAAAATAAGAAAATTTTATTGAATCCAAAAATACCTGTTCTTGGCGTAATTGGCGCTTTTGCAGTCGTAATTTTGGTAATTGCTTATTCTGGAACCTCCATTATTGATGATACATCAAGCGAGGTTCGTATTGGCACTTCAGGAGGAATGCCTGAAATTGAGCCTTTAATCATCAGTCTAGAGGATATTGTAATCAAAGATGTAGATGAGAGAACCGCTTACATTGAAATTGCATTCAAGGTTGCAAATCCAAACTACAAGGGTGTAATTTTAGAAATGATTCGGTATAATGTATATGAAGATGGAATGAAGATTGGAACAAAATCTATTGGTGACAGAGCAGCTCCAGGCGGAATTGTGGCAGCATCAAATTACTTTACAATTCTAAGTGACAGACCAAGTATAATCAAAGACGAATTTACAATCAAAAATAATGGAAATATTCCTGAATTATGGAGTGCACTTGAAAATGGCGATCCACAATGGAGAGTAACAGGTGAGGCATACTATAACCTCAGTTCAATGACTGCAGGCCAGGAAAACGAACTTTTGTTTGAATTCACAAAGTAATAGTATCATAATTTTTGAAAATTGTGATACAACACGTTATATTCTATTTCTAGGGCGGATCCCCATGGCAGAAGCAGATATGGCCGCATATGGTTCAGCAATTGGCGTAGCAATCGCATTAGCAGTAGTTACATTTGCACTAAGAGGCAAAGGCCACCCAGAAGAACCAGAAGGCTAAAAGTAAAAACCATAAAAGAAATTTCTTTTCTTTTTCTTATTTTATTATATAATGATTATTTTGTATGATCTCTAGGTTTTCATACTATCTAGGAAGTCTTTTCCTGCACCGAAGAAGTTTATCGTCTTTCCGGCCTTTTTGTTTGTATAACATCTCTCATAATATTGACAACCTGAACATTCTATTGATGTCTCCAAAATTGGAGTCTTTTTCTCCTTTAGTAGGTCATTTAGAACACGAACCCTTCTAATAGTCTCTTCAAACATTTTCTTGTTTTTTGTGACTGAAAATGATATTTCTTCACCACTGCCAGTTATGTAAATTATAACTCCGTCAACTTTGTCATATGCATACATACATGCGTTGATGTATAGTAAATCCTTGGCAGGTGGATTCTCTGGTTTTTCTCCTGTTGATCTGAAAACCATTACCAAGTCATCTACAATCAAATCTGCCTGAGCCTCTAAACTGATATCTTCTAGAGAAAACTCCTTTGGCTGAGCCCCATATTCTAATTGTCGGAACATTCCTCCTATCAAATCTGAAAAGCTTGTTCTGTCTCTTTCAATCTCATCGATTCTATCATAATATGACCTTCGGAGACATCCTGTCACCTCACTTGCATGAATTTTTGAAATGTCGTCTTTTTTGTATCTATATTCTAGTTCTCTTCCGACTGATTCAATTGCATTTTTTATGACCGACCTATAGTCGCGATCTCCCATCATAGTAGATCATTTGGATTCCATCGGTGTTTTAAAGTTGTTCATATGAAATTTCACGCTATGCGCAAGATGTTCTTCAGTAGGTAATTTTGGTCGTTTTATTGTGGTATTTGTTTAATGCCACATGGAATATCTGGTGATTTTCAAGATATGTATGAACATCCTTTTTTTCACGCTCCTCGTCTTTAATGGTCAAAATTACCACATTTTCCTCATCTGTTTCAAATGTAAAAAAGTCACTTGCCATAAAGCCATGATTCCTCATCTTTGGCTCCTCTGTACTTGAAATTGACATTAGAAATTTTGAAATCTTTTCTGAAAATGCAAGTAGGATAAAGTGTAATCCAAATCCAATTACTGCTCCGGCAACGATATTGTCAAAATTGAGAAAAAAGAACATGAAAATGAGAATTGATGGAACTGTGAGAATTACGGCTAATCCTGTACTAACCCATAATGTATTTACAAGAACATCTGGTGAAATTTCCTTTTGTTGTGAAAAAACTCTTGCCATTCTACTCTTCGTTTAGAATTAATTTTGACATTGTAGTCTCTACTGGAATTTTCTGTTCTACTGCAAATGCAGTTGCACTGATATTTCGTACCTCGTACCCAATTAATTTTGAAATTCCAATTACTGTTGCAAAGCTAAACATTTTTGAAAATGATGCGTTGGTTGCCTTGTAGATTCCCATTTCTAATGCATGCTCAAACTGTGAAAGTACCTCTACATCATCTTCTGCATCTGGAATGATTGATTTGTATTTTGTAGTTGAGAGCTCATCAATTGCATCTTTGACAGATTCTGCTGCGACCATTCTGTCTAGAAGATGTTTTGGTGTGGTTGCAGTTGGTGGTACTAGTAGATCCTCGATTTTCTCAGAATCCAATCCCCAGAATTTTCCTCTAACAACACTCATGATGTTGTAAAAGTCGATATCTCTTCCATAGATTCTAGTAATGTCTTGATTATTCTCGCTTCTGATTGCCTTGCTAATTTGCTGGTATAGCATCTTGTCAAAGTAGATATCAAAGGCCTGGGTATTTTTTGTCTCATTATACAATTCGACAGCCTTTGTAATATCTGCAGAAAATGGTGATGATGAAAGGCTTGAAACTGCTTCTTCTAGATCCTTTGCAACAAGTGCCTTGACAACAACGTCTCTTTGGTTGATTAGCTCTTCGGCATGGAAATTAAAGTATGATTCAATATCCTCTTGTGATTTTCCAAGGATCTTTCCTTTGAGGATGAGTTTAAGATTTGTAATTAGGAATTTGTGAAAGTATGCATCCAAAATTTTTGATTTGCCTGATGCCTTTGCAATCTTGAATTGCGCATCTGCAAGATAGACCCTTAATGCATTTTCCAGTTTTTCAGCTGAATATGGTTTTTCGATTCCAGATACTGCGTCAGCATATTTTGTGTTCTTAATTCTGGTAACCAATTCTTCAAGATCGCGTGATTCTGCCAAAGTCTGAATATCTGATCTTTTTAGTAATTTACCTCTCTGACTGTAAGATTTTACAGTAACGAAAATTTTTTGAGAACCTCCAGAGCCCATTTAGCTTTTCTCGCGCTGAACTGATTTTAAATGTTTGTTAAAAGGACTAGTCGATTTTCTTTAGAAAATCAATAGTCTGGTCTCGATCTGACTTTGACAATTTTGAGAATCCCTCTAACAACTCCATCTGAAGTTGGGCAGAATTATCTGCTGATTTACTCACATTTTCTACTGTAAATGGAACAATATCGTTTAGTTTATTCTCACAATATGCCTTAACATATCTCTCAAATACTGAAAAGGCAAAATGTGGTGCGATCTTGACTAATTTTTCCATGATCTCAAACGCCTGCTTTTCATCATCATTTGCTTCATTTACTATTCCTTTGAGAATCCTCTTTCTTTCTGAAATGCTGTCAATTGCCAATGCTACGATCAATCCTTTTTTTGTCAAATGGTAAAATGGCATTCCATTTTGCTGCAAAGCCTTTGGTCCTCTTTTGAGTGGAAGTCTTCCTTCTTCTTCAACTATTCCTAATGGAATCAAAATTTCATCCAAATCTCTGAATATCCCTGAATAGATATTCTTCCACAAAATTTTGTTTTCTTCTGCAATGCTTTGAGATATGGCTGTTCTAGTTTTTGATGCGGAATTCGTTGCATTTGATAGATGATGTATGATTGCTCGTTGTCTTGATGCTTCCCCTGTAATGGTCTGTCTTTTTGTCTTGAATGTATCAAAAATTGCTAATCGTGTTTTTTCTGCTTTCATTGCTCTTTTTGCCTCAATTTGTAACATAATTTATTCATTTTATGTTACTATCATAATATACTAGAATATATGAATTTACACTAAATGCTAATTTTATATCTTAAATGTTATATACATTCATCCAGCGGATTTGATCAATGAAATCTCGAAACCATAAGTATGCTCTAATACTTATGGCCGCAGTCGCTATGACGGCAACAGGTGCTCTATCAACAGCATACGCCCAACAAGTCTCTGATGGCATGGACGGCTATGTAGTCGGTGATCCCGACGGTGGTGCTGGTATCTATACCGGTAACCCAAACGAATGTTGGTATGACACTGATGATGATGGCGTCCCAGACATGTACTGTTATGTAGATACAGGTGACATGGCTTGGATGCTGACCGCAAGCTCTCTCGTACTTTTCATGACCCCAGGTGTTGCATTCTTCTACGGAGGATTAGCAAGATCAAAGAACGCAGTCAACACAATTGGCATGTGTTTCGTAATCATGGGTCTCATGAGTGTACAATGGGTATTGTGGGGTTATTCACTCTCATTTGGAGGAATAGACAATGATGCAAACATGTTCATGGGTAACCTTGACTATGTAGGCTTCAACAATGTCTCACACTGGGCACCACTAGGTGCTCCAAGTCCATGTGAAGACACTTGGGCACACTATTACCAAATGCAGACGATGAAGGAAGGAGATGTATGTAGTGATACTTGGCCAGGAACTGTTCCTCACCAACTATTTGCTATGTTCCAATGTACCTTCGCAATCATCACACCAGCACTCATTGTTGGTGGTTTAGTTGACCGTATGAAATTCAGTGCAATTGTAGTCTTTGTTCTCTTATGGGGAACATTCGTCTATGACCCAATTTGTCATTGGGTATGGGGCGGAGGATACATTGGCGGAGGAAGCTTAGACTTCAACCCCGATTTGTCGCCATCTTACGCACTTGACTTCGCTGGCGGAACTGTGGTACACATTTCATCAGGATTTACAGCACTCGCAGGCGCCCTGATCCTCGGAAGAAGATTAGGATATGGCAAAGTTCCAATGGAACCACACAATGTACCTATGGTAGTTCTTGGTGCATCAATTCTCTGGTTCGGCTGGTTCGGCTTTAACGCAGGAAGTGAAGTAATGGTAGATGGAATCACTGTAAGCGCATGGACAGTCACAAACACTGCTACCGGTATGGCAACAGTTACGTGGGTGTTGATGTCATGGGCACACACCGGCAAACCTAGCATAGTAGGTGCCGCAACAGGAGCCGTAAGTGGCTTAGTCGCAATCACACCAGCATCTGGTTGGGTTGGACCAATGGCTGCAATAATTATCGGTATTGCTGCAGGTACAGTTTGTTATGGATGTGTTGCATTCAAGAACGCTCGAAAATGGGACGATGCCCTCGATGTATGGGGAGTCCACGGTATGGGTGGTTTAACAGGTGCTATCTTAACTGGTACACTAGCTAGTCCACATATCTGGGACACAGGCGATGGAATCGGCGCATGGACCGGCACACCAGAAGGTTATGAACAACAAGCAATCTCAATCGTTGCTGCAGGAATGTCAATTGCATATGCATTTGGTGTCTCAGTTGTCATCTTCAAGGTAATGGATGCAGTATGGCCTGGAGGAATCAGAGTCACTCCAAAAGAGGAGGAAATCGGACTCGACCTCGCACAGAACGGTGAAAGAGCATACGTAAACGAATAGAAAAAAACCATTTTTCTTTTTTTCTTTTTTTAATTTCAACTAACAGCGGATGCTAAACTAATTTTTATTCAACATTAGAAAAGAACATTCATGTTCATTTCTACACAAGAATTAGAAAAAATCTACAAAGATGATTCTGTTTTAGTTGTGGATGCACGTTCATACAAAGACTATTCCAAAGGACATATTCCAGGTGCTGTCAATCTAGACTTATTCTCATTTCATTGGGCAGATACATCTCAAAAAGGATTGACAAGTTTTGGTGAACATATGAGAAAAATTCTCTCATATGCAGGAATTGATGAAAATAAGAAAATCATTTTTTATGATGATGTAACTGGCATGCTTGCAGCAAGAGGTGTTTGGATGTGTCTTTACTTTTCCCATCCTGATGTGCAAATGTTGGATGGAGGTTTATCAAAATGGACTGGAGAAAATTTACCATCTCAAACTGAATCCACAATTTACAAACCTTCTAACCTTACAACTCCAATTGATCCATCTATCATCATTGGTTTTGAAGAACTCAATGCAAGCATTGGGAAAGTTACGATAATTGATGCTCGTTCTCCTGATGAGTATGATGGTACAACTCCAAGGGCTGCTAGAGGTGGGCATATCCCAACTGCAAAAAACATTGATTGGAATGAAAATCTTGATGATTCTGGCAAACTCAAATCTGATGATGAACTTGAATCTCTATATCAAATGGATAGGGAGACTGAAATTGTTACATATTGTCAGGGTGCATATCGTGCAGCTAACAGCTATCTTTCACTAAAAAAAATTGGATTCAAAAATGTCAAAGTGTATTTGGGTTCATGGGGCGAATGGGGAAATGACTTGAATCTTCCTATAGAAAAATAGTTACTATTGTTTTTTAATTAATTTGTTGAAGGTTAGATATGTCTGAAAATGTCACTGAAAAAATAAAACAAGAGATTCTAAAAATAGATCAATTAATTGTCAAGAAACAAAAAGAAATGAATGAACTTCAAAAGGTCCTGATGATAGAGCCTGCAAAGATCAACATCTTAGGTGATACGTATGAAGAATTACGCAATGAGATTAAACAACTAGGAGAAAAACTCAAAGAACACAAACAAAAACTTCAAGAAAACTGATTATTTTTTCCACTTGAATTGGTTGTATAGCATTTCTGGTACGACTTGCTTGAATGGAGTTGCTCCACCATCATACCATTTTGTGAAAAATTCGTACAAGTGAAGTCTTAGGGACTGGATGTATACGATTAATCCCTCAATCATCATGATTCCGATGTTTCCTCCGATGAGTAATGCAAGTGCACCTGGTGACTCTGCACCACCTAGTGATGCAAATGAGTTGTTTACTGTCAATAACAATGCCGCATGTACCAACAGCATGATTCCAATTCGCGCATAGCTGATTGTGTGAGCAAGACACTCTACACTTTTACCTAATAGAACTTCCATCACGACATTTGCAGCACTTCCTCCGTCCTCGGGATGTTTCTTGTTGTGCTTTATTCCGCCAATCATCATCAAAACAATTGATGCAATAATTATGATTCCTGCAATTCTAGTAACAATCCAAACCTGTGCCCATTCTCCTAAGAAAAATGTAACCCATGGAACAGACTCTGTGTGAATCTTTGAGTACATGTTCATTACATCATATGATGCACCGATTGCACACATCATGATTACTACAATTCCACCGTAAAGTGTGAGGTTTGGAATTGCCTCAAAGATCATTGTGTCTTTGTGACCCTCTTTCCATAATTTCTTGATGTGTAATAC
>LULZ01000075.1_pt1 | contig 13622 bp, 8 predicted proteins | sample 729721 | NCBI WGS metagenome assembly LULZ01 (sample SAMN03860276, study PRJNA289734) | marine metagenome | biome: seawater column; feature: ocean; material: water; isolation source: Red Sea water column Station 91 - depth 100m | place: Saudi Arabia: Red Sea | collected 2011-10-15 | depth 100 m
ATAAAGTACTGAAATCACTTGAGATACTTTGTACAGTACCACTACCATTAGGTATACTATCTCCATTACATTTTAAATAACCAGTTGGAGCAGTAGATCCAGCAAACCATATAACAGTTCCTACAGGATTCATTATATCTGCTTTAGCTGCAGCAGTAAGTTTAGCTGAAGTAATAGTTGCATCTGCTATCTTCGCTGCTGTTACCTGTAAGTTACCTATATGAGCAGTATCTATACTACCATCTACATAGTGTTCTGAATCAATAGAATTATCAGCTATTTTAGTTGCGTTAATACAGTCTGCAGCTAATTTACTACTTCCTAAAGTAAAATCAGCTAACATACTATTTTCAACTACACCATCTCTAATATACCAATCAGTTGCAGTATTAACATGGATATCACCTTTACTACCTGCAACTAATCCTAAGCCTTCGTCATTAGCTACTACAGTACCTACTTCTTCAATTTTATATCTTAATTGCTTATGATTTTCATTTAAGTCAGAAGCTTTAATAGAAGATCCAGCAGTATATTCAGCTATAGGATTATCTATATTTGTATTCCGATAGAGACGTAATTCTAAATTATTAGCAGGAGCAGTTCCAAAAGTAACTACTGTACCACTAATAGTATAATCTGAAGGAGTAGATTTTGTAACTCCTGCAAGTGAAACTTTTACATCTGATGAAGTTATAAAGGGAAATGTGATATCATAAGTAGTATCATCATTATCCGTTGTATATATTTTTTCTACTGCCATTTATCGATACGGTACTAGAAGGCCAGTTGTTGATTGCTGTTTTTTATATCTCTGACGTTTTGCTTCTTTTTGTTCTTTTATAATTAATTGTATTCGTGGATCTCTCATAATACTAGCCCAAGCTTTACGTCTAGCTTCTTGGAATATAGCATCAATCTTACGATTATGATAGTAATCACTTGTTTCAAAATCTCCACGTTTACCTCCTCTTATATCAGCATTCATCTGATCTATAGAAGATTGTATTCTTTCATTTACAGCTAATTTATTTAATTTATGTTCTAGGTTTTGATCACCTATAGCTTTCTGGTACATAGATCTAATGATAGGAGAATCTTGTAAGTTATCTCCATTAGGAGAGAAGTATGTAGATAATCTAAGATCATAACCACTATCAAATAATAATTTTCTACCAGGACTTTGATCTAAATTTAACTGAATAGGACTGAATACATTAAAGGCTCTAGTTAAGAAATCATGATCCTTAACAGGTCTACCATTTAACATATCATATTTAATAGGCAACTGTTCACCAGGTAGATTTTCGGTTATTAAGTTTCTATTACGTAATGCTTGATCTATTCCAGAACCTAATTCTCTTGTATATGGGGTAAATAACTTACCAAGATCATTCCTTAATCCTGCTAAAGGTACCTGATTATTTAATAAACCTGCTGCAATTCGTTCTGCTTGACCAGGACGACCAGCAAATAAATCAACAAATTGTTGCATACCAGATAGATATGATTTACTAGCTATACCTTGAGCAATTACAAGTGATGTTTTAAGTAATTCTTTTTCAGTCCACTCTTCTCCCATTAACTGACTATTATCACCTACATCAGCAATAATAGACATAATTTGGTTAAATGGTTCTATTGAATCATAACCTATCCATACTCCACCTAATTTTACATGCCTAGGTAAATAACCAGCATCAAGCCATACCTGACGTTTCTGTCTATCAGTAGGACCATTGCCTGTCATATCACCTCTCATCCATGCCCATGATGCCATACTAACTAAAGCAGATCCTATACCTAAACGACCTATTTGTAATGCCTTAGCATTGATTAGTTCTTCAGGTGTAGTGATACCATACTTAGCAACATCAGTTAGATTATCAGGTCTAGCGAATGCTATTTCATTAAACTCTTTAACTAAGAAGTTGAATCCAGGTGTATGTTTAGCTGTTAAGCTAATGCCATTGACACCAGTTCTTGCAAACAAAAAGAAAGGCTTGGCCCATGGGTTAGCAGTAAATACATCATTCAATCCTTTTGCAAATCCAGTTAGTTCTTGAGTTAAAGTTACTTCTTTACGTGCAAACTTAGTTGCTTCATCAATTATATCTCCATTACCATCAAATATTTGAGAATGGAAATCTTGTTCATAAGCTTGCATTAATTCTCTAGTAATCTCAGGAGTTTTACCACCTGCAGATTGTATATCTAGAACATTACGCATAGCCTTTTCTCTAGCTTTAGCTCTACCTAAGATATACCCAAAGGCATCATCAGTAGCAGCCATAATCTTAGTAGAGTATGTGAAGAAGTTATTATTATTCATGTTTCTAGCCATATTTGCCATAGCAAATGCAGCTCTATCTCCATCTGTAGCTCTACCAGTATCTTCAGCCCAACGTCTTAATACTTCCCAGTTATCATCATCTCTAGTAAATTCGTAATAACGTGACTTCATTGTAGACACATCACCACTCCAATATGAGTTAAGTTTAGTTTTAAATAACTCAAATGATTCTGGGATAGCTTCCATCATAGCATTTAATGATGCTAATCCAGCACGTATAGTAGCAGAGTCACCTGTGAAAGGATATCTCATTGTAGCTCCTAACGTTGTAGCTAATGGTCTTAAGAATGTTGCTGTACTAGTACCTATAATAGCTCTAGCAGGCGTCTTAGGACCAGTAAGGACGCTATGAATAAACATACCTTCTAATTCTCTGATCAAAGCACCAGTTCTATCAGGTCCATTAGGATCTATTCTACCACCTTTGATCATCTTTCTAGCCCAATTATCAAAATCATCAAGACTATTAACTGTTTTCATAGAAGAGAACGTTTCAAACAAAGCATTCATTAAGTTCTCATCAGCATCATCTTTGGCAATTTTAAGGATAGACATAATAGACTCCCTTGTATCTGCCATCTCTTGAGTTAATGTTGACTCTAAGAATTCTCTTTGTTTACCAGCTCCTATCTGTCTGAAGTTATCTGATTTGATAATTCTAGCTTTCTTTGTTTCTTGTAATGCAGTCAATAATGTATCTACAACTTGTGCTGCAGGTCCATCTATATCACCAAGATCTGCGATATCAGCTAGTTCTCTACCAGCAATACCTGTATCTCTTATTTGATGTAATAAAGTACCTACAGTTAAATCAGCAACAACTATGTTCTTACTAGTAAATGTTTCAATAGTATCTACTACTTCACCAGCAGCGTTAGTTACTTCATAAGTATCTTTAGATTTGAATAACTCAGATAGATATTCATCAGCAGTCATTTCAGCTGCATTTCTACCTTGAGTGATACGCTGGTGAGCCATGATTGAGTCACCAAATACTTCAAGTAAAGTCTTTCTACTACGTTTAGCTGCTTGAACTACTTGTTGAAATTTATCATTACTATATAAACTTCTTAGAATACTTTCAGCTGTAGCTTCACTAACATCACCTTCTCTTGCTATACGTTCACGTTGTACAGGAGTTGTTACTGAACCTGTAGATCCATCTTCAGCTCCCCATTCAGTACGTATTCTCTTCTGTGTTTCCCAAGCTTCATAAGGTGTTTGTTCAGATATATGAGCACCTTGAGTAGAATCAGCTACTGGTCTATTCTTAGAAGCACGAAATTCCTGATCTCCTCTTCTAAGTTCAGAGATACCTTTTTCTATATCTTGCTTTTTAATACTTTGATTTCTATCTGTAATCTGTTTTACAGCTCTTTTACTACCCTTACCTATTAAGTATGCAGCACCATCAAAGACAGTACCAATACCCATACCTTCAACGACGTTTTTAAACTTCATCATTACAGGGTGATCGGTATCTTTTGTAGATATAGGTGTATCTATAAAGCCGTATTGCTTTCTTAAGGAGCCTAGTGCATTGTGTCCATCAGACTCCTTAGAGATGACATCTGATACAGCACCAACACCAGCGGCTCGTACCATACTATTAGCAAATATAGTACCAGCTGTAGTAATACCCATTCTAGCGGCAGTAAGTTTAGCTGCAGGTATAATAGCAGCGGCTAGTGAACCGAAGTGTACAACACCTCTAGCTAATTTACCCCACCATGTTTTAGTTATTATTGGATTATCATAGTCAGTAAAAGGATCCCAATCGGGTCTATATTCACCTTCCTCTTTTTTCTCACGTTGCATCTCACCTGTTAAGGCATCTGCTGTACGCTCTGGAAAGGTAGCAATAGAAGAGGCGGTATCTTGTAAACCGCCTGATAAGATTGATTGACCTTCTTTAACTAATGCTTTAAATCCCCACTGATCAGCTTCTCTTGGATCTTTTTGTTCTGCTAAAGCTTGTGTTTCTTCAGTCTGTGCTTCTTGCAGATTCTGTGCTTCAGCTTTATTTTTGCGTTCTTCTACTTCTACCTGTTCAAGGATAGCATTACCCTCTTCAATCAGAGCATCAGTATCAATTTCTAAATAAGAATCTGTCATGTTTATGCCATTAGTACATCAGCCACGAATGCCTTAGCAACTTCGGGCTGTAAATTATCTAAATGAAGAAATGGTGGTAATTCCCCTACTTGAGCTGTGAACTCATCATTTAATTCTTTAGGTATATTAACTAAAGTTCTATATGAACTATCTATTAAAGCATATTGTTGAGAAACTTGAGCTTTTGACCTTAGTTCTCTTAAGCCTTCTTCTTCAACATCTACATCTTTATCATAACTACTAAATCTTGCAGGATCTATCAACTTGATACCATGTGTATCGACATCAGATGTAACCCTATAAGTTTTAGAAGGTGATGGTTTTCTTAAAAGTTGTTGGTATTCTGGTGGTAATTTATCTTCAGGTATACGTAATCTAGGTTTATTAAAATCAGATTCTTTTATAATTCCTAATTGTAATAATCTCCATCTCATTATTCTTCTACCAGTACCTGCAGATCCATCAGGTAACCTTTTGATATTACCTTGAAGGTTTCTATAATAGACAGGAAGGTTAGTTTTCTTACCATTGATATAATCAATAGATTCTTTAATAGCTATTTTTTCACCAATCATAAGTTGATCACTATTAATTAAGCTTGGATCTTTACCTAAGTTAACCTTAGCTTGAGCCATATCTTGTTTTACATTTGTAGGTTGTACATCAGCACCGTATCTAGCCCAAGGTGTATCATTATCTGACTCAAGTTTTAAACCTTCTAAAACAGCTGCTCTACCAGCTGCCATAGCCTCTTCATGAGTGCCTGTTTTAATAGCCTGATTGTATGCATTATTGAAAGCACTAGTAGCATTAGATTCATAAGCTCTCCATTTAATAGTCTTAGCTGTATTTAAATCTAACTCTTGTGTCTTTTGATTTACAGCAGCTTTAATGAAGCCATCTCTACCATCCTTATCAACTCCTATTCCTAAAGCTTTAGTCCACTTTGCTTTCAATTCTGCGCTCTCTATACCATCAAGATCAGTTGCTGTAATTGTTTCACCATTAGCAACTCTCTTACCAAGTTCCCAATCTAATTCAAAATCAGCTACTGTACCTTTAGTATAAATACTCTTTAATTCTTCTGGTAATTGCTCAACTCTTAACTGATGTCTACTCAGAAAGTTAGCTTGTATTTCTTTAACTTCATCCATTGTAGGAGGAGTTTTTCGACCACGTAACTCTTCTAATATTCTAGATGCATCAGCATCAATTGCACCTTGATGTCTAGCTTCAATAAGATTAGCTTGTTCTGTTTCATACTTACCGACAGCTGCCATCATTATACCAGCTTCTTTTTTCCAATACTTATCGATTGTTTGTATACTACCATCATGTGCTTCAAAGGGAGTATTGAGTGCTTTCTCAACAGTTGCCCTATCAAACACACCAGTAGAAGCATAACGTGCTACATCTAGAGCAGTTTGTAATTTAGCTTCTTTATAGGATCCATCATATGCACCTACATTTAAATTAATATGATCTATAAGGTAATTAGGATTAACTTGTAATCTATCTTTTATATCTTGAGCACGGTTTTCTTTAGCAACCTTTTCAGATATCTGACCTAATGATTTAAGCTTGTCTGCCATTAATCCGTCTAATTGATCATTAATAGGCATAGCAAAATGTCTTTTAAATCTACCCATTCTGCCACGAATAAGATCTTGATGACCCCACAAATAATGTAGTAGGATAGCATCACCTATAGCTCTAGCTTCTCCAGGATGTCTTGCATTATTAAAAGTCTTAAAAATAGGATTACCTTCATCATCAGTTCCAACTATAACTTCTAGAGTATGAGCTGCTATCCCCCAGTATTGAGGAAAATCCTCTTTTAATGTACTAACACTTCTATAATATTCTCTTTGAGATTCTATGAAACCTCTACCTTGACTATCTTTATAAACACCTACTTGATCTATTTCATCAGCAGTAGCAAAGTCTCCATTCCTTCTAAGTTCTGCAGCTGCAGCATTGGTTTCTTCTAGATGTGCATTACTTTTCTGTTCATGAATTATGTCTTTTACTGCATCATCATCGGCTAAAATAGCCTCTCCATTTCTTATACGTTCTAAAGTTTTAGGATCTTTTCCTTTTACCCACCTATATGTTTCTCTGTTTTCAGGATGAGCAAAGAGTTTAGCTTCTTTTATCCTGTTTTGAAAGTCTCTGAATGGTTGTATCTCTTTTTGATACTCATCCCACTTATCCTTTGTTTCAACACCTTTTTGCAATAAGTTAAGAAGTTCCTCTGCTTTGGTGGGTTGCTCATACATATGGTTGTACTGAGCAATTAACTGATTAAAGTATCTATCTTTATCGTCAGCTAATCTATCAACCTCAGCGTTAACACTTTCAGTTAGATCAACCTCTTCTGACATGGCAGGGTTTCTCATAATCTCAAGACCTTCACCAGAAATTGGTGCGTCTATCCCTCTACCTAAATCTGAGTAATATGAACTTGTCATGATATAACCTCCATGTCTACATCAATTTTATTGTAATCAACAGTCAAGTAGTTATTTCTAATACCTACTGCCATGGGGTTGATTTTAACTACATCTTGAGCTATAGCACCACGATAACGAGTGTTCTTATCGGACTTATAGTTCCATTCATATATCTTATAACCAGTAGGTGATTGACCTACTTCATCTATATTTTCTTTTAGTCTTATGTCAGACATAGCCATACCCAGTTGAGCTATAGATAACATCATTCCTATATTAGCAAATGTAGTATCACCTTTAGGAGGCATCATTACAGGGGCACCATATTCTGGTCTTACTCCTAACCTTTCTCTATTTCTAGCTAAAGCTCTTCTATTATATTTATCTATTTTAGTCATCTTGGCGTCCATATTCCTGCCAAATTGTGTATCAATTGAGCTTTCTAAAGCCGCTTGACTAGCAAGAATTTGTTTATATTTAGACATACCATAAGATCTAGCTCTACCAACTCCAGACTGATCATACCTACTTGGTAATTCAGACTTTTTAACTTCGAGAAGTTCTTGTTGTTTTCTGCCTTTACCTAAAGCATGTAAAGCAGATACATAAGCATCGCTTCGAGCAGTGGCTAATCCAGAAGCTATTCTTTGTCTACCTCTTTTGGCTTGGACTTCTCTATTCCAGTATTTTAATGACTCCGAATGATAGCGAGCATCTTTCTTTTGCTTTTCTATCTTCGCCTGCATTCTAATACCTGCATTGGGATCAGGTGCGCACACGGCAAAATTCTATAAAGGACAATTGTTTGGGTCCGTGAGAAATTTCTCGCAAAAATTTGAACCCTAAAAATTTGAGTAGTTTTAAATGGACTTTGTTACGTTTATCAACTATATTCCATAGGAGTTTTTCATCTCTACTTTCTATAAATCTCTTTGCTTCTCTAGCAAAGGTAATAGGATACTCTAATATAGCTGATGTGCATAACATCCAGACTTCTCCATCCGGTCCTACTCCAGCCATTCCGGCAGTCTTACCGTTAGGCACTTCGAACCACACGCAGGAGCCTCTGTGAACAGCCAAAGTAAGCTGTTCCATAGGATCTAGCCCGTGACCCTCTTCGACCTCTCTACGGTCATCTGGGAGCAGGTTAGAGGCCACCTCTATGGCAGCCTCAATTGTTGCTGGATGGACATATTGATCAAGTTTAGACACGACGATAATGCATGGGTGACCAGTCACCTTCCCAAGACATAGATCTTAAAGTAGCAGGTGCTGGATGGGAGGATTTTAACGTGATATCTACATTTGTATTTCTTTCATATACTGGTATATCTTTTATCTTCTCAGAAAGATATGGTGCATCTGAAGTTTCATACTCATCTAAATCAGTTGACTCATAAATTTCAGTATAATCTGCCTTGCCTACTCTAGTTAAAGTAGTGGCATATAAACCAATTTTACCAAAGTTTAATTTAATTCTATGTACTGTTAGTTTAGAATTTATATCAGAAGTAACTCGTCTACCTCTTGTTTGTGTATTATATATTCTAGGAAACTGTATATTATATTCATATAAATAACCTATATGTACTGTAGCACCTGACCAATCACCAGGTACAGTAAAGTTATTACCAGCACTTACTACTGTAGCTTCAGCATATCTACCTAATCTAGCTGCATTAGTATCAGAGTCAACTACTACTAAAGTACCATTAGGAGATGTTACGCTAGATTGCCAAGTGAATTCACAACTACCAGTACCATCAGTAAATGTAGTTAAATTAGTTGTTGCATTATATACACCACCTACTACTGTAGTATAGTTATCTAGATGTAATAGATAATTAACACTATCTTGATTGATACTTGGATCAGTATCAGCCTGAACTAAATTAATACTTTGTAGAAAGTTATCTGTATCTAAGAAATAATAATCATCTTCAACACAGAAATGGTATTTAATAGGATTATTATGTTTCCATTTGAACCAAGACATAGTTGATTCTTCTAAATTAGCTCCAGGTCTCCAATACTTTAAACCATATACTACATCTTCACCTGTCTTACCAAAGAATATTAAACTATTTTCAATACTATTAGTAATTAAGTCTATATCTTTAGCTAATAGAGTAGGTACAATTTTACTTGTCTCTGTAAGTGAAGGTTCACCTTCTCTTTTAACATCTGATAATTCAACAAATCTACTATATTTATTACTATTATCTATAAAGCCTACAGTCAATTCTGTTCTAACAGGAGGTATAACTTTATTATAATTATGATGAGATACAATTCTTAATTTAGCAGTATCAGGATTAAAGACAGTATCATCAGCTGATAATAAAAATTGAGCATTAGTACTGAAACACATTAAACCCATATTAACTTCTACTGCATCAAATAAATCAGATGGATATAATGAAGCACAAGATATATCTACAGGATCAGTAGCAGCAATTGTTAACGCTGAATTATTAAAGAAGTTAGGTAAGGCTATACTGCCAGGTCTAGAACATACAACATTTTCACCGGATAAAAAGACTAATCTATTACGGAAAAATACTACTTTATTTATAGTACTACCTACAAAAGATGGCAGTGGATTGGTTACATCATCTCCAACTGTCCTATCTTTCCAGCTATACTGTTTAACTAAAAAATCCCCATCAGCCTGTCTTTGTAAGATGTGAGGCATAGTAGCTGGGTCAAAGCTTTTAACAATACCAGGTTCAGGACACTCTATCCATACGCCAGAACCATCTCTATTATTAGCACCATAGAATCTAGTATAATAATCATCCTCATCTGACATTCTAGTGTTAGCTACTTTAACAATATAACCATTTTTACATTGAATTGGAAGTTTAGTTACATCATTTACAGTACCTTGCATGACACGCATCAGATCATTATCCATGATGTCAATGTTAAAGGAGTTTGCACATGAAAAATAGAGACCATTACCAACGATCTCAACACTCATAGCAGCTCCTCCAACTACAGGAGTACCTATTGTTTCCTTAAGTCCACCAAGAATAGTGTCAGCAGTAACAGCTGTGTCAGAATCGAATGGTGTAGGAGCAGGTCTAACTGCACCTAAATTAGCCTGAACAACTGCTTCTTCATGCTCAGTTACTTCTATAGTATAAGTATAATTAGTTTTAGCTTGAGTTAAAGTAACTTCCCTCTCATCTCCTGTCTCCCAATCTTCACCTCCATGCAGTAAAACAATTTCACGGTTATAAGAACATTGATAATCATTACCTGTTGGTGTACTGTCAGTGCCTGATTTTCTACCTTGTTGTCCCGTAGTAGTAATACGGAAGGATAAATTCTTCCTAGTACCAGTGTTTGTCTGTGCTCCACTGAATACTTGTGTGCCTATACCAGGACAAGTACCAGTACCATCGCCTTCAGCTAATGTATCTTCTTTTATTTTTATACGTGTAGCTCTTTTAATAGTTCTTGTAGTAGTATCATTGTAAAGATTCAGACCATATTGCCTACCATTCTCTGTTCTTAAAATTTCAACAAAAGCAAAGTGGGCATGAGGTCTAGCATCTGTAGTACCAGTTGTACCAACTACTTTACTTCTATTATTTAAGAAGGTAGTATCATTAATAGTTAGAGCTTGGATATCCTCAGTATCATCAGAAGGACTTGGTGTTAAATAATTAGTTATAGATGTATGGTTAGAATTACTACTATCAAAAGCGCTGTTGTCTGTATGATACCATACATTTTTTTCAGTACCATCATTACAACTCCACATCCTCACTCTACCACCATCAGAGACTTGTCCTATATAAGATCCTTCTGATTCATCACGGAAATAATGAAACCATGATCCACCAGATTGAACATTAGTTAATGGTGCACCTCCAGCTGCAGCTTCTACACGCTTAGCTCCAGGTCTTTTATATAAACCATAGGTGACATCTGGTATAGCATTCTGTATGTTTTTAAGTTGGCCAGGAGATTTCAATTGATCAGGCTGTTCTGACATACCACCTGATCCATAGTTAGGTATTGTTTGTGTAATTCCTGCCATTATCTTCTAAGATTCCTCCAAGGTTGGTATGCATTATAAACGGAACCTTCTGGTAATCCAAACATAGTATGATTACCTTGGTTACATTCATACTCTACTACAGCTGCTCTAGTATAAGCTTCTTGTTTCTGTAGTAATTGAACTAATTGTGGATTAACAACTAATTGAGCAGCAGCTTGACTGCTAGCTTTAGCTATTATATAACGTTTAAAGACAGGAGGTATATCCTCAAATGCAAGTAATTTAGTTATGTCTAGTAATATGCTAGATACATCTGACCAATCATCAGTATGATCTATCTTGTCATATAAATTACCACCCCTTTTAACTACATCATAAGTTCTTTTAGTCCAACCATCAGTAACATCCATTTTTAGAATATCATTACCGATAGCTATTTTATTTGTAGTTGAGTCTGGTGTATATTTTACATGTTTTTCTGTATTAAAATGCCATCCTTCAGCTTGTACATCTACATTAGCATCCCTTAGTAAGTTGTAAATGTATGAGATCTCAGGGTTTTCAAATACTATTGAAGTTACTGGTGACTGACCAATAGCTCCCAGTATTGAATTCACTGCGGATAGTTCGGTATCGGTGTCAATTGTCGTGGAAGCCATAGAGTTATATAAATAAAAAAAGGGGAGCGTGAGAACTCCCCATATGTTGGTTAAAATATTGAATTATGCGAATGCAGCAGGGGCAGTTGCAGTACCCGAATAAAGTTCAACAGCAGCAGCAGGGTTGAGTGAATCGACTCCCATTGCAAGACGTCCAAGAATAACATCTCCTTGGTAAACCACGGATATGTCACCACTTGTTACTTGTACGCTAGGACCGATTGCTTCAACACAACCAGCAGCTTCTTTCTGGAAGATGAGTCCACAAGAATTAGCAAACTCAGAAGCAGCACCGTATTCGTTTACGGTCTTCTGTCCACTAGGAGTTGTGCTTGCATCTTGGTCACCCATCCCTTCACTAACGAACGAGCCAGTATTACCTGGACTAGTTGTACCAGGTGCAGTTGCAGAAGCAGTACCATACTTAGTACCAAACTGACTGAAGAATGGAATGTTCATTGATTTGTAGATCTTGATTCCGGCGATCTCATAAACACCTCTACCTGATTGTAGGGCATCTCCTTGCTCGTCACGGTTAACAAGATACGCACCAATACCTGAACCATCTAAACCCTTAATAAGAGCATAGTATTGGCGTGGTGAGATTACACCAACACGTCCTTCAGTACTGATTCCTTTCTCATCTAGTGCAGCTGCAGCATCATAGAATGCAGTTACTAGCTTGTCAGGATCAACTGCTTCATCAGCAGTAGTTGTTGTACCAACACGGATCTGTGTTCCGCCTGGTTCTACGAAGTTAGTCTTAGTGATTGGATGTGCTGAACGTGCAGCCTTAGTGATTGCACGGAAACAACGACGGTCATAATTCTCAGCTAGAGAATAACCAATCTTCCTTGAGATTTCTCCTCTCAAGTCATAGTGTGCAAGTACTTCATCTAATTCATATACAAATGCAGAACTGATGAGTAAATCATCACACTGAATTGTCTTCTCAGCTACTGGAGGTGCTCCATCATCGTTACCTAGTATGCTTTGGCCAGGTACATGAAACTCACTCTTCGTACGACCTGTATAAATGAACTGTAATGACTTACCGTTCTTTAGGGTACGCTTTGTGATTAGATCCCTTGCAATTGTATTGCGTTGGAATCCTTTGAACATCTCTCCAGAGAATAGCTTGAGGTATAGGGCGCGGCGAGCAGCAGTTGTAGTAGCTGCGCCGTTATCCGCACCCGCCCACGTAATGTCGGCGAGTGGTTCATTACTATTTTGTTGAGCCATTTATCTGTTAAAGATTTTATTGTTTACTTTCTTACGCACGTAATTTTTTTTTGATCATTTGTTGTGGTCTTTCCCACCGTCTAGACGGCAAAGGGTATCCTGCGTACAGGGCCAGTGCCAATTAGTTAGAGGTCCGACACTGAGGTGCCTCTAACCAAGCCTTACCTTGTCTATGATAATTGACATGCAAGACTTCAATAAAAAGGAAAATGGATAGGAGTCCGAAGACCCCTAACCATAATTCATTAAACTTACTCACCTAACAGAGCTTCTTCTAATGACTGAGGAAAGTCTTCCTCTTCATCTACTCCAGGTGGTTGAATGTCACTTGGACTAGTATCAACTGGTTCCCTACGTCCACCGTCGGGTCCGAGCCAAGTGACGGATGCACCTGGCCCTTTACTTTGTTGAGACATTAGAAGCTATACTTGGTGCCTATTTTTGTAGCCCAACTATTGTCGGCATCGCCGTCATTAGTTTGAACTGCTAACTCACCATAGAAATCAAGCTTCTCGGTGGCTGCTACAGTTGCACCAACTTTACCTGACAACTGGTTGTCGGTATCGTCAGCACCATCGGTAGCTACGATTGCTGGACCACCTTGAATGTAATATCCAAAGCTATCAGTTCCACCTTCGTAACCTATATGAAGGTCAGTGGTAGATCCTGTATAGTCAGCTCCATCGTATGAGCCGTTGTTCTCCACGTTCACGTAAACTCCGGCGAAGGCCGGACTTACAGCGAGTGTGGAAGCGAGTGCTAGGGCTAATTTTTTCATTGTAAAAAGA
>LULZ01000169.1_pt1 | contig 13472 bp, 13 predicted proteins | sample 729721 | NCBI WGS metagenome assembly LULZ01 (sample SAMN03860276, study PRJNA289734) | marine metagenome | biome: seawater column; feature: ocean; material: water; isolation source: Red Sea water column Station 91 - depth 100m | place: Saudi Arabia: Red Sea | collected 2011-10-15 | depth 100 m
GCAGCTGATCGCTTTGGAGAAGCTAGAAATGAGAATATTGCAAAATTACAGGATATTTTAGCAGGTCCTCCAAATGTTAAAGAAGGGGAAATAACTTTAGGAAAAATTTATCAAGAAGTTACAGCTAAAGAGCGTGAAGGTGATTTTGTAAGGGTTGTATTTGCAAAGGTAGGCGATGCAGAGACAGCAGAAAATTTTGTTAAAGAAAAAATATTTCCAATTTACAACGAAGCAGAAGGTCTTAGAGCCGCTGGTTTCATGGTTGTAGACGGTGAAGCAATCAGTTGGAATTTTTGGGATTCAGAAGAGGCTGCTAATGTAGTAGTTCCAAAATTTAATGACGAACTTTCTTCAGCTGAGGAAATTTTTAACGAAGCTCCAGTCGCGTATATGGGAACAATTTATGCGGGAAAGAACTTTATTGACATTACAAAAGGAATGGAATAATTACTAAGAGTAAATAATAAATACATGAAAGGAAAAATATGATAACTAAAAAAGAAGCAAGTCTTGGTTCGACTATGGCTCGAGCCTTTGTTGTTTTAATTATTGTAAGCTTTGGAATTCAAGCCTTTTTAATTCCAACAGATCAAGTAGGTTATAACGAGACTTGGGGGCCTGCTCTATCAGCAATTAACTTTGTATTAAGCTTTGCGTTCTTATTTGTTTTATACATTGGAACAAAATTGTTTGGTGGAGAAAATGATCCGTACGTTAATGTAACTGGAACTATGGCTTTTGTAGCTCATGTCGTAAACACGATGCCAACATTTGGAGCGATAGGTCAAGAAAACGCAATACAAGAAACATTTCTTACTACGAACCAAGTAATTGATGCTACTAGTGCAGCAACTTCTGCTTGGGGTTTGTTTATTGGGATATTTGGTTTAGCTGTATTAAGAAGTACTAAGTCTAACCTTATTCCATCGTACGGTATCTATGCAGGATACGGAGGAGCAACCCTCATTATGGTATCAACACTTGGTTGGGCTTATGGGTTATTACCACAAATAGCGGGATTAATAACTTTAATTTTGGGTGGATTAATTCTTTACCCACTCTTTATTTTTGCTTTAGGCAAAGCAATGGAGAACGCTGGAGCAAACTAGATAAGACAAAAGAAAGGAGAATACAAATAATGAATAAAGATATGAAATTAAATGCACAAGCAGCATTAGGTAATATTGCACTAACTATTACTACATTTGCTGTGACTGCTTTTATAATCGGACCTGAAAATCCAGGATACTCAACAAACCTTGGTCCAATATTAGGACTTTTAGGATTTTTGCAGACCATAACATATATGAGGATCATTGCAGGAAGCATGAGATTGTATGGAGAGGAAGACACTTTATTTGTTGGTTCTGCAAGAGCAGCATATGTAGTTGCAGGGGCAGGGTTGGTAACAACTTTAGCACCAACATTTATTGCTAATTCACCATTCCCTTCTGATATAGATGCAAATACAATGTATGACTTGGGTCAGGCAATCCAGAATACAATATTTATAGTTGGTGCGGTTTGGATTATAAATATGGTCAGGATTGATAACGGAAAGCTTTCTTCATGGGCTAAAACTGCAGGACTAGCACAGGGATATGGCTCAATTGTTGCTCTTTTTGGTTTATATTTTGGAGTAATTCCAGCTTCAATATTTATTCCAGCAGTTGTATTGTTTGGAATAGTGCTTTATCCAGTATTTATATTTGGATTATCTAAAGCCTTTTCAAACGCATAATAACTATTTATAGTTTTCTTTGGTCATTTATAATTGTTTAAGTGACCAAAGAAAGAAGACATGATGTAGACGCAATCAGGGCTATAGCCCTCTTTCTCTTGATTGCCTATCATTTAGGGATTTCTTTTACGTCCTTGGCTCCATTTATTTTCTTTATACCAAACATAAAGAGTATCGACTCTCTATGGATTCCGATGGCCATGATTAATACATGGAGAATTCCAATTCTTTTTTTAATATCGGGAATTGCTTTTAGATTTTCATTTGAAAAGAGATCTCCACTTCAACTAATAAAAGAGAGATTAAAAGTAATTGGTCTTCCCCTATTGTTTGGAAGTTTTACTTCCGGAGCTTTAGTTATTTATTTTGTGACCCTATTTTGGGAAAGAAAAGGAGAGGGAGAAGCTGTTTTTTGGCCCGATTCTGCTCATCTATGGTTTTTAGAAAACATAATTACATATAGTTTGATATTTGTATTGATGTTACGCTATCTACCTCTATTAAGAAATAAGTCTGAATTTTTATCAAAGTTGCTTTCTAAGCCAGGTGGGATATTCTTATTTTCTCTACCAATAATTTATGAAGGGCACCTAGTAGAAACAGGCTATTGGAGGGAAGGTGTAGACTACACACTTTATGTTGATACATCGCATGGAATTTACCTAGGAGCCATATGGTTTTTACTGGGTATTATCCTGACCTCACAAGGAGAAGCTTTCTGGGAATCCAATAAAATAAATTGGAAAATTCACGCTGTAATTGCATTTAGTTTATACATCTATCGTTTTCTTAATGAATTTGAAGGAGTTGATAATCGGTTAATAGCTTTTGAATCCTTTAATTTTATTTTCCTTGTTTTAGGCTTGGGAGCTACTTATTTAAATAAAGAATCAACTCAGCTTAACTATTACCGAACCGCAATTTTTCCAGTTTATATAGTTCATTTCCCAATTCAATACGCTCTAATGCTTTACTTGGGAGGCTGGAATATAAATCCTTGGATTAAATATGTTTTATTTTTATTTCTGGTCTGCTTCTTAAGCCTTACTTTTTACCACGCTATAAAGAATTTTAGATTCTTACGACCACTTTTCGGATTAAGAAACCCTCCAAAAAAAACTATTGATGGATAAAAAAAGAATATTCTTAAGGCTATTTATTATTTCAGGAATTCTTTATTTACTTTTTTCAGATAGTTATCTTGCTAGGAGGCTTGTCCAGCTTCCTTCACTGTTGTTAAACTATTTCTAGTATGAACATATTAGATTTTGCTGACAATGAATACATAAATTTAATTACTTACAGAAAAGACAACACACCTGTAGCAACCCCTGTTTGGCTTTCATCAGTTGAAAATTATTTAGTTGTTACGACTAGTTTAAATGCAGGAAAAGTAAAGAGAATAAGGGCTAACGGAAAAGCAACAATCTATACAACTAATCAGACTGGTAGCAAAAAACTTTCTGAAGAGATTGATGTTAAAGCGTCGATAATTAAAGATGACAGTGAGAAACAAGTAGGTATTAAATCAATTAAAAAAAAGTATTTTCCAGTTTCTAAAATGTTTATAAAAGGCCCTAATGAAAATAGAGCAATAATTAAACTTGAAGAAAAGGAGAATTAATGTACTGTCCAGATTGCGGATGTAGCGACGACGAATAATTTAAAAATAAATTAAAAGTCCAAAACTTAATGAAACACAAGAAATAAGACCAAAATATGCATAGAGAGAACTATAAAGTCTTTCATTTTTTTCTAGTTTTATTACGGACAAATTGGTTAATGAATAGTAAATCAAGATAAAGAAAGAACTTAGCTTTACGGCATTTATTACATCAATAAATAAAATTCCAATAATAATAATTCCTGCAGTGAAAATTTCTGACACATATGCAGAATTAAATTTTTTATGTATTGTTTTGAAAACACTGGGAAGATATGAGTCTCTAGACATAGCAACCAATATTCTGCTTATACCAGGAACAAGAGCAAGTAAAACAGATCCCGTTGCTATTGTTGAGCCAATTGTTATAAGAAAAGAGAAATCAGAAAACCTACTCACATCAAAAGCTACCTTAAGGGGTGTAAGAGAATTTTCGATTATTTGAGGATCAATAATACCAAGGGTTACCCACGCCACGCCAACATAAATTAAAACTGTAAGCCCAAGGCCTGTCAAAATAGCTTTCGGTATTATTTCTTCAGGATTTTTTATCTCTTCTCCAAAAGTAGCCAATCTTGAATATCCAGTAAAAGCAAAAAACCAAATAGAGCTACTTAATAAAAATCCATCTAAAGTTAATCCGCTGGTTATCGGTATTTGGATACTAAAATTTTCTGAAGCTGTAATTGAAATAATGTAGAAAAAGATAATCCCTACCAAGGAATAAACAAACCATTTAGCTACAGAGACAGTTTTTGTTAAGCCGAAAAAACTAATCATCGTAACAAGCAGAACAGCAGCAACTGCAGAATATTTTGGATAAGAAGGGCTTATATAGTTTCCTAGTGTTAATCCTATTGCAATACAGCTAATTGATTTCCCAACAATAAAGCTATATCCAGCAATTAGTGAGGGAATTTTTCCAAGAACATTCTTAGCGTATAAATATGTACCACCCGTCTGAGGGTAGATTCTAGCAAGCTGCGCTGAGGAAGATGCATTTGAAAAAGCAACTGCACTGGCCATTAGCAAGCCAAGGACTAAAGAATAAGAAGCTACTTTTGCAGTAGGAGCTATATTTAAGAAAAGTCCAGCACCAATCATTGAACTTAGGCCTAAAAAAACTGAGCTCCTTAATGTCAGTGTTCTAGAAAATTTCTCCATAAGGTTATATTATTATTCAATAAGAATAAATAATGTTTGATAAATTAGCACCAACGCCAATAACAGAAAAGAAATATAGATATCTGATGATTTGTGCAATGGTTTGGATGTTTACGGGAGCTTGGGTTGATGCAAGTGCTCACACTTATATTATTGAGGACATAGAAACCTTTTTTACACCATGGCATGCTTTACTTTATTCAGGATATGGTTTTGTTGTTATTTCAGCTGTTTATGTAAAAAATAAAATGAAAGATTATAAATTCGATGTTGGAGTTTTAGGCGCGACAATCTTTGCTGTAGGTGGAGGCTCTGATGCTATTTGGCACACACTACTAGGAATAGAAACAGGAGTAGAACCACTAATAACACCTTCACACTTAATGTTGTTTCTAGGATCTTTTTTAATGTTAGATCATGTCTTTGCATCAAGACCTGAAAAAGATATTCTTGATGCTGCATCTATTTTCTCAATAGCAACAATCTATGGGTTGATAGTATTTATGACACAATTTATCAATCCTTTCTTAGATAGGGAGATGTTCTTTTATTACAATGATGACCGCCTTGCTGCTGGTTCAGTATTCTTCCACGCAATGTTGGCGTGTATCGTTTTTGTCTACTCTATAAGATTTCGAGTCTCACCAAGGGGGATGGGTGCCATTTATTTTATTTCATTCTTATATCAGTCAGTATTTTTTATTCTCGGGGATTTAATGAGCATGGTTGGATTAATTGTTTCTGGTTTTTGGTTTGGGGTGGGAGCATTTCTAATTACAAACTGGTATTACAAAACCAATCATGACAGAAAGGTACAAATAGCCACTGCTCTTATAGGATCTTTATATGGATTATTTGTTGTTCTAAATATTTTATATTTGTCTATTTTTCAAGATTTTGACCTTGTTTGGAGGTTTTATGGTCTTGGAGGATTAGTAACAACGCCACTATTGTTTGGTTACATGATAGGAAACTTAGGAGTCAACCCAAAGACAGGAGAGGTTGTTGAGTAGCGAAAGAATTACTTATTAAGTGATTTTGATAATTTCTCTAATTCTTGAATAGCCTGATTTTTATCTTCTGATAATTTATCTCTTGAAATAGCCTCTCCAATAAAGATTTTTATTTTTTTATTTTTTTTGTTAAATAATTCATTTAACTGAGAAATATCTCGAAGTTGCTTGCTTATGTATGATGCAAAATAAAAGAACCAGGAGTTTCTTGCCTTAATATAAACAGGAACCAAGAGACAATCATGTCTTTCAGCAATGATTATTGGAGTTTTTTCCCAATTCCTGTCTTTTAAACCAGAAAAAGTCAGCTTCGACAGCCTTCCTGATGGAAAAATTATACCTATTCGATCTTCTAATAAAAATTTTTTAACATTTCTGTGTGTTTTCTTTGTTGCTGTGTGGAGTTCTTTTTCTTTATTCCAAATAACTGGTGCAAATATATTATCAAAAGACCCGACCAAGTAAATAAATAGTTCATTAGCAAAGAAGAAGATATCTTTTCTAATTTTGTAAATTTGATGAAAGATAGCGATAGCATCTGCAGGCCCCATCGGATGATTTGATACAATTAAGCACTTACCACTAGAAGGTATATTTTCAATCCCTACAACTTCACAATTTGCTGTATAGTTTTCTCCTAACCAATTGAAAGCTTCTGGTCCAGACATATCTTGTATAAAATCACCTGCGTAAATAGTCTCATCAATTCTTAAATATTTTGCTAGTAATTTATAAACCAATTTTGAAAGAAAAGTATCTTTTAGAAACCATGGACCTCGGTCTTTTATAAGATTATGGATTTTCTTTTCCACTTAAGCCTCGAACCTTGAGTGTCTACCTTTAATACCATGAAACAATAAACGTAGACGCTTTATAACTTCCTCCTCTGTACCTTCTATATCTAAAGCAGGCAAAAGAGTGAAACATCTCTTTTCATAATCAATCTGCACAGGCATTACTTCAGCATCTAATTCTCTAGCAATATATAAAAAGCTTGATCTAAAACGTGAAGGATCAAACCTTCCTTCAGGAGTTACAATTAGAACAAACCCATCATGTTTTTTCAATTCTTCAACAACTGATTTGTATTGACCTCCTTTTTCTTTTCTTTCAACAGGAATAGCTCCAAATTTTCTAAATATAATTTCCTGAAGCCATCCTAAAGGCCAAGGTATCCCTTGCTTGTCAATATCTTTGGGTTTTAAAAAGGGAACGGGTAAACGTCTCATTGTCCATTTTGCAGATAAATAACAAATTTTTATATTCATAGCCATAACTATTAAGAACATAAAATATTCATCTCTTGCAGATTGATGAGGGGCTGCAACTAAAACAACATTTTTATTATCTAAGAAATTTCCTATCGCGGTAAATTTTTCTCTCCGCAATAAAAATTCAGCGATATATTTTAAAAAGTATCTTTTTTTTGTAGGTGTTAATACACTTGCATTTAATTCTGGAAGTATTTTAGAACCTTGCATATTGTTTAGTAAGTTATCACAAGTATAGTTATTTTTAATAGGTTTTTAACTTGTCATTACCCATAAACGAAACATTATTAAATTCTTTCATTCTGAAAAAATGACCCGAAGATATTTCTGTTGACCTTAAAAACGTATGACCAGCATGTCGTGGAAGAAATTTTCTCCATGTCCAAGGATAAAGAGGCATATTCAAAAAATACGATAACAAAACTGACATTGTTCCAGCATGAGAAATAATCATTAGTCTATCAACAATTGTTTTGCTTAAGTCGAACCTTCTATCATATTCTGCATCTAAAGAAACAACCCCTCTATTACCGAGTTCTACCTCTAGGTTAGAAACTATATTTTTACTAAAGACTTCCATGTGTTTTCCATGACTAGCTTCTGCCCAATCTTCAAATGATTGGGAGTTACGTTTCGCAAAAAAAGCCATGACCTCTTCTTTACTTTTTCCATATAATGCTTGCTCTTCTTCATCATGCATCTCTTGTAACCATTCATATGTATAAGTAGATTTTGCTATTTTTTTATCTTCAAAGGGAGTAAATGTTTCTTGAGCACGCTTTAATGGTGAAATCCATAATTCGTCGATTTCATTTTTTTCAAAAACCGAAGATGATTTTTCAGATTGTAGTTTACCAAGATCTGTTAAACCTGGATTTTCAGTGTATATGTCAACACCACTTCCCCAATCAGGCTGGCCATGTCTTATCAGTACAATTTCCATATATAAACAATACCAAAATGAAGTAATCTGTTATTAATAGAATTAAATTTATGGAAAAAAAAGTTTACAGAAGCAAACGTTTAATGCTATCAACATTAACTAGTGGTATATTATTGACATATATTTCAATAGACAACATGCTTGAGGGACCATTAAGGGCACTTCTAAGAAATTACATTAGCTTAAAAGAATTTGGTTCAAATATCAGGGAAGAGGGTTTGTACTACTTAATTTTAGGCATTGGTTGTTTCCAGATAATTATTGCTTTACAAAGTTTTATACAACCAGTGATTGAAATTAATAATGGTCGCATAGCAATTAGGACTAAAGAGAAAACTTTAAGTGTTGTACGTGATATTTATGAAATAAAAAAAATACAAGAAGAAGAAGATAGTCTACTTTTTATTTTTGAAGACAGTACTTACGAGGTGTTTATCAAACACATAAAGAAAGAGGATATAGAGGCTGTTCTTGACTATATTACAAATTCAAAGGAATTGAACTAGATTGGGTTACGACCAAATAAAGAAAGATTTAAGAAGCCTTGCTAACGAAGAGAAGAGAAAATTTTTACCAAAATTTTTTAAAACTGGAAAAGGTGAGTATGGAGAAGGAGATAAATTTTTAGGAGTTGTTGTTCCAGACATTAAACAGGTTGCAGCAAAACATTTAACAATAGAAAAAAAAGAAATTACAAAACTTCTCTACTCACAATGGCACGAGGAGAGATTTTGCGGGTGGTTAATTGTTTTAAATAATTTTAATAAATCAAAAAATAAAGAAGAGTGGTATCAATTTACATTAAAGAATATTAAGCAGATTAATAATTGGGACCTAGTTGACAAGATTGCACCTAGCTTGATCGGCATATATCTAGAAAAAAAACCACAAAAACAGTTTTTAGAATGGTCAAACAGCTCTTCTCTCTGGGTTAGAAGAATAGCAATCATGTCAACATGGCCAAAAATTAAAAACAATGAATTTAATTTAACTTTGAAATTAGCAAAGAAATACTTAAAAGACCCAGAAGACCTTATACATAAAGCAACAGGATGGATGCTTAGAGAAATTGGAAAAAGAGATGAAGAGATTTTATTAGATTTTATGAAGAAAAACCACAAAAACATGCCAAGGATAATGGTCAGTTATGCTCTAGAAAGAGTTGATAAAGAAAAAAAGCAGCAATTTATGGTTAAAAGTTCGCGAAAAATAGATTAATAATTATTTTGCATAGGCGTCATTAGAGGGGTAAATTAGTAGAACACTATTTAAATGATATCGCAAGATTGAAAACAAATAGAATAGAAAATCCCGAAGGGTCGCAAGATCAATCGGGATTTTTGCTTTTCTGAGGACTTCCCTTTGTAGGTCATTCAATAGAATTTAAAAATGATGCTCTAGCTCTTAGTAGGCGGTTAAGAAAAAAGCACGGAGATGTTTTAGAGATTTCTATATTAAATGAAAGAGTTACTATGTTCACTACCCCGTCAGCAACAAAGCATATTTTTTTAGATCCAGAAGATAACTTTTCATCAAAGCGTGGTTGGGAGTTTTCAATAGGGCCAACATTTGAAAATGGTTTGATGCTAAGAGACTTTGATGATCATAAATACCACAGAGGACTTCTACAGGAGTCATTCAGAAGAGATGCGCTTGAGAATTATTTAGAAATAATACAACCAAGAATTGATGAGTGGATTGAGAAAATAAAAACAGAAGAGTCATTTAGTTTGTATGAAAACATTAAACAATTAATGTTCAACATTGCAGTTGAATTATTTTTTGATGAAGTAGATGAAAGCAGATTAATACAACTTAATAAGTTATTTACAGACTCAATTGAATCAGCTACCTCAGTGGTTAGAATACCGCTTCCATTTACAAGTTTAAGAAAAGGGTTGAAAGCTAGAAAAGAACTTTTGAAATATTTTGAATCAAAAGCAGAGAACGTTGACACAGAACAAAAAACATTATTTTCTGAATTAGTAAAGACTAATAACCAAGAAGGAGGGTTGACTTACTTCGAGATAGCCGAACACATGATATTTCTTTTACTAGCAGCTCACGACACAACAACTAGCACTTTAACTTCTTCTATACATTACCTATCAACAGATAATAAGTTCTTCAATCAATTGGCTGAAGAGGCAAAGACAATAAGCTGCACCAATATATCAGAACTAAAGAATGGTCATGTAGGGGAGGCATTATTTAACGAAGCTATGAGAAAATATCCACCAGTACCTTTTTCTCCAAGATATGTAGTAAGAGACACTACAGTAGAAGGCTACGATTTAGAAGCCGGAACCTATGTTGCAGTTGGGCCTTTAGTTCTGCACAATGATGAAAAATATTGGGATGAACCAGATAAATTCTCACCTAGAAGGTTTCTAGATCCTGATTATCAAAATGAAGCCTACTTTCCTTTTTCAGGAGGTGCTCATACATGTTTAGGAAAATTTTTTGCAAGTTATATTTTTAAGAATGTTGTTTATAAGTTAGCCACAAACTTTCAAAGCCTTGAATCAACAGAAGAGCTTAATATTAACCCATCCCCAATTCCGCACCCACGTGCAGATGTAAAAATCTATCTAAATTAGGCTTTTTTATAAAAAGTTCGCGAAAAAAACAATCTACTTTTTCTTGCTTAATTGTAATTTTAGAGTTAAATTGTATACACACTATTGAAAATGAAGTCGCAAGACCGAAAATGAAATAGAATAGAAAATCCCGAAGGGTCGCAAGATCAATCGGGATTTTTGCTTTTCATGAGTATTTTTCAAAAAGACTCCCCAGTGGCTGTAATTTTTGTTTTATCATGTCTTGATATTCAGTGGCTCAAGGCACGAAAGGAAGTCCTAATTAATATTTTAATGGGTAACTTTTCAAGAATCTTTTTATAATTAGATATATATGAAACAAAAAGGTCTTATTTCTTTGCTTTTATCATTTACCCTTGTTGTTTGTGGTGGTAGCACAACAGAAGAAGACACTCAAACACAACAAACTCAAGAAGACACTCAAACACAACAAACTCAAGGACAAGGACCGCAAAACAATAACAACCCTTTTCTAGATCCAAATTATTCTGACTGCTTAAAAGATAAATTTGGTGAAGAACGCTATAAGGAACTACAGAACCAGCAACCTACCCCAGAAGAAGAGCAAAGAATTGGTGAGTGTATGGGGGGACAAGGACCACAAGGACAAGGACCACAAGGACAAGGACCACAAGGACAAGGACCACAAGGTGGAGGAGAGTCTCCTGAAGAAAAAATTCAAAAAGCTGTTGGCATTATTCAAAATGCAACCCAAGAAGTCTTAGATTGTATATCAGTTTATTTTGGTGGAGAAGTATATAAAAAAGTTGTAGAAGATCTTGAACCAGATGAATTCGAAGCTGGGATTGTAATTCAATGCTATGAAGATCCGGAAGAGTCAACAGAAGTAGCTGGTGGACCCAATAATGATGGTGAAGGAGAAACTGGTAATGACTCAGGTCCTGCAAACAATCCGCCACAACAAGGCAACGAAGGAGAAGCAAATGACTGGTATTCTTTAAGCGTTTATGAATATAGCCCTTCTTATTCAACAGCTAGTCAAAATGCAAATACAACTTTTGGTTTAAATGAATCAGCAGATATCATTTTGTCGGGCTATGGATTTAATAACTCAGGTGGAGCAACTAAGTTAAACCATCCTGTCGCAGTATCTGCGAACGCAGGAAAACTTGCAGTTACAGATCGATTTAATAACCGTGTATTAATTTGGAATTCTATTCCAACATCCAGCACACCACCTGATTTGGTATTAGGCCAACCAAACTTTACAACACATAACTCTGGAACCGGTTTAAGCAATATGGATTTTCCGGGACAAGTTACTATAACGCCGGATGGTAAAATTTTAGTAGCAGACTCTGATAACGATAGAGTACTTGTTTGGACATCATTCCCAACATCATCTGGACAACCTGCAGATTATGTTTTGCCAATTACAAATTATGTTAATTTTGGGAATTCATGGCCATGGGGTGTTTGGTCTGACGGAACCAAAGTTATTGTTTCAGCTACAGTTGCAGAATCTGTACTCTTTTGGAACACTTTTCCTGGTCCTACAACCCCACCAGATGTTGTTCTTACATCTAGTCAAGTTGGGACGCCAAGATCAATTATCTCAGATGGTGAATACATTATGATTGGAGATGAAAATGCAGACGGACCATGCAGTGGCATAAACGGAACAAGGTCAACACATGTTTGGATATCATGGCCTTCAGCATCTAAAGACCCTGATGCCTGTATTGATAACTGGCTTGCTGGAGCTATTCATGATTCAAAGATATATGGTATTGCTGCAGGTGGAGAGACGATGTATTTTTATGATGAACTTTATACCACTACTGATGAGTTAAAAGTACAAGTCAAAAAAGCAAGCCCAAATGAAGGACACAGATGGGCTGGAGGTGATGACGGTGGAGCAACAGTTGTGGATGGAAAATTATTTGTTGCAGAATACAATGGAAATCGTATATCTGTCTTTAATTCTCTTCCAAGTTCACCAACAGAGAAACCAGATTGGTCTTTACTTACAGAATCTCCAACTACGTATCCTTTATTAGAAGAGTTTATTATACAAAACCCAATCATTGACTCAAATGGTGAAATGCTATTTGTTTCCTCCGATTTTGATCGCTCGCTTTCTATTTGGAAACAAATTCCAGGAAGTTCAGGAGCTCAGCCAGATATTGTTATGAGAAGGTTTGATCAAGCACCGTGGGATTTAGTAGTCCATGGGAATGAAGTTTATCTTGTTGGGGGAAATAGAGTTTGGGGCTGGAAGGATATTGAATCAACAATTAATAGTGGTAATTATAGTTTTGACCTCAATGCCCAGACTATTGGAAATATTACCCTTCAAGAGGCAAAGGGTATTGCCTATAACGGAACATATTTCGCAGTAGCTGATTCTGCAGCAAACGCTATTTATGTATGGGAAGGAGTCCCTACTTCATCTGATAGTCCGACTTATATATTACAGAATCTCTCTAGAGTAGCCCGTATAGATATGGACGATACACATTTGGCTATAGGATGCATAGCTGACTCTGGAATCAAGATTCTTGAACTATCTAACTTATCTTCTCCAACATATCAAGATGTTCCAGGCCAAGATTGTGCTACAGAGGTTAGTCTGAACGAAAAAGGATTTTTTATTCCAGAAATGGACAAGATTATAGGCTGGAATTCTGTTGAGGAAGCTTTATCAGGCAGTCCTCCAACAATGAGTTTCGGTGGGAAAACAGATAAATCAAATACTGGAACCAGGATGGCTGCTGGTATTGGATGGGATGGCTATCATTTATGGGTAGGGGAATACAAGTTTTCGAATAGGTTATTAGGTTTTGCACCATAAAAGTGAGATAAATGAATAAGAAAAAAATTTCTTGTGGCGGCAGTGGTGATACAGGAGCAGCTGAAGAATCACCAAACGAAGAAAGTGTAGCTAATAATGAAAATAGCATCAACAATGAATCAGATTCTTCAATTAGTAACAATTCAGAAAAAGAAAAAACAATAGAGAAAGCAAATATAGAAGAAGTCCTTAAAGAATTCCCACAAGGAGCTTTATCATTCTTGTCCGACAAGGAACAGAAATGTATAGCAGAAATTTCAAC
>LULZ01000113.1_pt1 | contig 13287 bp, 8 predicted proteins | sample 729721 | NCBI WGS metagenome assembly LULZ01 (sample SAMN03860276, study PRJNA289734) | marine metagenome | biome: seawater column; feature: ocean; material: water; isolation source: Red Sea water column Station 91 - depth 100m | place: Saudi Arabia: Red Sea | collected 2011-10-15 | depth 100 m
ACTTAACAGATCAGACTTATGAAGGAACTGGTGATGGTTATGATACAGATCCAAGTACAGGTGAGAGAATGAAATATTATACTATCGAAGTTCCACAGGATAATTTTAATGGAGATCCTCTTAATGGTAATGGACCTTCAGGATATGGTATTATTGCCAAGAATGTTACTATGTGGAAGATTGAATTTGGTTGGTATGGTGCTATTGGATGTAGATTCTATGCATATATTCCAGTTAAGAATGGTGATGCAAGATGGGTAGTTGTCCATACATTTATTATTGAAAACTCTCTTGGACAACCATGCTTACAAGATTCATATTTTAGATTAAAATATGTATTACATTCCTACAATACTGCTGATTTAAGAGATCCTCATTATATCTACAAATATGGATCTTCATATTATATTGATGGAGGTGATCGAGGAACAATTTCAATAAATTCTATTTCCAGTGATCTTAAGACAGTTAGATCAACAAATGAAGAAACTCTAGTCGGAATCACTTGTAAAGATATTATGGTAAATGGTGCTGGGCAAGAAATTAAAAATAAAAGATCAATATTTCCTATAGAAGCTAATATTACTTCAGATGAATTAGTAGAAATAAAAGTCCAAAGATGTGTAGGATGTCCTGGTTTTGGTCATGTCTTAACACCAGGAGTAAGTACTGGACTTAATGGTAAACTTATTAATGTTAAATTTACGGCTGTGGACAAATTAGTTGGTGTTCATACAGAAACAGATGCTGAACATATATTTTTTAGATCTGATGAAGGATCAAAATTAATTGCACCTACAACTTGGAATGCTTATATAGGAAGAGTTAGTTCACCAGAGAGTGGTGGGTTTGCAGTCGCAGAGATAACCGGAAAAACTGGTATTGATGGTCCTATGGGAAGTAGAACACTTGCAGATGGAACATTAAAAGCAGACTCTGTTCTTGGTATTAATACTTCAATACAATTTGATACTGATGGGGATATAGAATACCCTCATCAGGTTAGATTAAGTAATATGAATGATGCGGTTGTTTCTTCTAATTTAGAATTAACTGGATCTAAAATTGAAATACAATTTGTTAATCCTGCAAATGGTGATGATTTTAGTCATTTTGCTGATTTTCAAATAGGAGTTACAGATGCTCAACCAGATATTGATGAAGCAACACCAACGGAATTAGATGGATTCATTGTTTCTGGTGTTTCTACAACTATTCTTCCTGAGGCAAATATGCTTTTTGATACTCATACTCATAGGTATACTTCTCTTAATGAAGATGGGATAGAGTCTGGTGAGGCTCATGGTGGACAAAATCCATCAAAGAATATGGAGATTGATTCTAGGATTTCTAGACTTGGTAGTCCATCACCAGGATTATGTTCCAGAGTTATAATTGAAGTTCAAAATTCAGCAAATGTATCAGGACTTAATTTGGAAGAGGGTAATCCAGAGGTTGAAGGAGATACTTCAGGACATTATCTAGTAAAAGCTGGCACTTTTCCTTCTGGTGTTTCTTTTTCAGGTGGAGAAGTTGTTCTTAATATTACAGGTATAGTAGAAACATCTGCTAGGTATGAATCTGATCCAAAACAATTTCAAGATGGAGATACTCTAAAATCTTATGTTAAAATAAGTGAAAATATTTCAGGTGATGCTGGAGGTTTAACCGAAGGTATAGTTATTGCTATAAGACCTATGAAGTTGACATCTTCATCGAAGACTATTACTAAACTTTATAATTATAATCCATATCCATTATTCTTTGTTGCTAAATTAAGTGATAGGGCTGCTATTAATAATATTTCAATAAAAGAAACAATTGGTAATCATACAAGAACTTTTTGCCCAGAATTTGCTGTATATGATACTGTTACTGTTACTGATGCTGATGGTCAGGCAGAGAAAGATGGATCTCCACCATCAAATTTTGAGGAAATTGATAGATTAACATCTGCAATAGTAGATACTCAAAATACACAAAGATTGCGACCATCTGAATTAAAAGATGTTTTTTATGTTGGTGAAAATCAAACTACATTAGTTAATTTGACTAAAGTATTTGGTCCAGATAGAACTGTCATAATTCCAACTAATCAAAATGTTGAAGCAACATTTTTTACTGCAAAACGAATTAGTGGTAGTGGTACTGGAATGGTTCAAATGAGTCTTAATTTTGGTGAGCAATAATGGCACTTACTAATCCAAAAATATTCGGTCTAGAGGTTCTGAGAAATCTAGCAGATGTTAAATCTTCTAATCTTGCTTTACGATCTCTTAATTTAGATATATTCGATTTGGATGTTATTCGTGGGTCACAGTCAGAAGGTGGTTCTGAGACTGATTGGATTAGTTTTTCTAGATTAGAGAAACCAGTTTATAAAGAAGTTACTAGATTTTTGGATGATAGTTCTGTTGCTGATAATTTATTAGAGGATAGAGCAGGAACTAGAACAATTTTATTTGGGAATTTATATATTAATGGTAGACTTGATGGAAATGCTATAAGATATCGATATATTGATGGACTTGGAACCAATTCTAGGAGTTCTGCACTTGCAGATATATCTACGTCTAGAATTAGTTCTTGGAGTTCTTCAGATTCAAGAGCAACTAGTACAGATGCAGCAACACAAGCAAGAGCTAATATTTCGTATGGTGCAGAAGTAAAAATATCTTCTGGTGGTGAATTGAGATTTGGAACTCAAACATCAGGAGTGACTGGAGATAGAATACGGACTAGTTTAAATGCAGAAGAAAAAAGATATGATTCTGAATTTCCTACACATCAAATACAGATAAGAGTTGGTAATCAAACAAGACAACTCTATGTGATGAAGGGAATACCAATTATATGGACTGGATTTTTTAGAAGATTGCAACCAATAGCTAAATTTAGTTCTTTAATTCAAAATACTTCTGCTAGTTGGAGAATAGAACAAACATCTGATCCAAATAGGTATAGTGAGTGGAGAAATCGAGGTGATACTACATCAACATTTGTTTTTAAACAAAGTTCATCTAAAGAAAGATATATTAAACTTTATTATAATCCAGATAATATTTCACAAATTACTATACAGAGTGCAAATATTGCTGAATTACCTCCAGTTAAATTTTCAGGATTAACTTATTTGGATTATTCTAATAATGATTTAAAGGATTTTCCAAGTTTGGCAGGGACTGATGGTATGGCACCTAATCTAACCGAATTAAGATTAAAGAATAATCCTTTTTATTATGCAGAAAATGAAGATGAAAGAAAATTAAATACTACTATTATCAATAGGATACCAACAACTGTAACTCAACTATATTTGGGGGGAACTTTTGGTGGGACTTTTGATAGTGATTTAATAGCAGATCGATTACCCAATCTTACCACATTTAATTTGGATACGGGTCAGGGTAGAAGATTTGAAAGAGATAATAATGCAGCAGTTTTACCAAATATACCAAATACTGTAGAGACTTATAATGTGTATAATAATAAATTTGAATCAATAGATTCTAGTCCTAGTGGATCTAATAAAAATGTTAAGACTGCAGAGAATATAATTGATTTAAATCTATCTTATAATAGGGGTTTAGCAGACAGTGGATTTTCTATTGCTAGTGACAAAATTGTAACTTGTAATATAGCAGTTACTTCGTTACCGATTCCAGATTTAAGAGGAAAAACTACACTAGTTAATTTTTATTCACAATGGACTCAAAGTTCTACACTTAAAAATTTACATGTTGGAACTGAATTTAAATTTGCGAATTGTTCTAGCTTACAGAGACTTTATGTTTATTCTTCTAGAATAAGTGGTGCTATGCCACAATTTACTGGTAATGATTCATTACAATATGTTGATATTCGTTGGAATCCAATTCAAGGAGGGAGTTTTGATAATAGTGGAAATGTAGATACAAGTTCAGATGTACTTCCTGAATTTACATTTCAAGGAGCTCCAAATATAAGATATTTTCTTTGGGATAGTAGTAGTTCTTTAACAACTCAAATTAATCCAAATGTTCTTTCATCTGCACCGAACCTGTATTATTTTCGGTTTACCTCTCATAATCGTACTGCTGGCAATTTACCAAATGTAGATACAAATACTCAATTAAGATATTATATGGTTTATAGTAATAAGATCACTGGGAATATACCTGATTTTGCTGCATGTAATAACATTTACTATATTCATCTTGGATATAATGAGTTAACTGGTAATATACCAGGATTTTCAAATAGAACTAATTTATACCAATTAAGATTATATAATAATCAATTAACAGGTATTGGTACTTTTGAAAATTGTACGAACTTAAGGTATTTTTGGTGCCATAATAATCAAATTGCTGGTGAAATACCAGATTTTAGTGGATGTCCTAGATTATATTATTTGGTTATGTATAATAATCAATTGACAAGTTATAAAAAAGGAGCATTTACAAATTTAACTCAATTAAGATATCTTGATGTTAGTAGAAATAGTTTAAATCAAACAGCTATTAATGATATAATATCAGATTTATATGATAATTATAATGCTTCACCTCGCAGTAGGATGAATGTAGATATACGTGGAACCAATAATTCATCTCCTTCAGGGGTTGCATTGGAATATATAGAGGTGTTAGAAGGTAAAGGTTGGGATATTAGGAATAATTAAATGGCAATTGTAAATCAAGGATATCGAAGGGATTTAAATTTAGAGGAAACTCCAAATGATACTACTGCATTAAATAATATTGGTGGAGCAGGTATATCTAATGATCTTCAAATAATACAAAATAATTTAAGAAATATTTCTACTGTTGGATATACTTCTGTTACTGATGGATTTTTTATTGATACAACTGCTGACTATACTTATACAAATGATGATGTAATTACAATTTCTGGTGGTTCTACAGTAACATTTAGTGGAGAAGGAATTCTTGGGATTAACTCTACTTATTATGTTTGTAATTCAACAGGTATATCATCATTTAAACTTTCTTTGACACCATCTACTGATGCATCAGGATTGAGTACTGTAGGGTTTGCAGGAACTCCTAATATTTCTAATTTTAATTTTCAGAGAGATGATAAGGTAGAAAGAAAAAATCTTGAAAATTTTGTGATTCCAGATAATTTGCAAGACGATGATTTTACATATTTTTCGGGGGATCTTAATGGTGCATTTGATAGAACTCAATCAAATGCAGAAAATATTAATTATTTTGTTACTCAGAAATATCAAGGTAATGAAGATACCACAACAAATAGAGATATTAAATTTGAAGGAATAGTTGAAGTCCAAGATCCACGAGAATTCAATGATAGTGCAACTGATTTAGCAGATGCTAAATCTCCTGGAGCTTTTATTGCTGGTACTCGTGCATTTTCTAGTGATAATAATCCTTGGACAGAACAGACAGGTGAATTATCTACAGGTAGTGATCAAGTAACTATAGGTGAATTGAAGTTTACTAATAATATTCATATTACAGGAATATCTACAGTGCAAGAAGTGATTGGTGGAATTAGCACTGCTTATACTCATAAAATACCAGCAGTTATTGATGGAGAAACTTATTATATTCTATTAGTGGAAGATTAATCGCAGAGCATTTTAAAATTTCCATTATTGCATGTAATTGGTATATGACTATTGCATGTTTCAGTGATATTTGAACTAAGTGCAGCTATGGTGGTAATACCAGTGGCAGATAGTGAATCAAATACTAAATTCCCACCGTCTAATTCTATGCTAGATCGGTTAGTTGGTGTTTCTAATCCAGATTCAGTTGGACTGTATGGTGGAGATGTATCTAATGGTGGACAACATAATACTCTTTCACTTACGTCACTAGATTCTCTTGTTACTGCTATTTTTTCTCCTTCTAGTAAGGCTGCAGTAGTAGCATTGTTAATGGTAATCGAAGTTGAATTACTAGAACTTATTGTAGTATTGGATGCAAATTGAGATCCTAGAACTGTATAAGTTCCTGAACCTAGATCACTTGAGTTATCTACATTAATTGTAGTTGATCCAGCATTAGTATTATTACTTGCGACTAAACATACAGTTTCTTCTATAGTACAGAATGAAAGAAGAGAATCATTTCTTAAACCTTTACTCTCATAAAAGAAGAAATCTCCATTTGTAATTCCAGCAGTTGCAGCAGGGAAGATTGTTACTCTATCAGTATTTGCACTGGTTGTAATGCCAGTGAAGGGTGATATACCAGTGCTAACACCAGCAATAACAATCATACCAGTTCTTAAATCTTCAGTATTACCGTTACTGAAAGTAACAGTTGTGCCACCATTACTGACTGTACCAGTAACTCTCTTTACAAATCCTCTATGGTCTATGAATTCTAAGGATGTATTAGTTTGGGTGGAAACTGCATTATTACTTAAAAGTATGTAATTGTTTGTAACTACATTCTTAACTACAGTATTATTATCAGTACCAATACCAGAACCAAATACTCTGTTTCCTATTTCAATACCATTTGTATTATTACCAGCAGATACGATGGGATTTCCAACATTAGTATTATAAGTATTAAGTCTTTTTTGTATTTGGGCATGGGTTGTTTTTGGAATATACTTAATATCAATTTTTTTTGTAGTTTTTACGCTTACATAGTCATCTTTATTTGAAGGTGCTGCTCCAGCATCAGTAAGTCCAACGGTTCCACCACCAAAAAGAATGGAGCTATTTAAGTATTTTCCAAAAGTTCCTTTTGCCTCCTCACTAAAATCATAATCTACATCATACAATTCAGTATATTTAAATTCGGCTTGAGTACTACCAGGAGAAGCCCTATCAAAGTCTAATGATTTCTCATTAACGTCACCTGCATTACCACTAGGTATGAAATATCTTAATTTTATTCTATAATGTTTAAATGCTGTAAGAGTATAAGTCTTCCATTCTTTATTTGTACTTTGACCCATTGTTTTAAAAAAGGTCACATCATTGTTAAATGAATTTGAGATTGAATCAGTACCATCTGGAGTGGCGAGTGTAATTACTCCAGTAGATGTATTAATACCAGTGACTGTTGCTTCTGCATTAATCCTATTTGTTCCTGCATTGGATGCACTCATACCAATAGCAACAAAGTTATTGACATTTAATGGAGTATCTATTGTAAGAGTATTACCAGATCCACTTGCTTCACCTGCAAAAGTAGTAGTAATTCCAATATGTTGAATTAGAACAAATTCTGTTCCTGTTCTGTCGGCATAATTATCTGCAGAATTGGCATGAGTTTCTGTTTCAAATTGCAATTGTAAACAATTTTGAGTAGAGAGATTAAAAGTCCATTGTCCTGTTAGTGTTGGTATCCAAAATCCTTCCCATTCTATTCCACCTTCACTATCGGTTGAACTTGGGTTTAATTTATCGGTCCAATTAAAATTGCCTTGTAGCCATTCATTATCTGTTTTGTATGGAGTTCCACTGAAGATACTGGGATCGTTTTCGTTAACTTGATTACTATCAAAATATCTTGCTGTTGGTCCATTACCTCCTCGAAGTCTCGGTTCACCAGAAAATACTCTAAATTTATCTAAACGATTTTGATATGTAATTAATGGAGAAGTTGGTATAGAAATCCCATTTTGATTTATTTCTTCTACTGCACTTCCAATAAATGCTTGGTATTGTCCACTATTCAATCCAGTATTCCATATATTTCTAATTGCATCTAAATCTTCAGATATAAAAGAACCATTAGCTTTTGTAGATAGACCATTAAGTAAATTATTTAATGCAGATATTGAGTTTCCAACATCTGAAAGGTTATTTTTCCTTAGTATACCTTTACGTTTAAATATTTTTTGAGGCATCTTGACTTTTTGACTATTTAGATTATAATATATAAGATTATTGGTTAGTGGGTAAAATGCAGAGAGAAATGTTGAATGATCTTTTAAAAAGAAAAAAAGATCTTGAAAAAGAACTTGCAGAAATGCAGCAGGAATATGATATTAAGAAGGAGGAATATCTTAGAATAATAGGTGCAGTTGATGTATTGACAGTTCTTGTAAAAGAAGAATCTGGACCTACTGGAGCAGGAATTCCTGAACCACCTCTTGACAATGAGAATTAAATAGTGTATAATCGCTAGTAATTGGAATTTGTTACATGGATAACGAATGCGTTGAAAGCATTGTAATAGATGTTTGTGCTAAAACTTTTCTATTGGAAAGTGATGAAGGAAGTAAAAAAAGAGTGGTATGTGATACTACGGAAGAGTTTATGAATGTAATGAAAGTTGTGACTGATACTGCAGATCCTGAAATTATTAAGTATAAAGATCTTTCAATAAGTGATGGGTGATAAATATCACGGCATGGGTATTTACAGTGTGGAACATTACCAAAAAAATTTTGATAGTATTTTAAAAAAAGTTGAAAATGGTGAAAAAGTTTTAATCACGAATGGGAACGAGTTGGCAGAATTAAAAGTATCTGACGAAGATTTTATACGACTACATACTGAATGGAATGATGATGCTTCTTAATGGGTCTTCCTTATAAAATCACTACTAGATTTTGTTGGTATGAGCATGGTAAGATGATTGTAAAAATGTATTTCATTAATGAGATACCTTTTACTTTTGATGAATTACCTGATGGACATTTATGGGATGAAGAGCTTTGTCGAATAGCTGATGAGAATAGGACTTATGATTCTGAGGATTTGTATAAATCTTTTGGATATTTGGTAACTGAAGAGGTTCATCCTCTATATTTTCCTCTAGAATTGGAAAATCCAGAAGATTTACCTGATGATTTGGATTATTATTATAATGAGGAAGATCTGGTGGAATAAATAAAACATAGAAATGTATTGACCAAAAAATAATCCGATGCCTCTTAATAAGCTGGAAAACTTTATAAAGAATACCGAGGGTAGGATTCTTTATGTCAATCCCAATGATCTTGATTCAACAGATTCAATAGCAAATCAGGGAAACTCTTTAGCCCAACCTTTTAAAACGATTCAAAGAGCATTACTTGAATCTGCTAGATTTTCTTATTTAAGAGGTAATAATAATGATATTATTGAGAAGACTACAATTCTTCTTTATCCTGGTGAACATGTAGTTGACAATCGACCTGGATATGGCATTAAGGTAAATCCTAGTAATTCTGCTCAAGCACAGGTAGTATCTCCTTCTGGAGCTACTTCTGCTGCTTCTGCACTATCGTTAACTTTAAATTCAAATTTCGATTTAACACAAGAAGATAATATCCTTTATAAGTTTAATAGTATTCATGGTGGTGTAATTATTCCCCGTGGTACTTCTCTTGTTGGTATGGATCTTAGGAAGACGAAAATACGTCCTAAGTATGTTCCAAATCCAACTGATACAGATGTTCCTGATAGTGCTATCTTTAGGGTAACTGGTGCTTGTTATTTCTGGCAGTTCTCTATATTTGATGGTGATGAAAGTGATGTAGTATATACTGATAGTAGTGACTTTAGTTCTGCAAATAGATCAAAACCAACATTTTCACATAACAAGCTAACTTGTTTTGAATATGCAGATGGTATCAATGATCCTGCAGGGTATACTAGAACTGATTTAGCACAATATTATGCTAAGTTATCTAATGCTTATGGACAAGCATCTACTAGGGATATTATAGACGCAGATGTATATCCTACAAGTTTAACTGGATTTGCTCCTAGAAGACCTGAATTTGAGATTGTTGGTGCATTTGCATCTGATCCAATTAATATGTCTACTATTGTATCTGGTGATGGTGCAACACCTTCTACAGTTATTACAGTTACAACTTCTACTGCTCATGGATTAAATACAGAAACTCCAATCAAGATTAAGGGTATTCCTGTATCAGATTATAATATTTCAACTAAGGTTGCTAGTGTAGTTAGCGATACGGAATTTACATATCTTCTTCCAACTGTTAGAACTAATTTACCTCCTACCCCTAGTGCAGCAACAGGTACAGTAACAATTGAGACTGATAATGTATCTGGTGCATCACCATATATCTTTAACTGTTCATTGCGCTCTGTATGGGGCATGAACGGTATGCTTGCCGATGGTAAAAAGGCAACTGGATTTAAATCAATGGTTGTTGCCCAGTTTACTGGAATATCATTGCAGAAAGATGACCGTGCTTTTGTAAAATATAACCTATCAAATAGGGATTATCAGGGTATTAATTATAGTACAACTAGAGGATCTACGTTAGCATCACAAGCATCTTCAACTGATTCAAACAGTGTTTATCATTTAGATTCTGAAGCTGTTTATAGAAAGGGATGGGGAACCAGTCACATTAAAATAATTAATGATGCAATTCTTCAGATAGTATCTGTGTTTGCTATTGGTTATCAGCAACATTTTGATACAAGATCTGGTGGTGATGCATCTATCACTAACTCAAACTCTAACTTTGGTCAGATTTCTTTATCTGCACAGCTTATGTTACTTCGGTTATAACACCAAGATCTATAGTTGAAAAGGAGACTAATATTGATTGGTTGCCTATAGATGTGGGTGTTACTACTTCTGTAGGTATTTCAAGTCATCTTTATGCTTATGGATTTAATAACCAAGATGATCCACCACCAACTCTTCTTTTAGGTTATCGTTTAGGTGCAAGAGTAAATGATAAGGTTTATACAAGGATTCATGATGTAGATAATAACACAGACAATATTCGTGAAGCAACCATTCATATGGTTGAGAATGAAGTTGTTGCAGGATCTGGAACAACATTGTCACAAGGAACAGATAGTAGTTTAAAGAAATATACTGTTCAATCTGCTATTACTGATAGTAAACTTAACCTAGGTGGTCATTCTATTACTACAGGTGAAAAGGTAAGGATTTTCAGTCATGATGGAGATCTTCCTGAGAACATAGAGGAGAATAGACTCTATTATGCTATTGATCTTGGTAATAATGCTGAGATTCAATTGGCATCTAATAGAACAAATGCTGATAATAGTGCTCCGATTACCATTTATGGTGGAACAAATTTATATATTGAGAGTAGAGTCCATGACAAAGAATCTGGTGATATAGGACATCCAGTTCAATGGGATCCTAATAATAATCATTGGTATATTCATGTTAATCATGATAATACAATTTATAATGATATAAAAAACTTTGGTGTAGATGGTAACGTCGGTATTGGAGCAAAAACACAAGTATCTTTTATTAAGAGAATTGATGACCCAAGAGGTCTTGATGAGAAGATTTATAAACTTCGTGTTGTAGTTCCTGCAGAAACTGTTAATGGTAAGAATCCAGAAGAAGGATTTATTATTCAAGAATCTAGTAGTACTGGAGCTGTTGCTGATACAGACTTTACATTAACAACATTAACACCAGATCCAGAGAAGAAATATGGGATTTATAGGAATTTAAGACTTATTGATGAATGTACAGTATCAAGTGATATTGTTACCGTTCAATGTGAACTTCCACACAACTTAAAGGTTGGTGAACATGTTAACATTAAGAATGTAACTGATACAAGTAATACTACTGGAGTATTTGATACTGGATATAATGGAACATTTGTAGTAAAAACTATTACTGATGAAAAAATATTTACATATGGTACTACAGATGTAGAGGGTGTTACTCACACTATTCCTAGTGCATCTAATAATAATGTATCTACTAGAAATATATCATTACCTAGATTTGAGAGGAATAATAACCAGTCTAATTTCTATATTTACAGAAATGAAACTATAACTCCATATCTTGAAGGTATTCAAGATGGTATCTATCATCTATATGTTCTAAAAGCAGATAATACTATTACTGAGGAGTTTACTGATCTTACATATAGTCAGAATGTTGTTGATCTTTATCCTCAGAGAGATAGAGATAATATTGAGGATAACCCTCCAGCAGCAAAGTCTTTTGCTAAGAGAACACCTATTGGTGATGTTGCGACTAATGAACTGAAGAAAAGTATAACTAGAGAATCTGTAGACCAATTTATAAAAGATTTTGGTAAGGGTCTTAAGGTTACTGGTATTAGTACAACAAATACCAAGGTTAATGTTAGCTTTGATAGACGACATAATCTCCAGGGACTTGTAACTGGAACAATCACTGGTGGATCTGGTTATACTAATGGAACTTATTATAATGTTAAAATATTAGAGGGTAATCAGGCTGGAACATGGTCTGGAGCAACTGCAAAAGTAGTTGTATCTGGTGGTGCAGTTACATCTGTTGAAATAACATCTGGTGGTTCTGGATATGCTTCTGGAGCATACTTCTTTGAACAAGCAAAGATTGGTAATGGTAATGGAGCAGCAAGATTTACTGTCACTGCCGCAGGTATTACTACTGCTCATGGTGAAGTTCTTCAATTTACAGGTATTAGCACTGCTCCTGATTGGTATTCTAGAATAACTGATGTTCCTAATACTACAACAGTTAGTGTTGCTAGAACAACTGGTGATCCAGTTCCATCTTTAGGACAATATGCTTTAAATCTTGGTCCTGCAGTATCAGTTGCATCAACAACTAACTCTAATACTGCTGGTATTACTACATTCACTTGTTCTACTGGTCATGGATTAGTTGCTGGTAATCAGTTTAGAGTTGTTGATACTAATAATAATTATCTTGGGGATTATATTGTTAAGCAAAGATCAAGTTCTACTGTATTCTCTGCCAACACAACAGCAGGTCTCAATACAACTGGTAATATTGGAACTCCAGTTAAAGTATATCGACATGGAATGACAGCAGCAGATGCAATATCTGATGAGTCTGATGAGAACCTAGATGTAAGAGGTATGTTCCTATATGATGGAGAAAATGCAAGACTTATAGCAGATATTACTACTGGAGCAGATCTTAGAATAGATATTCCAAATCCACAGACTGCAGGAACTGGTATTGGAACTGTGACTAGGTTCCCATTAGGTTCTTACATTCAGATTGGTGGTGAGATAATGAGAATTACTAGTTCTACTTTAACTGGTACTAGTCTTGATACAATTTCTGTTGTTCGTGGTGCATTAGGAACTCTTAGACAAAATCATTTTGCCAATGATTTAGTTAAGAAGGTTAAACCAATTCCTGTTGAATTCCGTCGTCCGTCTATTATTCGTGCATCAGGTCATACATTTGAATATGTTGGTTATGGTCCAGGTAACTATTCAACTGGTCTTCCTCAAGTTCAGGTTAGAACATTATCAGAGAGAGAAGAATTCTTAGTTCAGTCACAAGAGAAGTCTTGTGGAACAGTTGTTTATACTGGTATGAATAATAG
>LULZ01000254.1_pt1 | contig 12736 bp, 11 predicted proteins | sample 729721 | NCBI WGS metagenome assembly LULZ01 (sample SAMN03860276, study PRJNA289734) | marine metagenome | biome: seawater column; feature: ocean; material: water; isolation source: Red Sea water column Station 91 - depth 100m | place: Saudi Arabia: Red Sea | collected 2011-10-15 | depth 100 m
AAAATCCATTATTTCTTGAACCTCTGCTTCAGTCGGTTCGCTTAGCATAGCTGATGAACCATATACTGCTGCAAAAATTGCTGTAAAAATTAAGAATATAATTACACGGCCAATTGTTAACATGTTGCCCGTTTCATCGATCTATATTTGAGGTTTTGTTGTAAAACAGATTTAATTAAAACACAAATCAATATTTGCAATGGACAAAGAAATTTCTTCAGCAGTTAGTTATGCACTGAATAAAGGATTTCAGATTCATCCTGATGCATTAGAGATTTTACATAAAATAGACGTTAATGAATTGGCTCAGATTATCAAAGATGTCGTAAGAGAAAAGACAAAGCAGAAGGTGTTTTTGATAAATGAAGAAGATTTTGAGATTTATTTAGGAATAAAAGATGATGAGGAACATCAAGTAGAATTTGAGATTTTATCAGACCCAACAAACAAGATTACTTCAGCAGAAGGTGTTGAAGGATATGGCGCACTGTTTGCAAGTAGATTTGCCAAGTTAAAGCAAATAATGTCTGATAGGCCCGAGTCAAAAAAGGTCAGAGATATAGAATCAGTCAAATCAATTACAAAAACCAATGATGAACTGTATGTATGGGGTTTAGTTTCTGATAGAAAATCAGATAGAAACATCACAAAAATCACTTTAGAGGATCCTACCAGTTCGATGGAAATAGTGGTGTTTGAAGGAGATTTGAAAGATGCTGCAGATACTTTGTTGATGGACCAATTTGCAATGTTTAGGATAGTTCCTGCCAAAAATGGGGGCTTTTTTGCAAAAGACATCTATCTTCCAGATATACCGGAACACACCACAAATCGCTCAAAAACTGAAACGTATGCGGTATTTCTATCAGATTTGCATGTTGGAAGCAAATTCTTCATGGAAGAAGAGTTATCAGAATTTATCAATTGGATTTCAAGTGCAGACCCAATAGCTAGAAAAATCAGATTTGTCGTAATTGGAGGAGACTTGATTGATGGAGTGGGGGTCTTTCCAGGTCAGGATAAGACACTAAATCAACTAACCACAGAAGACCAACTTCAAAAAACATTTGAGGTTTTAGATAAAATTCCAAAACACATCAAGGTGTTTTTAATTTCTGGAAACCACGATGCTGGAAGAAAGGCTTTGCCACAACCAGCAATTCCTAAGGAGTATAATTCTGAATTGTGGGATAGGGAGAACTTTTTCATGTTGGGTAACCCATCTTTGGTCTCACTAAATGGGGTCAAAGTTCTGATGTATCATGGTCAATCAATTGACGATGTAGTTAGGACTACACCTGGAGTAAGTTATGACAAGCCGGCTGCTGTAATGAGGCATTTTCTCAAGGCACGACATTTGAGCCCAATTTATGGAAGTCGAACACCAATTGCTCCTGAAACTGAAGATATGATGGTTATTGATGATGTTCCAGACATTTTCCACTCAGGCCATGTTCATTTTGTGGGCCTAGACATGTACAAAGGAGTTCTAATAGTAAATTCTGGTGCATGGCAAAGACAGACTGATTTCCAAGAGAGTGTTGGAATCACCCCAACGCCTGGAATGGCCATTATAGTTAATCTTCAAACAATGAAGGTTTTCCAAAAAGACTTTCGTGTTCAAGAATCCGATTTTATTGAGCCAAAACATGCCGAGCCTCAGAAGTTGAGTTAATCGTATTTTCCACTGCCTAGTCGTTTCTTTACTTTTTGTGGTTTTGAGTGTGCTTTGACCATATGTCTCATTGTTCTTTCAGGATCAGAGAATTTCAAATGACAAATTTTGCATTCCAAATCTACGTCATCTTTGGATTTCCTGTTGAATAAGCCCATGAATGATGGTGGAATTGGTGTGTATTTAATTTGTGATTAGAGAATATCTTCTAGAATCATCTCATCTTTGAAGGTAGATTTTACCATATCTGGTGAGACTGTAATTCTGAATTTTTTCGTATTTCCGTGTGTTCCTTGGTGGACTATACGGCCAGAGATAATTCCGGACATTTCTATTTCACTCAACATTTGAGTAACTCTTCTTTGAGTGAGCTCTTTTTGGCGTATGTCTTTACAGAGGTTTTTGTAGGTTGAATAGACCTCACCGGTGGATATCTCTGATGATTTCATAATTGCTAAGATTAGTAATTTTTCATGTAGTGGGTATGAGCGAAGGGCTACTACTTCTTTATTTTCCTCAATCTTTTCAGATGCCATTCTGATGTGCTCTTCTGTGACTGTTGGAACTTGGCTTCTTTCAGCGATTTCTGCTGCTACGCGTAGGAGGTCTAGTGCACGTCTTGCATCTCCTGATTCTCTTCCAGCCATTGCTGAACATAGATTCAAGGCTGCATCTGAGATTACACCTTGATCAAAGGCTACCTCAATTCTAGCATCTAGAATTTCTCTAATTTGAGGTAGATTGTAGTTTGTGAAGATAATCTCCTCCTCACTTAAGGTACTGATGACTCTTGGGTCCAGTCTTTCTTTGAAGGTTAGGTCGTTTGATACTCCAATTAATGTAAGTGAGCCTGTGGTTAGCCTCTCGTTTGCTCTGGTGATCTGGTATAGAACATCCTTACCTGTTTTTTGGATTAATTCTGCCAAGTAGTCAATCTCATCTATAACAAAGACTGCGTTTGTCTCGTTCTTGTCTAAGGCATAGAGAATTCTATTGAAGACCTCGCTAATTGATAATCCTGTGCTTGGAAGCCACATCTTCTCGTCGTTTGTTTTCTGGCTGCCCAGACCTAATTGCCTACCAAAGGAGACCAAAAGGCCGTATAGAGTGGTCTCTTGTTTTGCGTTTGTATATGCTAGTTTGATTGGAAATGAGCCTTCCTCGACCCTTTTTTGAATTTTTGAGAGGACCTTCTTTATGACTAGTGTCTTGCCTGTTCCAGGCTTGCCATACACCAGTAAATTAGATGGTCTAGATTCCATTAAAATTGGTAATAGTGATTGGGTGATTTTCTCCTGCTCGGGGTCTCTGTGAAGTATTTGGTTAGGAATATGGGTAAAATGTAACACATCTCTGTTTTTGATTAGGGTCTTTCCGCTTTGTGCAGCATCTAAGAGCCTGTCAATTGGATCGATAGTAGTTGTACTCATGTTGAGATCATTTACTATTTCAAAACTACAGTTCAACTGATCTTTTTGATTTATTTCACAAGACTGATCGTTCTTGTTGACTCACTCCAGATCGCTCAGATCGCATCCCAGACACCTTCATTTCTAATGATAGATTAGATTGTATAATAAAATAAAATAAAATTAGTATAGATATGAATTCTCATTTTAAAAATTTTAGAAAAGCAAAGACTGGAAAGATAGGTGTGTGGGGTATCAAAAATAAAAAAATGATGAGGAATTGTGGGAGAAAAACAAAACCAGGAAGGCAGTTAACAGATGTTAAGAACGTGTGAAGAATGGGTAAAAAAAGGCCATTTTGACCCCCTTATTTCCGGTCTAGGCGTTAAAGTGAGTGTTAACATTGTTAATATCGAATACTCACCCCCTTTATTTCCACTCTAGGCACGAAAATCTATAATTTTAGGCAACACCATACCTTGAGATTGTTAATAACAAAAAACTCTCTCAGGCGTGAGCCAGGCGTGTCAATGTTAACAAACCTGTTAGTTAACAAATCTAAGAAGATCAGTTGATGAGTTAAGGTTGGATCCTTATTGATCTGAATGGCAGGAAAAAAGATTAGAATAGATCTCGAGGATAAGGATGGAGCTAAATACAAGTTCAATATTGAGGGCAACATCAATAGAGAGAAAGTTCTCAAAATCTTCGAATTAATGGACTTGATGAATATTGAGGAGGCTGACAACAACCCAAGTACAGAGTCTGTAGGAGGCAAAATCTGGCATATTGTTGACAAGTATTACCCTACGGGCCGCTTCACATCATCTGAAATTCTAGAGAGATATGAGGATGAATTCAACGAGCCAATCAAACTTAGTGTAATTTCGACATATTTGTCTAGATTTACCTCTAAAAACAAGGTGGAAAGAGCCAAAAAAGGCAGAGAATGGGCTTACCAGACCATTAAGATGGTAAATTCCACTCCTAAAATGTCAGAAAACTAAGAAATACGCACTTTTCTAACTACTAAATGGTCCCCTTCCAGGCCTATTTTGAGATAATCCCCCTTCTGCATCTCCAAATATTGCCTAAACTGTTTGGGAATTGAGATGGTTCCTCCCGAAGTAATCTTCACTAATTCCTCTTGAACCTCACTCATATCATAATTTATGATGAACTAATATTAATTAATTATGTTTATTATTATTCCATAAATTATAATGAAAAAGCTTAGTAAAACCACCAAAAAATCAACATTTCAAACACAATTCAACAAAGTCAAAAAATCCTAAGATTTTCTAATCAGGAGGTCTGAGGAGCTATGGTTTGGGCCACCGAACCAGATCCTGACAACTTGGAGAGGCCCATTTGGGTAATAGAGTAACTGTATGGCTTGGCGTTGGTGTTTCTTTCAACCAATCCGTCGTCAGTCATTTTCTTCATTGTTCTGGAAATATGCTCTCGGCTCTTTCCTAATGTGATTTGGATATCACGTGATGTGCGTGACTTGTCTGTGATTAGTCTCAACACAGCCTCAACAATATTATCACTGCTCATGTTAGGTGCACGTTCTACTTTAGGTGGATTTGGGGCTGGTTCAGGCACGATTTCTACCTGTTTTTGTACAACTTGTGCTGGCTTTTCCTCATTTTTTACAATATTTTGTGGTGTTTCTTGCGAAAAAGTAAGATTTTCCAAGTCAATAGCGTCTAATTTTATTTTAAGATCAATTAATTGTCTTTCATAGAACTCCATACGCTCCAAATCTGCCTTTGTTTGGTCATTAGAGGCTGAAATTGCCTTTAATTTAGAATACACGAATAAGGTAACCAAACCTCCTATGAAGGCCAAAATTAGTCCTAATATCACATCAAGGTCAGGTATCTCAATTATCATGACATATCATGAGGAATTTGTGATTTATCGTGATTGGACAACATTATTTTACACTTAGATTAATCAAAACCCCATCACACTATTGCAGACCAAGTACTGTTTCTAGGCACAAAATCACATTCCTGTAGTCTGCTTTACCACACGTTCTATCACACTAATGATTTCTTGTTCCTTCTCAGGGAAAACATCACCATCTTTTATCACACTCATTCGTTCGGAAAGGTCTGATATCACATCAATATCATCAGGAAGAACTATGCCTAACACGCCTAGAACTATGAAGGAATAATACAAGCCTGAGAGCTTCTCCCTAGACTGAGAAACCTGCCTGTAATACGCACCTTTAGTCATAGTAAATTCAACGTCAGATAGATTCTTGGATTTTAAAATAATTTCAATTTGTCTCTCTGTAAATAGTGATTTTTTGATAATTTCCATCTGTATACCAGTACTTGAATAAAACTTAAAGGGTCTTCCTTGAAGTGGAATCATGACTGGAAAAGTAGAGGAAACACTCCTTTCTGAGCGTAAAAAATCACCATTACTATTCGTATTAATTGATTCAGAGGTATCTCAAATTGATTCTGCAGTAAAACTGGCTAAAGATGTAGAAGAGATAGGCGCAGCATCAATACTTGTTGGTGGCTCATCTGCAACTGATCAAATGGAGATGGCTGAGGTAGTAAAGAACCTCAAAGAAGCAGTAAATATTCCAATTATTCTATTCCCAGGAAACATTACAGGAGTTGTCCCACAGGCTGATGCCATCTTGTTTAGTTCCTTAATGAACTCTGAAAACCCATACTACATTACTCAGGCACAAGCACTTGGTGCCCCAAATGTACTCAAATTTGGTCTGGAACCACTTCCAACATCATATCTGGTAATCGGGGAAGGAACATCTGCATGGTTTGTAGGAAATGTTAGAGGAATTCCATTTGATAAGCCGAAAATCGCAGCTGCATATTCATTAGCGGCTCAATTCTTTGGTATGAGATTTGTCTATTTGGAGGCAGGTTCAGGAGCAAAAACCAATGTTACTCCAGAAATGGTTGCAACTGTAAGAAAGGTTTTCCAAGGATTTTTGATTGTAGGTGGAGGCATTCGTGATGCTGATACTGCAAAATCATTAACAGATGCAGGAGCAGATGCTCTAGTAATAGGAACCCTTCTTGAGGATAGTAACAACTTACAAAAGCTAACCGAAATAGCCAAAGCCATCAAAAACTAACCTCCTACATGTCGACTACAGCAAATTATGTTAAAGAAATCAATATTCCTCAAAATTACTCTGATTATTACGAAGAACTCTCAAACCAGGTTTACAAAGAGTTTGAGACTGCAGCAGACGCAAAATCAACGCTTTTAGACTCTTCTGGAATAATAGAGCCGAAAATCGCATTTGATTTGGCTGAACGCGTTGCCAAAATGCATGATATCGACATTGCTACGCCTCTTCGTGAACTATTAGACAAACTTGGAAAAGAAAACGCTGCTCTAATCATGTCAAAGGAAATAGCAGAAGGAAAGTATCAATCTTCAGATGCTACCTTAGAAGATAGGCTAGATCATGCTGTTAGGGTAGGTTTAGCAATTGTTACTGAAGGTGTGACAATTGCCCCATTACAAGGAATTAGTGAAATTAAAATTAAAAATAACAAAGATGGTTCTGAATATCTTTCAGTTTCAATTGCAGGACCAATGAGATCTGCAGGAGGTACTGAATCTGCAGTCACAATGCTAATAGCTGATCACGTGAGACGTGCAGTTGGACTCGAAAAATATCAAGCTGATTGTTTTGATGATGAGACAGGAAGATTCGTAGAAGAACTAAGAATCTATGAAAGCGAAGCAAAACAGAGCTTTCAATTCCATGTATCTGATGATGATATCAAAACTGTAATCTCAAATTTGCCTGTAGAACTAGAAGGTGAAGGAACAGATCCTGATGAAGTAGTCAATCACCGTAACATGACTCGAATCAAAACTGACAGGGTACGTGGTGGTGCACTGCGTGTATTGAATGATGGATTAATTGGAAGATCAAAAAAACTCTTGAAACGAATCGAGAAGTATAATCTAGAAGGTTGGGAATGGCTAAACGATATTCAAGGCGCTGTTCAAAAAGGAGAGACTGGCGATGATGCTTCTGAAAAACGTATGAAAGAAGTCATTACGGGAAGATCTGTTTTGTCCATGCCAAATAAGATTGGAGGATTTCGACTCAGATATGGGCGTGCATGTAACACTGGTTTTGCAAGCGTAGGATTACATCCTGTAATTGCAGAAATTTTAGATCATACCATTACAGTGGGTACACAAATCAAACTTGACAAACCTAGTAAAGGTGCGACTGTTGCCTTTGTTGATTCACTTGAAACACCCATTGTTAGATTGAAGGGAGGTGAGGTTATCAAAATTCAAAGCACAGAACATGGAATTCAAATAAAAAACAATATTGAAAAAATTCTCCACCTTGGTGATATCTTAATCACATTTGGTGATTTTCTAGAGAATAACGCAGAATTGATTCCAACTCCAATGGTTGAAGAAGTCTGGGCAGAATATCTAAAGGCAAAACTCTCTAAAAATGACTCTCGACTCGAATTTTTAACAAAGACTCCAACGTTTGTTGAGGCCATTTTACTCTCAAAAGAACTTAAAATCCCATTACACCCCAAATTTCTCTATTATTGGGATTTTATCACAACTGAAGATCTCAAACAAATCACAAATCCAATTTTAAAATCAGAAAATGAAATTCATTATGAAATATCAAAAAAACAAATCCTTGAAAATCTTGGAATCCCTCATAAAGTTTCAGATGAAAAAATCATCATATCTGGAATTGACGTTCAAATCTTGGATCATTTAATTTTTGGAAATACCATACAACATGATGATTACAAATCAGTCTTAGAATTACTAACAGCAAGTTCTGGTATAGAAATTAAAAACAAGTTTTCAACATCAATTGGTGTAAGAATCGGAAGACCTGAAAAGGCTGCTCCTCGTTTAATGAAACCTCCAGTCCACGTTCTATTTCCTGTTGCAGAAAAAGGCGGTATTACACGTGACATTCTAAAGGCAGCAGTTGCATCTGAATCATTTTTCTCAAACTTGAACAATCGCAGATGCAATAATTGTAACATACCATCAATTGGGATAGTTTGTAGTAAGTGTGGCAATAAAACCACAAAATTCTATATCTGTAGAATTTGTAAAGATGAGTTAGAAACACCACATTGTGAGAAATGCAAGCGTGATGCAAATGGATTTTCATACAAACAGTTCCCATTAAAACAAAGTCTAATTTCAGCACAAGAAAAACTTGGAATCCGAGCAAAACCCCCATTCAAAGGCGTAGAACAACTAATCAACCAAGAAAAAATTCCTGAGCCACTAGAAAAGGGATTGATAAGACAAAACTTTGGGCTGTCTGTCTTCAAAGATGGTACAGTAAGATTTGATGCAACAAACTCCCCTTTAACACACTTCAAACTTTCCTGGATTGGAACCACAGTTGATCAAATCAAAAAACTTGGTTATGAAAAAGATGTAGATGGAAATCCAATCACAAATGATGAACAATTAATTGAATTAAAGATGCAAGATGTTATCATTCCATTAGAAAGTGCAGAATATCTCGTAAATGTTTCAAAGTACATTGACTTTGAATTACAGAAATTTTTTGGCAAACAGTCATTTTATAATTTGAAAAACACTCAGGATTTACTAGGCCATTTGGTAATTGGTCTTGCACCACATACCTCTGTTGGTATAACAGGACGATTAATTGGATACACAAAAACACATGTTTGCTTTGCAAGTCCTATCTGGCATTCAGCAAAAAGACGAGACGCAGACGGTGATGCTGATTCTGTCATGTTGTTATTAGATGCATTACTGAACTTTTCAAGACAGTTCCTGTCTGATAAAATTGGAGGATTGATGGACGCACCATTGTTAATTCAACCAATTGTCTTACCACATGAGGCACAAACACAGGCACATAACTTTGAAGTTACAAAAAAATTCCCTCTTGCATTTTATGAGTCAACTTCCAACCATGAGAAATCAGGTGACATCAGAAATATCGAAACTTTAGCTATGCGAAAAGATACAGGAGATGAAAACATGTTTCATGATTATTTTTTCACACACGGAACTACAACTTTAACCTCATCAAAATCTCGTAGTGCCTATTCAACACTTGAATCAATGGTTGACAAGCTTGACTTGCAAATTAAAAATGCAGATATCATTAACGCTGTTGAAACAAAAGAAATTGTTTCATATTTGATACAAACACATCTCATTCCTGATATTATGGGAAACATTCGCGCATATGCAAAACAAAAATTCCGTTGTACTGCATGTGGTGCAAAATATAGACGAATGCCATTACTTCAAAAATGCACATGTGGTCACAAACTACTACAGACAATTACTCGACCATCAATTGAAAAATATCTTCCATTAGCAAAGAAACTAGTCACAAAATATGACGTTGATCCATACCTAAAAGGAAGAATCATGACATTATCTGATGAAATTGAACTACTCTTTGGAAAAGGTGATGGTTCACAACAACTGTTAACTGATTTTGTAAATTAACGTAATTTTACGTACTCGTAAGCACCAAGTTTGTTATCAAAGCAGTATTGTGTTTTCTTGAAATCAGTTTTGAATTCTTTTACTCGATTTGCAACTTCAACGGCATCTTTTTTGTCAACTACAACTTGTTTTATCAAAGATGCAATTTCTTTCATCTCAGATTCTTTCATACCAAGACGAGTAATCTCTGAAGTTCCTAAACGAATTCCACCTGGATGCATATAGTGACGGTTTGCTTTCAAATCTCCAGGAATTAATTGACGGTTTACGATAATGTTTGCTTTTTCTAAATCAGCTTCAATAGTTCCACCATCACCAAAATCTAAAACGTTTACAACTGTTTGATGTGATTCCGTGTAACCTCTTTTCTCACCTAACACTTTGAATCCAACATTGTTTAGTTCTGCAGCTAAAGCTTTTGCATTTTTAATTGTCTGCTCTGCATAGTCTTTACCAAACTCTAAGGCCTCTGCAAATGCTACTGCCTTTGCACCCATGTGATGAATGTGATGACTACTTGTTAAACCTGGGAACATTGCTTTCTTGATTGGTTCGGCATGTTTTTCAAATCCTAAAACTAATCCACCTTGTGGACCAAACAAAGTTTTGTGAGTACTCATGGTCATTGTGTCGGTTCCTTCTCTAAGTGGGTCCTGGAATTTTCCACCAGCAATTAATCCTGCAACATGTGCTGCATCATAGTTGATGTGCATGTCATGTCCTTTTAGAAAATCAGCTAGTTCCTTTACTGGATGTGGGAATAAAAATACAGAACCACCAAACATTGCAATCTTTGGTAATCGTCCTTGTGATTTCAAATCTTCAACTTTAGCTTTAGTCTTGTCAACATCTAATGTCATCTCTTCAGGATCAAATGCAAAGAACTCGATATCTAATCCATGTACCAAACCTGCAGTTCCTGAATGTTCTTTCTTTCCATGTGAGATGTGACCTCCAGCTGGAATTGATGATGCAATCATTACATCACCAGGATTTGAATAAGCAGAATAAATTGCCAAGTTTGCAACAACTCCTGAAACACTTCTAACATCGGCAAATTCGGCTTTGAATAATTTTTGAGCTAACTCCATACATTGAATCTCAACTTCGTCAATGTAGGTACATCCTGCATAGACTCTTTCGCCTGGCCAACCTTCTGCATATCTATTTCCAAAATCTGACATTACAGCCTCTCTTACAGCTGGACTAGGAATGTTTTCGCTAGCAATTAGTGGTATAGAATTATCAAACCATTCATGATGTTTTTCAAGACTGGAAAATACCTTATCATACGATTCTTTGTTTGAATCACTCATGACTTTGAACTTGATTTTCCTAATTTAAGACCAGCGATCTTTTTCATACATTTTTGATCAAGAAGCTATATATTTTGAAATTTGACGTTTTGATCTATGGCAGCACAAACTCCAAAAGGCAACTTACCTGTTGTTGTTCTAAAAGACGATGCTAATCAGGTAAAAGGCAGAGAGGCTCAGAAAAACAATATCGCAGCTGCTAAAATCATAGCCGATATTGTTCATACCAGTTTAGGTCCAAAAGGAATGGACAAAATGCTAGTTGACTCTTTAGGTGATGTTACAATTACAAATGACGGTGCAACAATTCTCAAAGAGATTGATGTACAACATCCAGCAGCAAAAATGCTTGTTGAAATTTCAAAAACTACTGATAATGAAGTAGGAGACGGAACAACATCTGCAGTAGTTCTTGCAGGTGCATTGTTAGAGCATGCTGAAGGACTTGTCTTGCAAGATGTACACCCAACAATCATTGTTGATGGTTATAGAAAAGCAGGAAGAAAAGCAAAAGAGTTCTTAGACCAAATTGCAGACAAGGTTTCAGCAACTGATAATGGAATATTATTAAAAATCGCAAAAACATCAATGCAAACTAAACTAGTTAGAAAAGATTCTGAACAACTAGCAGACATGATTGTCAAAGCAGTAAAGGCTGTTGCTGAAAAGAATGGTGATAAATTTACAGTTGACATTGATGACATTAAAGTAGAAAAGAAAGCAGGTGGTTCAATTAAAGATTCAAAAATTATTCAAGGTATTGTATTAGACAAAGAAATTGTTCATTCTGGAATGCCAAAGAAAATTACAGAAGGAAAAATTGCACTTCTAAATGCAGCACTTGAAATTAACAAAACTGAAACTGATGCAAAAATTAACATTTCAAATCCACAACAAATGAAAGCATTCTTAGATGAAGAAAACAAAATGCTCAAAACAATGGTTGACAAAGTTATTGGTTCTGGCGCAAATGTAGTTTTGTGTCAAAAAGGAATTGATGACATGGCACAACACTATTTATCAAAAGCAGGAATTCTAGCAGTAAGACGTGTTAAAGAAAGTGACTTGTCTAAACTTGCAAAAGCAACAGGTGCAAGAATTGTAACTAATCTAGATGACTTGTTTGAAAAAGATTTAGGCTCTGCATCTTCAATTCAAGAAAAGAAAGTTGAAGAAGACAAATGGGTTTTCATTGAAGGTTGTAAACACCCAAAATCTGTCACATTACTATTACGTGCAGGTTCACAAAGAGTTGTAGATGAAGTAGAACGTTCAGTTCATGATTCACTTATGGTTGTAAGAGATGTAATGGAATTACCATCTATTGTAGCAGGTGGTGGAGCTCCTGAAACATATGCAGCAACTAAAATTAGAAACTGGGCAAAATCACTTCAAGGACGTGAACAACTAGCAGCTGAAAAGTTTGCAGAAGCATTAGAAGCAATTCCTCTAGCATTATCTGAAAATGCAGGAATGGATCCTATTGATACTTTAACACATTTGCGTTCAAAACAAACCAAAGGTGAAAAATGGACCGGCATTGATGTTATGAAAGGAAAAGTAGGAAATTTGAAATCAACTGATATTATTGAACCACTTGCAGTAAAACATCAAATTGTTTCAGCAGCAACAGAAGCTGCATGTATGATTCTTAGAATCGATGATGTAATTGCAACTGCAAAATCTGCAGGTCCTCCACCAGGCGCTGAAGGCGGAATGCCTGACATGGGTGGCATGGGTGGCATGGGTGGAATGCCAGGCATGGGCGGCATGGGAATGCCACCTGGAATGGGAATGTAGATTAGCAAAAATTTTTACAC
>LULZ01000084.1_pt1 | contig 12564 bp, 13 predicted proteins | sample 729721 | NCBI WGS metagenome assembly LULZ01 (sample SAMN03860276, study PRJNA289734) | marine metagenome | biome: seawater column; feature: ocean; material: water; isolation source: Red Sea water column Station 91 - depth 100m | place: Saudi Arabia: Red Sea | collected 2011-10-15 | depth 100 m
ACCCTAAGTTTGACCAACACTTTGATTTACGGAATAAATATCCTGTTATATGTCCTGACTTTGGGTATTTTTTCTGGCTTATTCTTCTTTGCCGGCCTAGAATTGGGCTCAAGAGATGGAGGCCTCTACATGGTTTTGTCATCAGTATGTTACCTTATTTCCGGAACAGTTTTCCTGGGCGGAAGCATAGGGATGCAACTGAAAGTGCTTTCCGATGCTATTAGTATCGGTCTTACCATGAACGACAAATCCAAGAATCCGTTTCTGAGTACAGGCTTCCATAAGCCAAAACCTCCTCGAGCCGTCCAGAAGAAGAAAGAAAAACAACGTGACCTTTACAATCCCGAATTTGTGAAAGGCTCTGATATTGAAAGAGCAAAGACGTTGTTCCCTCACTGGGACGAACAAACGATTCGAGGATACCTAGAACAGGGGTGGACAGTTCAGCAACTAGAGGAATGGGGTAAGAAGCAATAACCCGCCCACCGGTAAACCCCTATAGTCCCAAACATGGCCCACCCAGCATGGTCAAGAGGACCCTGGCTTTCGCAATTTCCTTCATCCTAGCATCGATGACACTCAGCGGTTGCCTTTCGGGTGATAACGACTCGACTGCGGGAGTGGAGGGGGTTGATACTGAGGATGAGAATCCCCCGTTCTTCGAAGAGGGGGACTACCGCTGCTTCGAGCATGACGAAGAGACGCGCTGCTGGATCACCCATGTCCCGGAGTCGGTCAACGGCTCGGAGCCGGTGCCCCTGCTTCTGGACCTGCATGGCTGGAGCCTTTCCGCGGACAGGCAGAAGGAACTTACGGGGTTCGATGCCCTAGCCGACGAGGTTGGGGCCATAGTCCTCTACCCACAGGGGCTGGCGAAGGACGGGGAGCCTGCCCTGGGCGGCAGCGAGGAGTCATGGAACGCAGGCTGGTGCTGCGGCGATGCGGTGGTGCACGAGATAGATGACCTAGGCTTCCTGGTATCCCTAATCGAGATGGCACAGGATATCCACCCAGTTGACCCCTCCAGGATTTACGTAACCGGATGGTCAAACGGCTGTGCCATGGCCCACAGTCTCGTTTTCCACCATAGCGACGTCATCGCTGCTATGGGTTGCATGTCGATGTACCTCCTCGACGAAATCGATCCGGGCTACTCCCCCGTTCCGATGATGGAGGTGCATGGCTTCGTGGATGACGTCGTGTGGTACGAGACCACGGCCAGGTCCGTAGTCTTCAACCCGTCAGCGTGGTTCGACAACGAGGCATACGAGACGGGCGCAATCGAGAACCTGTACGAGCTGGCCGAGGCGAACAACTGCACCGGTACCTTGCCAGACCTCAACGAACCGGGGTCACTTTACTCCACCCAGGGCTTCACTGAATGCGAGAACGGTGCCGAGGTGCGCCTCATGACCATCTACGCAGGCACGCACAACCCGTACCAGAATGACTACGGGGAGCCGCAGGACTGGCCGCACTACATCCCAGGAAACGGTGGGCTGATTCCCACCGAGGAGATAGTCTGGGACTTCTTGAGCCGGTTTTCCAAGGGAGAAGCCTGCGTGGACTGCGATCCAGCATAGGGCACCGTTCAAGTCCAGAACTCCATCTCGGCTCCATGTTGGAGCAGATTGCAGCGGTAGTGGCAGTCCTGCTCATCATTCCCGGTTGGGCCGTGGGCCTGCTGGCCCTGTCCATCTACCTGTGGAGGAGGCTCACGAGGTCCTCCGAGGAAGTTTAGGGCCTTTGTTGGCGCAGACGGAGAGATTTGAACTCCCGAGTCACTAGGACACCGGATTTCAAATCCGGCGCAATACCAGGCTATGCGACGTCTGCAGCGGGTTCTCGTAGGGAGCACCACGGATGAACCTTACAGGCCCCAGTTGCCCGGCCTGCACCACTCCGGCAGGCCTGTCGCGGCATCGGGGTGGGTGAGGCCGACGAAGAGCACCATGATGATGATGAAGAAGGCCGGGAACAGCGCGGTCAGGGTCAGTATGCCGGAGTCCTCGTCCCCGTAGAGGTGCATGAAGATGGCAGCGATCATCAGGAACTTGGGTATCGCGATCACAGTCAGTATGGTCAGCGTAACGGTGGTGCTAAGCTCCACTCCCACTGCCGCGACCTCGATCACGGTCAGCACCATCAGTCCGAAGAAGTTCATCCAGTATGGGTCCTGACCCAGAATCTTGTAGTGCGCCATTTATTTTTCACCTCAGTACAGATAGAAGAACGGGAAGACCAGGACCCATACCAGGTCCACGAAGTGCCAGTAGAGCCCGAAGTACTCGATAGAGACCGCGTTGTCCGGGGTGTACCCGCCCCTCGCGGCCTTCAGAGTCATGTAGGTAAGCCCGACTATGCCGCCGAACACGTGGGCCCCGTGCGTCCCCGTGGTCACGTAGAATGTGGTGGCGCTAACCTGGATGTCCGCCATCATGTGGCCACCGGGGTGGGTTCCCGCCTGCATCATCGCGTAGAGGGCGCTGTCCTCGGGGATCGAGTAGTCCTCGGGGTGCGTCTCGATGTAGTGGGTGTCGTACGCGTGGTGCTGGTAGCTGTCCGCGTTGATCAGGAATCCCTCGGCGTATAGCGACTTGATAGTCGAGTCGCCGTGGTTGTACTCGTGCAGGAACTCAGGAAGAGGGAACCCGATGAACCACTCGATCATCTTGAGCGTAAGGAACAGGATAGCGAGGAACCAGGTTGCCCCGAGGTAGCGGGTCACCCTCTTCCTCCTGAGGTCGTCGTCGATGTCCTTCATCTTGGCGTATCGGAGCGCCTGCACGACGGTGAAGGACGAGATGATCAGTGCGAACGTGTTGATGGCTCCTGGGGCCAGGTGGAACCAGCTGGAGGCAATCAGGTGCCCGGCAGGCTCGAAGCAAACCACCGAGGACCCCTCGACCCACTCCCCCGACTCGAACACCGTCTTGCAGTTTGGAATTCCGAACCGGTACCTCATGTAGGTGCTGAAAAGGGACGTGAACACCATCATCTCCGACATAAGGAAGACCCATAGGGCCACCTTGCGGATGTCGATGTTCTGGAAAGGGACGCCGGTCGACTTCGGCTCCCAGAGGTGCTTGGAATCGCTGCCGTCGACCCCATAGCTCCAGTCCTGCCTCCACCAGACAAACAGGCCTAGAGCAATGACGCCCAGGGAGGCGAAGACCATCGGGACGTTGTACCATCCCATGAACTCGCCCCACTCGTACGCGGCTGCCAGGGCGAAGAGGAACAGGGCGAAGCCCCCGCTCATTATGATGGGGGCCCAGGAGTTGTGCGGTGCTCCGTGACTCCAGTCGTGCGGCCCCCATGCGCTGGGGTGGTGATGGTGGTCATCGCTGCTCAATGCGACACCTCCCCAGACTCTTCGTCACTGACCATCAGCCTCTGGAACCAACGGCCCATGGCCCCTGGCTCGTTCGCTATGTGCTCGTTCGCGTCCTCCAGGGTTGGGATCCCCCATGTCCCATCACTGAGCTTGTACTGCGTGTGCGCGGGTGGGGGGGAACTGGTCATCCACTCGAAGGACCACCCTCCCCACGGGTCGTCGGGGGCGTCCTCGCCCCTGACCCACGAGATCACCATGTTGAACACTAGTATGAAGTTGGATAGGAAGAACAGGAACCCGGAGACCGTGATGAACATGTTCCATCCCGCGGCCTCCATGGGAAGCGAACCCAGCGCCTCCTCCGTGGTCACGAAGTAGGTGTGGTGCCTCCGGGTCATCCCCCAGACCCCCAGCCTGTGCATGGGCCAGAATAGGGCGTTGTACGAGACGAAGGCGCAAAGGAAGTGCAAGGTCCCGAGCTTCTCGCTGAGCATCTTGCCCGTGGCCTTGGGGAACCAGTAGTATATCCCAGCGAAGAACCCGAACACGGTACCGCCCACCAGGACGTAGTGGAAGTGGGCGACCACGAAGTAGGACTCGTGGAGGGGGGTGTCCATGGCTATGGAGGGGAAGAACATCCCCGAGATTCCACCCAGGGTGAATGTGACTAGGAAGCCGAGTGCCCACAGGGTGTGGGTCCTGTATACCAGGGATCCCCCGTACATCGTCATCAGCCAGTTGAATATCTTGATCCCAGTCGGGACCGCCACGAGCATTGTGGTCAGCATCGTGACGAATCGGAGAGTGGGGGACATCCCTGACGTGAACATGTGGTGCCCGTACACGATGAAGGCGACCACGCCTATTCCCGCCATGGCGTAGACCATCGACCTGTAGCCGAACACGGACCTCCTGGCGCTGGTCGCGATAACCTCCGAGATGATTCCGAAGGACGGTACCACGACCACGTAGACCTCCGGGTGGCCGAAGTACCAGAAGAGGTGGCTCCACAGAAGGGGGTCCCCGCCTGCGGCGATGTCGTAGAAGGCGGTCCCCACCACCCTGTCCAGGTAGACCTGGATGAGGCCGACGCCGAATGCGGGGATGGAGAGGAATAGCATCACGTTCGCAACCAGGATGGACCAGCTGAACAGCGGCATCTGCATCCAACCCATCCCCGGGGCCCTCATCACGGCCATTGTCGTGAGGAAGTTGATCCCTGTCAGGGTCGAGGAGGCGACCAGCAGTATTTGGCCCGCCGCCCACATCGTTGTCCCGTGGTGAGCGCCCTCGCTTACGACGTAAGGGGCGTACCCGGTCCACCCCGTGTCCGCCCCGTGGCCCGAGAAGACCCCCGTGAAGATCAGCAGGGCCGCGAAGGGCTGTAGCCAGAACGACATTGCGTTAATCCTCGGCAGTGCCAGGTCGGCCGCCCCTAGCTGAAGAGGGATCATCCAGTTCGCGAAGCCGTTGATCATCGGCATGGCCGCGAGGAAAATCATCGTCGTCCCGTGTAGGGTGAAGAACTGGTTGTACTGTTCCTGGGTCAGGAAGTCGTTCCCTGGGACCGCTAGTTGTATTCGTATGATCATGGCCATTATGCCACCCACCCCGAGGAAGAACAGGCCCGCAAGGAAGTACAGGGTCCCTATCCTCTTGTGGTCCGTGCTGGTCATCCACTCCGCCAGCCATGGGGCGAAGTTGTCCCAGTCGAAGGAGTCGGGGTCCTTCCTGTAGAACACGTATGCGAGGGTGATCGCTAGGAGGGTGGAGGAAACGATGATCAGCACCCCGAGAACGACGAACGGGTCCGCGGCCTCTAGCACCATTACAGGACCCGTGATGGATAGGGCCAGCCTGTTCCACTGGTCGCCTGTACTGCCGCCCTCTGAGCTGCCCTCGTTCCCGTTTACCGAGTTCACCAGGAGGACGAAATTCACGTTCCGGTCTGAGTCGGGCGCGGTCCAAACAACGGCCCACTCCGTCTGGTCGTTGCCCGCCTCTGTGTGCCCAACCTCGTTAGCGTTGTAGACCTGAGCAGTGGCGTCGGTGACGGAGAGCTCCCCATCGCTCACATGTAGGTGGAACCCCCCTTGGTTGATATTCGAAGGAGATGTCGGGCCACCGCTGAAGGAAATCGTGAGGTTGTAGGACTCCGAGTAGTTGTAGCTTTCCGGGACCCCCGATAGGGAAACCTCGACAGAATCGCTCGGGGTTAGGGCGTGACACGTACATCCCTGCGCCACAGAGTTGCCACTGATGCCTCCGGGCGCCGAAATAGCAGAAGGGGCAGCTAGCATCGCAGCAGCCGCTAGAACAACCACCAGCGCGACCCTAGATCTCCTCTTCGATGGCATAGTATCGCCTTAGTCCATTGCCACCAGCTTGGCTGCCATGATCGAGTGCGCGTCCCCGCAGTACTCTGCGCACAGCATCATTGAGTCGGTAGTGAGATCATCGAAGATCGGCAGCCAGAGGTAAGTCTCCTGGCCGGGAAGCACGTCTTCCTTGGTCCCCAGGTGTTGGAACCAGGGTGCGTGTGTGACGTCTTGCGACTCCATCACTGCGAGGTAAGTCTCACCTCTCTTGAGCTTGAGTACGGGCACGCTTCCGTAGACCTCCATGGTCTCCATGTCCGTGTCGCATAGGTCAGTTGAGAGGTCCTTGCAGTCGAAGGTCCAGAACCACTGCTGCCCGGTTATTTCGATTACGTGGTAGCAGTCCGACTTGATAATTCCAAGTGAGTTCATCCTGTTGTTCGACAGGGCGTCATCGTCCAGGGGGAAGTCGTGGTCCGTCGAGCCGTCATCGCAAGCGAAGCCATGGAGCCCGGGTTCCCCGTCCGAGTCTGGGAAGGGTGAGGTCCACATCGCATCCAGTGGGGCCCAGGACACGTATGTCAGCCATACGATCAGGACGAAGGGCAGGAAGGTCCACGCAACCTCGAGCCTCATGTCGTCGTTGTGCACTGGAAAAACGCCAACCTTCAGGCCGTCGACGTTTGGAACCTCCTTTCCTTCCTCGGAGACGAACCAGAAAGAGTGGTGAAACAGCCAACCGAAGGCAATTATCGAGACAATCACCGACCACAAGATGTAGTGGTCCCAGAGATTCTCGAAGATTACGGTCATCACGGTCATACCAATCTCTAGTTCGACGGGGTCAAAATCCCCTCATAAGGGTCGCGGGTAGCCCGTCTGTCAGAACCCCGAACCGCGCTTGAACAACATCTACAAACATCTCCTCCCTATTGCAGGGAGATGGCAACGGGTGCCCAGAACAGAATTGCCCGTCATGAAGTCGCGGCGAAGGCGATATCTAGGGCCATTCTAAGGAACATGCCAGTGGACGAGGGAGGCTCGGGATGCCCGATATTGGTCGAGGGGATCAGGGACGAGGAGGCCCTTAGGAAACTGGGTTTCACTGGCAAGGTAGAGAAGGTAAACAGGGGGTGGGACCGAGCCCGTCTGATTGCCTACCTTCATTCCACTTACTGCTCAGAGCGGCCTGTCGACGGCGGTCCCCCGATCATTCTGCTTATGGACTGGGACCGGACCGGTGGAAAGCTCCAGACCTCTATCAGGGACCGCTTGATGGCCCTCGACTCCAATGTCGACGAGGAACTAAGGAACACGCTCCTCAGGGCCATGAAGCCCGAGGGCCGGACCGTCGAGTCCCTTCTCCCCCACGCCCAGCACCTGGTTCCAGTTGTCCAGGGCCTCCTCTCGGACATGTTGTGAGGGCTATTCCGGAAGCGATGCCGGCATCTCTTTCACGGTGTTCAGGACCAGGTGCGTGACGGACCTCTCTATGCCCTCCATGCTCGCCACCCGCTTGATCAGGTCATCGAGGTCGTCCCGCTCCTTCGCCCTCGCTAGCACCATCGAGTCATAGTCGCCAGTGACGTCGTAGACACCGTAGACCCGATGGTCCTCCGCAATCTTCTCCTGTATCTTGATCACCCTTCCCTTCTGTATCCTCAGACCGATGACGACGCTTAGTCCCCATCCCGTTTTGTCGGGGTCCAGCAGGACGGTGTAGCCTTGGATTATCCCCATGGACTCCATCCTCCTCACGCGATTGCTGACGGTTCCTAGGGCAACGCCAACCTCCTTCGCGATACTCCTCAGCGAGGTCCTCGCATCGGCCTCGAGGGCCCTGACAATCTTACGGTCAACTTCGTCCATTATCGCACCGGGAGTCTGCGTTTATTCACACGGCTCTTGAACATATGCCACGTAATCATCGACCTTCTTGGGCGATTGCGCAATAATTGCCCGCTATTCTTCTTCGTCCAAGACGATTGGCAACCCACGGACCGCCCTCATGACCCTCATCTCCTGCTCGTTCACCATGGGGGTGACCTTGCTGCCGAACCATATTGGTAGGCAGGCCCCGTCCTCGTCTACCAGGACGCTGCTACCCTCGCTCCAGTCGCGGGGCTCGGGCTGCTTCCCCATCAGGACGTCGTCCAACACGCTGCTCTCGACTTCCATGAAAGGGCCGTCCACTTCCTTCCTTAGCCTGTGGGACGCCCGGGAAACGACCCTCTCGAGATCCCCCTTCCTGGTCCTGGCCGCGATCATTCCCATGTGAATCACCTTGAGGGGCCTCCAGCGCCCGCCGGGGACACGGATACGGCCCCCCCTCCTGCTCCTCTCCGATTCCCAGACCAACCTCGCCTCCTTGGTCGACCACAGGATGCTCTTGCCTCTGTGCCAGAGGTCGCCCGGGACGCCTCCCCAGTGTTCCTCCAGGATCCTCTCCCATTCCTCCCCGATCGGTCGTGGGTAGCCATCTGGGTCATCTGACCGGTCTACCCTGGCCTCCCCTTTCCCGGAAGGGGGAGTTTCACCGCCCTGCTTCTCTAGGGCGGCTAGGAAGAATCCCCCTCCCCCAATCTGATCGTTCCATATTCTCACGCAGTTGGGGAGTTCGGATGACAACCCCCCGTCACCAGGGGGGGCGACGTGTTCTGGGAAATCTGTGGAATCCAACTCCTTGCCGTCATCCCCCAGTATGGGCCACTCCACCATCCCTTCCGATGCTGGTACTCCTGGGAGAAGTGCATGACCGGGCAGGATTCTAACCCCTCCCTCGGAAAGGGCCCTTGCGACCACTGCCTCGTTCTCTACCGGGTCGAGAGAGCAGGTCGCATACACGATGCGGCCCCCCGGCCTGGTGACTCGAATTGCCCTCCTAAGCAAGTCGAACTGCAGGTCGTGCAGAGAGAGGCCGGAAGAGGGGGACCACTTTCCCCAGACCTCCGGGTTTTTCCTGGTCGTCCCCGAACCGGTGCACGGGGCATCGACCAGCACTCTGTCGTAGCCTTTCTCCGGGACCGCGGGGATGTGCCTACCGTCGTGCTGGATGACTATAGGGGAGCGAGAAGCGTGCCTCTGTACGTTGGAGACCAGGGTATTCACCCTGCCACTAACAACCTCGTTAGCGAACACTACTCCGCTATCACCGAGGCACTCGCTGATCTGGGTGGTCTTCGATCCGGGTGATGCACACAGGTCCAGGACCAGCTCTCCAGGCTGTGGGTCGAGGGCCAATACCGGGATCATCGACACCGCCTCCTGGCGGGTCACTCTGCCGGTCTCGTGCAGCGCGCCGAGCAGGGCCCGCACTTCCCCCTCTGCTGCACCCCTGTCGAATGGCATCTCCCACGCGCTGCCAGGACCTTTGAACCAAGGGACAAGGCTCGCCGAGCAGGACTTCAGCCACGACTCGACCCACTCGCTATCAGGACTCATCGGGTTGACTCTCAGGGTCTCGGGAAGCCTGTCGAAGGATCCAGCGAACCAATCCTCGGGGGCATCCCTCCATCTGGAGACCGCATCGAGCAGGAGGCTCCCCCTTGCCATAGTGATCCAATCGGGGGCGTCTTCCTCCACATCACGCCGTCACCACATTTCGCCATCAATTGCTCGATTGGATGGCTAGTGGGACAGCACCCGAATTTCACCTCCAAGGACCAAACAAGACCAACAACGATTATACCGTCTGCGATTCGCTGGCGTGTCGCGGTATTTGCCGCATGGGATGCACATGACAGGATTTGGATTTAGGAGGAGGATCTCCAACACACCATCGGAACCAACGAAGACAGACGAGATCGGGGCGAAGCTGAAGCTCGGAGACCTAGTGAAGAGAGCCAGGGACTATGGCATCTCACAGGGTCCCCTGAACCCAATAGAGGCGCTGATTACGGCATCCGGTGACGAGTGGACCTGGCAGATAGTCGACAGGGACGTCCTCGACCGCCTCAGTCACCGACTGGTCTTCCAGTCAAACGCGGGGATGCGTCGTGAGATTCTGATGACAGAGGGCTTGGAGACGGCAATGGGGGCCGCCTCGATGATCGTCGAGCTTGACGGGGGATGCGTCCTCATTGAGACGCTGGAGCCCTAGATTTCTGCTCTAGTGGGCTTGAAATAGGGAATGTAGGTGCGATGCTCCGATGGCCAAGGAGAAGAAGGGCAGTGGCATTCAGCAGGCTGCAGGCCTGATCAGGTACTTCGACGAGGAGTCGGAGGACGCGATACAGATTTCAAAGGGCGCAATCTACTTCGCTTGCATTTCGTTCAGCCTGATAGTCTACCTGGCACAGCACGGTGTCTGGTCCTGGATGTGGGACACCCTAGGCCTCTAGTCGCCCAGAAGTTCCCTGTCGGCCGATCCAACGCCAGAGTTAGGGTCTGCTCTGATGATGTCGCTCGAGGCCCTGCTGAGCGCTCTTTCGACTGCTGGCGCGTTCTTGTCCGCCAGCGCCTCCCTAGCCCTGTCAAGGGACTCCTCGGCCGAGTCGAGCAAATCTTCAGACGCCCCATCCAATCCTCTCAGGCCGTGCACCGAGTCCTGGAGCATCGTTATCTCGTCGCTCATCCCCTCCCTAGCCAGTGATATCAACTCCTCCCAGCAGGAGGTATGGGCCGAAATAGAACCCGAGGTGGCCCTCTCGAAGGCCCTGACCCTGGTAGGCTCCCATGGATTCCTCCCCAGGGAGGCGGCTATGTCCAATGCGCACCTTGCCCTTGTTGGCAAGGGACCCTCGATCACTACCTCGTTCAGGAAGCACCTGGCGAAAAGCCCGAATCCCCAGTAGTGCCGGCTGGATATCCGAACCTCCAACTCGTCATTGCTGCAGACGAGCTCCCATGTCTGCTCGTCGTATACCGAGTTCTGCGTGAACCTCGCTGGCTCACGCGTACCCATTGACCTCAGGGCGGCCCTGGCAACGTCTCCAAGGAACACCTTGTCGACTGCCCCCTTGGTACCGAACGGGTGCATCACTCCCTCCTCGTCGTAGGACATCTTCGGCTTGGCGTCCATGACCTGGGCGAACAGAACTGATCGCTGGGGATCGAGGCCGATCGGGCCGACCCTCCCCCATCGCGCATCGCTCATGCCCAGCAGCCAGAGCCGGCGTGGTTCAACGTTCCGCGTTCTCGGCAATCAATAAGTCCCGTCTCACCCGAGCAAGGGACGTGCCACGGAGGAAGTACGGCAAGCTGCAGAAGGTGGTGGAGATGCCCCCGTCCGACAACTGCAGCAGGTGCAGGTCGGGCAAGCACTGCCCGATACCGGGCCACCCTGGATACGAAGAGGGCGCGAGCAGGCAGTGGAAGGGTCCGGATGCCATAGACAAGAGAGCGAACAAGAAGAACCCGGCCAGACGTTAGAAAATGCCTACGTTCAAGGCACACCGCACCATCCCGAAACGATGGCCAATTCATACGCTCTACCCGAGGATGGTCAGAATCTCGGGCGCATCAGATGCGTGGTAGACGTGGGCGAGAACTCGATAGAGATCGACCCCTACGTTGCCGACTTCTTCTTCGAGCCCGTCTTCTTCCCGGGTCACTACCCCGACCTGACTTGCACGGCACAGGTCCTCGGGCCAGAGGCAGAAAAACACCCGTCGTTGCTCGAAGTCGCCATAGTCTCCAAACGGAGGGGGCTACGCAACTTCGCACTGCGCATCCTCAGGGAGGAGTTGTTCTCCGAGCCGAAGAAGTTCTCCGTGGTTTTCGGCTTCGACAGCGAGAGGCTCCCCGCGCCCCTTCTCCTGGAGGCCGATGTCGAGGTCCTCCATGCGGGGGACCCCATAGTCGCGAGGATCCACTCCGGAATCCCCGCTTCGTTCGGAGGCAGCGTCAGCTACGACCTAGCGGGCATCCACTCAACCCTGCAGACCGAGAAGTGCATGACTTTCTGGGACTGGCCGCTCGAAAAGCCAAGGCTGGAGGTCAGGGCGACAGAGTCGTGGTTGCGGCACCATGGATCAGTGGAGGTCCTTTGCAGCCCGGGAGATGGGGGCGAATCAGAATCGGTAGCCCTGACAGGAGAATTCCAGGATGTCGACTTCGGTGCTCTGATACCCCTCGTGATGCCTAGCGAGGGCTTCGAATTCGCACCATACCACTCGTGCGCCTCCCTGATTCTGAGGCTTGGAGAAGCCGGCAGGGAGTTCCCCGTAGTCAGTCACCTTATCGACAGCAGGCCATCCAAGCGCTCCTCCTTCGGGAGAATCGGGCAGTTGGAAGACCCAGATGCCTGGCCGTACTTCCTATGGAGGGGGCACCACTACAGGCTCCAGCCGAAGAAGGAGAAGTTCCTGAGGAGGAAGGGAAGGCTCTGGGAGGGGTTCAAGCACCTTGATTCAGGAAGTCCGGGGACGATTAGGAGGGTCCAGCACGATCGCTACACCAGTGCAGTACCAGCCAGGGAGAGGTTCGAGTACGCGGGCGAGGATTTCAGAGTAAACTGGTTCCACTTGGACGAGGCCGGTTGGAAGGTACTCTTCTCCGAGGAATAGGTGCTCAGTTGTCCGACCTCTCCGGGAGTACAGGAACGGGTTGGACCGCCGACTCCTCCGTCTCCGGGGACTCTTCTTGCTCGGGCAGCGGAGGGCTCCTCTGAGCCCTGTGGTATATCTCCCTCAGCGTCTGATCGCCTATTTCCAGGTACACCCTAGTGGTTGCGATGCTGGAGTGCCCCAGAAGACGCTGAATCGTCACTAGGTCTGCACCTCTCTCCAACAGACCGGTTGCGAATGTGTGCCTGAGCGTGTGTGGGCTGAGCCTGCTCTTGGGGATGTCCGCGGCATCGGCCAGCCTGTCCATCATCTTCTGGATCGAGCGAGGGTTGATCCGTCGTCCCCTGGACGAGATGAACATGGCCCTGAGCCCCTGTTCGGGGCCTGTCTCTTATACACATCT
>LULZ01000087.1_pt1 | contig 12258 bp, 7 predicted proteins | sample 729721 | NCBI WGS metagenome assembly LULZ01 (sample SAMN03860276, study PRJNA289734) | marine metagenome | biome: seawater column; feature: ocean; material: water; isolation source: Red Sea water column Station 91 - depth 100m | place: Saudi Arabia: Red Sea | collected 2011-10-15 | depth 100 m
TCATTTCTGTAGATATAATAAGTATCATTAAATCTCTTCCTCTTAAAGTATGGAAGAGCAGTTGTTCTAGTCGCAGTATCATTAGTAAATGTTCCTGGATCAGTACTTAATCCAACACTAAAGCACTTAGCACTACTAATACCTGCAACAATATAAGTATAGTTGTATCCAGAATTACCCACACCTGTGGTATTTCCAGTACTCTTAACATTAGTAATTTCAACTTGAGAACCTACCGAAAGATGGTGAGGTAATTCAGTGTCTATGTTAACACTACCATTACTATAAGTAGCACCCGCAATAAACCTAAAGTTCCTTTGCTCATCTACATTAGATATTGATCCACTTCCAAAATAAGTTTGAATTTCTGCATTGGTTGCTCCAATAGTAGAATTAGAACCTTGAATAACATAACCATTGCTAGGTGGACGTGCTCCAGAAGAAGATTGAGGTATTACATATCTTGCACGATAAATCCTATCAATAGAACTTCTATTATCAGGTCTTCTCTTAACATAAGTCCTAGATGTTGCATTTCCAAGTCCAGTTGATCCCAACCCAACCATAGTTGAGAATATATTATTATCAGTAGCAGCAGTACCAACTTTAACAAACCATTGAGTATTAGTTGGGTCCCACTGAATTGGGTGTCCAATATCACCAGAATTCTTATCAGATACTCTTGATTCAACTTTCAGTAAACCACCTTTCTCATTAATTCCTACAGCAGTTCCTTTAAGAGCATCATCTAAAGTCTTAGCAAGTTTAATATTTACATTTGTACTCATTCCAGCTGTAATAGCATAATAAAGATTATTATGCGTTAATCCATCAGGAAGTCTGCCATTATCACTAATAATACGAACAGATTCACCACTTAAGAATGTATGTGCTGCAGTGAAAGTAAGAACGTTTTCTGATCCACCAGCACTAAATGTTCCAATACTATTAATTCCTGTAGGACTCTGCTTAACAGTAAATACTTTTTCAGAACTAGAATCCGATCCAGGCATTACAACACGAGCAGCATACTCTGTTGCTGTACCAGCATAAGAAACAAGAACTTTTAAACTCTCTGCTGTTTTTGCACCAACTCTATATCCTTCAAGAACATTCTCAGGTTTAACGTCCTGATTAGTTCTATCATAAAGATACAGTTGTCCAGTAGAACCAACACCAACATTTGTTATTGTCTTATTAACGTCAATTGATTCAAATTCAATAGCAGTCTCTGGAAGAGGAATATCTTTTGGTGGAATGATATGAGTAATAAATCCTTTATCATCCTGACTAAATGCACTTCTCTTAAATCCAATTGCAGTTAATGCATTAGCACCAAAGTTAGAATCAGCATTGGTTACAGAAATATCACCACCTTGCTCTGCTACAAAATGCTCTGCATATCCAATAGCGAATACAGAAACAATCTGAACAACAGCATCATTCGTTACCTTAATATGACTATTTCTATATTTTGGCTTGTATATTGCCCTAGAATTAGTACTTAAATTCTCATTTCCTGCTGTGGTATTATCATCATACTGACCTGTTGCAGGAGTATCACTATTATACTTAACAAAAGCATTATCATCTTTCTGCAGACCAATACCAGTAAACTGAGCAGCAACCATGGACTTAAATCCAGTTGCTTTGTCTCCATCAGCAAGGAGACCACACATACCATAAACTGATCTCAATGAACAGTTAAAGACATATGGTGAGGATGATGTTACTGTATCTGTTGTAAGTGAAACAGTTGCTCCAGTACTCGATGGAAGTGCATTTGCTGGAGAATTTTGTACTGTATATGTTACTTGAGTATCACTAGGTCTACTCGCTACAACAAACTGTCCATCATATCCAGACGCAGTAATCCCACTAACACGGAATGCAGTATCTACATCCAATCCGCTCATAGCAGATGCTAAAGTGACAGTAATAGTAGTGGTTGCAGTTGCACCATCACCTGCCTTAATGCTAGTAATACCAACAGATGCTCCAGTTGGTCCTACAATTCTATATTCATCAATCTTAGGTTGAATATCAAGACTAGTACTTGGATAATCTGGTGAAATTGCACGACCAGATGATTGTCCATATACCAAACTAATCTTCTCATAATACATATCCAAGTCAGTACGACCTGTCTTAAAGGTCATAAAGGTGTCATTAATATCAACACCATTTACACCATCAGCAAACTCAAAACAAGTTAGTTTGTGATGTGAGAAGTTGGGAACAAATTCGTTTGAAGTATAATCAACATAACACTTACCGTTTGGATTGGCATCAAAAATAGTAAACTGCCAGAAATAGCAATCACCAGTAATCCTGAATATAGCACCTTTATCAATATTATCGTTTGTAGGTGAAGGAACCCATTTAGGACGTATCTTTGTCTTTCTTAAATCTAAACCAACAAGAGAAGTACCGCGAGGAACTATAACACCACCATAGACACTATTAAGCTTATAAAGTTCATTGTCTGATGAAGTAAGATCAAAGTTAGTGGTTAAATCATATGCGGGTAAAGAACTAGATGTTGCACCGTTTCTAAGTTTATAATTATTTGCTCCATCAGGAATAAATCCAGGTCTATTATCTACTATATGTTCACCTGGATATAATAGTATCGTAGTTTTACCAAATCTATCGTTATCTAATCCCTTCTGATATGAAAATCTTGCAGACTCAATTAGTGCACGTTGAATCGTCTTAAATGGGCGAGTTAAAGAATTACCCTGATTTTCTATACTATCGGTTGCATCCAAATCATTTGGATTTACATAGATAATCGTTCCCCGCGCCGATTTCAGAAAATTATCTAATCTGGAAAGACCCATGACTTATTAGCACTATAGTTCTTGTTATGGATTATTTATAGTTAGTAGATTGTACTAAATTTCCTGCTAACGTAACTCTATCATCACAATTATTTTTAGGAACATGATGATACATATTACCTGGAAAAATTACAACCTTTCCTTCCTCTGCTTTAATCCTTTTACCACTCTTAGTAAAAACAAAAGGAGATGATCCTTTTGGAGTCTTTATAAAATAAACAAAAGAAAAAGGATAAGGTATGTGGTGATGAGTTACAGCATGATCATCTTTCCTATATCTTGCCACCCAAGTACTTGCAATAGAATGATGCGTACTCCCAAAAGAAATATTATCAACCATAATTGTAACCCAATCACGAATTAAATCAATACTTTTAGATCGAGTATCACCAAAACTTTGCTCTGACCTAACATTACTCAACCCACCATCTGGATTTTTAAGATTTCTCCAAAAATTAACAGATGATAATTCTTCTAATATTTTTTTATTTAGATTTTCATAGTGAGGATGTTTATCAATTAGTATACTAAACGTTTCTTTAACAAGAATTTTTTCCATAAAATTTTCAATAGTCAGGATAATAAGATCCTTGTGTCAATTTAGCAATATATTGAAATATTAAATCCCATCCAAATACATACGTATCTCCTTTTTCATCCTGAAGATAGAAAGGAATATTTGGATGCATTCTTTTTGCAGTATAGAACTGACTGATCATTTCATAATCATCATCAATCCATCTTTCTGCTTCAAGAAGTTCTTCGTCCATTGTCTTCAATTTCTCCATCATATCCCTTGTTTATCAAATGTTCTACGGTATTGGCCACATCATTCATCGCATCCCGCAAATCAAACTGTTGACCTGATTCTTGTTTCCGCGTCGTAGGATCAATCAATGACCAACGCCACCTTTTCAAATCTTTTGAGTACCAGAGTTTAATATCCATAATTTATTTATTACGGAAATGGTTCAAAGAGGGTTAGTATATGCTAATCTTTCTTCTGGACACAATTTGCGTACTACTTCCAACACATTCATAAACTCTTCTACATTATCACAATCCACTTGCTTCTCATCACCTTCACTGGAATAAAGATAAAAAGTTCTCTTCGCTGGATCAACCACACACTTGGTCAAAAACTCTTCATCTTCCATATGGTTACTCCATTATCATAACAGTATAAAGGAAAACCAGAAAAAGGTCAACCTGTTATTGTGTTCTGTCCAGCATATTTGGGATCATCTGCCTTAGGATCTGGATAATCCTCCCAAGTTTCGCCCTCATACTCTACTACCAACGGGTTAATATCCTTTCTTTCAGCAAAAATATGATAGAAACAATGAATAGGCATCCCACCCTTAGATTGAAGATATACCTTTTCAGTATCCCATCTCTTTACAATAATATCCTGGTGTGCACCAATCGGTTGAAGTTGAACTGTAATACTTGTTTCATGTACTAAATCTTTCCAATAAGAGGGTAAATATATTTCTTTCTCATTCTTCAACATTCCTCTATGATAAACACCAACCTCTGGTCCCTCAATACAAGCATGGGCAAGACGATAACCTTCTTTTGATGGATGAGATATATCAAACTTCTTAGGTAAAGCATCTGCAACAGAATGTCTTGCTTCTAAGCGTCCAGTAGAAATACAATCAACAGATCCAGTTGTGTATAAATCACCCTCAACATATACATTTCCTTTAATTTTTATACCTGTAGGCAAATTTCCAGAAACTCCCAAAGAACTTTCTGGCATTGTAGAATCAGGATCATCATTAGAGTTGGGTCCCACCATTAAAGTAGCTTCTTGTGCATCAAATGCATCAGGAGCACCAACAACCATAGGACCTTCTACTAATGCTGATCCATTAATTGCTTGATTACCTTCTTTTATAGCACGACAAATTCCAGTACCTACCTTAAGTTGTCCACCAATGTTTACGTCATCAAATTGCATAATTTACGCCTCCTCTGTTTCTGTACCAGTTGCTACTGTTGAAACTGCAAGCGCAGTCTGAGCAGCAACGTATGCTTGTCCACCAACCTTAGAGTTCTTAAAAACACATCCATCTGAGACACCGCGAAATATAGAACCATACATTTGAAGTATACCATTAGCAACAACTTCTCCAATCCCTGGAGTAGCTATTCTATAAAAAGCAAGAGAAGTAATCAAGGTCTTTTTCGCCTTAGTTTCAATAGTTTCGGTAGCGTGCATCCTGATATTTCCTTTGTTATCACCAGTTCCTACTGCGATTAATTCAATATCAGTTCCCTGCATTCTAATCTTCCCATTAGTTGCAGTAATCATAATATTACCATTCTTCGCATTCAAAATCAAGCTATCTTGCGCTTCATCATTAGCACTACCACATTCAACTGAAAAATTTCCTGGTCCAGTTGATGTAGTCCACCCCTTCCTAGGTCCATCAATATCTAAAGAAAGTTGATGCTCTGCATCAGGAGTTTGAAGTATAACCCCAGCAGTTACATCACCTTGCTTATGAATATGACCTAACCTAATAGATCCTTTATCATTTGACCAACCAACCTCAGTATAATTCTGCTTTGCAGTGTCAGTCGGATGAGCATCAGCAGGTCTACCCGCTACTCTATCATTAACAGTATTTCTTGAAATAGCTCCAGGAGCATCAACCCCTTTAGTTACATTTACTCTGGCATTACTAGTCATTTTTTAATACCTCTTAAGTTAGATTCTCAGGAGTGCCTGGAATATTAAGTCGTGGATCATTACTAGAAACATCTGAACCCTGTCTAAGGATTGCTGATGGAGGTGTTGTAACTTCAGCATCAATACTTTCTTGCATTGTATCATAAATCTGAACTAATTCACCAGCAGTTTCATACCATCCAGCATATTTAACACCATCTTGGAAAAATACTGCGCCATAGTAAGGTCTTCCATTATAATATCCAGTCTGTTTAAGTCCAACTAAATCAGTAACTTGTACTAAAGGTGCTTCAATCAAAGGATCTCTAATAACTTCAAATTGTATTGCAATATCTAAATTAACACCAGTATCAGTATCAATTACAACATTAGGCATTCTAGTAAATCCTACTCCAGGAGAATCTACACAAACTTTCTCCACTCTACCAAAAGGAGCACACTGACATAAAGAAAGTTTTGCACCATTATCGGGCACAAGTCTTATTTTATCCTTACTACAATCATAGCCAATACCAGGATTTTTAACAATAATATCTTTTACTCTTAAAGCAGCAGGATATCCCCCACCATCACCTGGAGGATACCCATTTCCCGGATCATCAACAATAACTTCTGGAATAATTCCTTCTCCCTCTATTTTTTTAGGACAAGGTGGAGGAATAATTTTTGCTGAAACACCCATAGGATTTTCCTTCCAAGACTTATAAGTCCCAGTTCCTACTGTCATCTTATAGGTAATATTAAGAGCAACTCCAGTAGGATTATTTAAAAATACATTACCACCCGGTAAAGCATTAGTCAATTCAACTCTTATATTATGTTTGCCCTTACCAATATCTACTTTTGTTGGATTATACTCATTTTGTCCATAATTATCAGGAGCACTTAAAACTTTTTTATCATCAATAAACAAATCTGCAGTATTATCAGCAAGAAAAGTTATATCATATTTTCCTGTTTGTGGGAAATTAACATTCTTCCAAGTTAAAATTTTCTTACCAAAAATATTATCATTAAATTCAGACAAACTTTGAGTAGGAGATCCAATAGGAGAAACCCCTTCTCTATTAATAATTTTACCCCATCGACTATCAGTATAATGGAATAGATGAGGTCCTTGATAAGTCACACCAGATTTAGTTGTACCACCTCTAATTCCACCAGCTACTGTAGTAGTAGCACTCACCATATACTTACAAGTAGCTTTATTGGGTCCAGGAATAAAATCAAAAAATCTTCCTTCTGTAGCAGAACATTGAATATCTTTCCAATCATTATCTGAATGCTCTTCCATCTCCAATACAGATTCACCTTTAGTTCTTAACTTAACCCCTTCTCTACTCTGAGTACTAGTAACCTCCACTTCATAAACTTTATTCACTTCTACATCTCTCACAAACTTTTCATTTAATTGAGGACCTTTATACCTCTTATTTGAATCAATACCAAGGTCTGGAATCTTTATACCATTCGCAAACTCTGCTGCAGAAGTAATTCTAAAATTAACTTTCTTAACTTCTGCTTTTACACTTCCACCACCAATCCAATCTCTAGTATTAAAGACTTTTGCATCAATCTCACTCTTTCTTTCAGATTTAAAGTTCTCAACAACAACCTTTATATCATGACTAATAGGAACCGCATTAGGATCTTCACGCAAATCAGGTCCAGGAATATAAACTAACTTTTGATCATCAGTTTTCCCTTTTCTTCTATCAAGGTCTATTACTTTTTCATCATCAATCCATAATTCACCTATATCATCTGCTTCCATTAAAATCTTATAATATCCACCATAAGGGAAATTTTTAGTCCAAGTATTTGAAAAACTACCTGTATCATTAGGTGGTACTTTAGTTACCCTGTAAGTTAAATCAAAAGTCACTCTAGTTCCTCTAAGTGAGAATACTTCTCTTCGATTAGATGCAGTAAATTTCCCCACTCCTGCTTGTATTTGTACATCATCAGAATCATCTAAGGTATCAAGGAAATCAGCAAAAATCTTATCTCCTGTACCTTCTCTATTAGCATCTAATTTATTAACTTTCCGCTCTTGAAGTCCACCTACACCTATCTTCTTAAGAAGACCTTGTTCTGCTAACTCAACAACCTTAGAGTTATCATGTTTTCCAAGTAATTTAGTTTTTCCTATTTTACTTCCTTGGGCATGTGTTCTTTGTCCTATTGCCTTTACGTCATAAACTGTATTCTCTTTAACTTGAATATTTTCTGTTCTCTGACCATCATTTAATTTACTATTATCAACTATATCAAACGAATGAGAACCATCCTGAGCAGTAAAACGATATCCCAAACCTTTAGTTCTATGAGGAGAATGCCAATAAATCTCAAAAGGAACCTTAACTAATTTATTATTATGTTGGTCAAGTGGTGGAAGAGGTGAAATTCCGTATTTATTAAGAAGATTACCCCATCCTTTAAATTTTACTGGATACCATTGTTCTTTACCACCAGGAAATCTTGTTGTCCAAAAAGGATTGTTAGGACATCTTCCTTCTTGTAAAGGTATAGGTTCTTGAGGAATTGGAGGTGGAGGTGCCTCAATTGTCATAGCAACACCCATAGGATTCTCATTCCATGACTTTTGAGCTTGAATTTCTTTTTCACCAAACTCTGCTTCAATATTAATAGCAAGAGCCATTGGGTTAATACCTTTAACGGTCTCACCTACTCTAAATTTACATCTATTTCCTTGTATATTATAAAATTCTCCTTTATTAGATAAACATTGAACATCTTGCCAATCTGCATCCGTCCATTCTTCCACTTGTAATTTACGTCCATTCTCTCTTACTCTTAATTTCACATCTCTTCCAGTTTCTCCAATAGACTCCTTCCTAACGGTAGTTACTATAACATCATATTCCTTACCAACCTCAGCTTGTTTTGTAATAGTTTGATTTATCTGTCCTCCATTCAATTTTTTACCTACAGAAAATAATCCAGGAATGGTTATCTTATTACCAAATGCTGCAGCAGTACTTACATTAAAACTCACATCCATCATCTGAACTACTTTACCAGTAGGACCCTTAAAACTAAAACTACCGCCAGGTTTCTGATACAATTCAGCAGTAATATTATAATTTCCTTGCTTAATATATCGCGATAGTTTTAATTTACCTGTACCTACATTAGTATCTCCAAGGAATCCTTTCCTATCAATTGTAACCTCATCTCCAATAGTAAGTTTTACACTATCATCAACTTCCAATTCAATACTATAATTACCATCAATTGGAAAATTAACACCAGGCCATACAATGTTATGAGTTCCTGCGTATGGATTATCCTTTAACTGTTTCTTAGTATCAAAAGGACATATACCATACTCATTTAAAAATCCACCACGCTTGTAGACATTTGTTCTCCACAGCACTCTATTTGCTCTATTAATATAATCAACTGTATTAAAGATTTTTCTTACTTGTTGATCTTTAGAACTAGTAGATTTTCCCTGATTTCCATTATTAGTCTTTGGATGAGGAACACTAAAGTATGCAATATTTTTGTTTATATCAGTAAACTGACCTGCACTGACAGAACATACAATATCTTTCCAATCATTATCAGTGTGCTCTTCCATTTCTAAAATGGTTTGATCTTTTACTCTTAATCGCACTCCAGCAGTAGATTGAGGACTATTTAATACTACCTTATACTTCCGTCCAAATTCAATATCTTTTGTAATTTTTGCATTTATTTGTGGTCCTTTATGCGTTTTAGATTCTAATATATCAAGTTCATCTATCCTAATACTATTAGCAAAATCTGCAGAAGAACTAATATTAAAAGTAACACTCTTAGATGATGATACTAGTGATGGTTGTTGATCTGCAACCTTATCCATCTGAGGTTCATTATAAACCTCTAACTTAAGTGTTTTAGTACCTTTTGTCATCTCTAAAGCAGTATTCTGTCCTCTCTTTGAACCAGCTTTTCCAGAAAGTAATTCTGTACCCGTAAATGTCTTAAGTTTATCTGTGTAAGACACATTATCAATATAAACTTTTGATTTATCATCTCTTGCTGTATGGAAAATATATTTTCCATCATAAGGAAATTCTATATCCCATTCAAATGTATACCATTCACCTGCATGATCACTTCCCTTTACATTCGATTTAGGAACTGGTGAGATAGCATACGTATTCATAAAACCAGCAGGAGTAACTTCCCTACCAGTTTGTAATCTATAGGTTAAATCATATGTTCTTCTTTTTTTATTAAGTGATTGAACCCATCTTTGATTAGATGCAGTAAACTTTCCTTTACCTGCTTGTACCTGGATATCATCATTATCATCAAGAGTATCAAGAAAATCAGCAAAAATTTTATCACCTGTACCAACTTTATTTGCATCTAATTTATTAACTTCTTTCATTCCTCCAATTTCTTTATTAGACCTCATTTTTCTAAGAAGTCCTTGTTCTGCTAACTCAACAACTTTAGAATTATCACCCCATTTATCGTTAATTGTTCCTTTCTGAGATGATCTTTGACCAATAGGTCTCACCTTATACGTTATATTCTCTTTGACTTTGTAAACATCTGTTCTGCTACCATCATTTTTTCTACTACTATCTACTATTCTAAAAGAATGAGACCCATCCTCAGCAACAAATTCAAAACCCAAACCTTTAGTCCTATGAGGAGAATGCCAATGAATCTCAAAAGGCACCTCAGCATAAGGAGTATTAGTGCCACCCCACTTCCAATGATCTACCTTATATACTTCAGTTGAAGATCCATTTCCTGTAACTAAATTTGGTCTATTTTTCCTCGTAGTCCACCAGTCTTTTCCTGATTCATTAAGTTGCTTAATATACTCATCTACTACATCTTCAAATTCCGCCTTCTTATCACCAGTAAAAGCTTCAGGAACCCATGGTCCCAAGTCCTTTCCATCGGGACCCCATCTCCTACCAAATCTAGATTTCTTTCCAGTAATATCCTTACCTCCATCATTACCTAGAGTATTGGGAGGACAAATTTGAATATCCTCAAATTCATCTTCTCTATCATAATAAATCATTTCCTCTTGAACCTTACCCATCACTGCGCGAGTAACTGCACCTACTCCAATACCACTATCGTCCCTTATTTCCACAATAGGAGGATATTGATATCCAAATCCATGATGCACTACATCAACTGCTAGAACAGCTCCATCATCTCCAATTACAGGATTTGCTACAACACCTACTCCACCACCACCCATAAAAACTGCCTTCGCTCCAGAAGGAGGAGCATCCATCTTTAAACCATCAGGACAAGATGAATCAATTCCTGCTGTATTACTTCCTATACCAGAAAACTCTAATTTATTAACTTCATTAATACTTAAAAACTTAACCGTCTTTCTATCAGGTTTAAAAATAAAAGTTTCACCGGGATTATTCTTTGCGTGAAGATTGGCTTGACAAATATTCAGACCCTCAACATATCCTCTATCCGTAGAAATATATCCAACCCTAATATCCTGCTTAGGATTAGGGTCTCCAAAAAGATCGAATGTAGTAGTATTATTCGCCATACTTAATATTTATTAGAACATATTCAATGCATCACTTACATCACCAACAGCATCTTTAATATCATCACTTTGCACTACTTGACGAGCTGCCTTTTCTAATTCTACCTGAGGATTCATTGAAGAAGCCTGTTGAAGAGCAGAATTAATCATCCCTTGTGTATTTCCACTATTAAGACCAAGAGATCCCATTTTCCCTTTTAATCCAGATATTTGATCACTCACAAGATTAATTGGTGGTGTACCCAACGTTGGTCCAGCGAAACCAGTTTTCTTTAAAGCTTTTGCTACACTACTAGGATCAATAGTATTAGCAGCTTTTCTTATTGAATCAGAACTTGGAGCTTCAGTATCTCCCTGGGTCGCTCCGCCTCTATTTAAAGTGTAATAGTCTGAAACTGCTTGATTTGCTGGAGACTCAAATGGGAACATATTCGTTTCAAGATTAACAAAATCTAATGCCTCTGTTAAATTACCCGATATTCCACCCAACATTGATAACATATCACCCAACTTCTGCCCTAAACTTGGCTTAGAATCTGCAACTGAACCACTAGTATCTCCAGGTGTAACTGGTCCTGCTGTTGCTTTAGATTCTCCAGGATCCATAACTTGAATAACTACAACACCACAATTTTGATTACTTCCTTGTTGAGAAACTATCAATAACTCCCCCATTTTATAACCACTACCAGGATCAGCAATTGTTATACCACCATTTGCAACTGTATTAACTATTCCCCTAACCTTATCAAGGGTAAATGTAGCATAAGTAGTTGGATTTATAGCGGCTTGAGAACCCTGAGAAATAGTAAGAACATCACCATTTTTATAATTTGCTCCTACAGTATTAGTACTAATGCCAGTAATCTTACCACCTGATATAGTGAAATCTAACTTAAGTCCAGATCCAGAACCACCAGTAGCACTTATACCTGTTGTAGTTCCTGTACCCGATACTCCAGCTCCATTAGCAGTATCAACATAATATCCAGCACCTTCATCATTTATTGTAGCAAAACTATCATCATACCAACCACCAGATGGAACTATAATATCTACCTTAAATCCTGTGCCACTACCACCTGTACATGGAACACCATTCTCTGAATAATAATTCGTACCACCTTGAGGTAAATCATCCTCTTCCTCATCAGTAA
>LULZ01000088.1_pt1 | contig 12219 bp, 14 predicted proteins | sample 729721 | NCBI WGS metagenome assembly LULZ01 (sample SAMN03860276, study PRJNA289734) | marine metagenome | biome: seawater column; feature: ocean; material: water; isolation source: Red Sea water column Station 91 - depth 100m | place: Saudi Arabia: Red Sea | collected 2011-10-15 | depth 100 m
ATATAGTATTATATAATTCAAAATACTTTGCATGAAGGCAGGGGATATTCAATGATTCCGTATGTAAATTATCTGGATCTATCTTTGAATCTTTTTCCCACATACCTTGAAGTTTATCAAGGTCAATACTCATATTAGGTTATGTCCATCGAGTTACTACTAACTCTATTGTATTATCTATTTTATTATGTTCTTCTGCTAATGTAAATCCCTGTTCCTCAGCAGTATCAAGAACAGTTGCTTTAGCATACTGTTGAGTAACCTTCTCAATAAATCTACTTACAGGAACATCTAAATCCCATGCATCAAGTTCAGCAACTAGTTCGTACTCATTACCATTCCACTTAAATCCAACAGAATCATTAATAGCAACTTGAACATTCCATTGATTATGATTGTGATCTTCGGGATTGATTAAAAGATGGTTCTCTAATACATTATAATCCAATCCTTTTAATGCCTCAATCAAATAAGGACGTTCTTTAATCTTTGTCTTTATGGTTGTAAAATGTGACATTAACACCCCTCGGAATCGTGTGTAAACTCTTGAATGGTTTCTTCTACAGATACTGCTTGATAATACTCTGGTTTATGTTCAACTCTTTGAACTACACCAAGTTTTTCTTCAATATTTCTAGTTAGATTTTCACATTCATTACCAACAGCACCAATAACTTCTTCAGTCACTGTACCATCTTGTCTAATCATGAATTTAATAATTTGTTGTGTCATTTATTTAGTCACATCCACAAAGGGATTTGTTGTCTAGATCTGTTATATCGTATATAGTATACTTAAATGATGCATCTGCTGTAAAGTATTCTATATCTGTATCTGTAGCATCAAAATTTAAAGTTGATAATGAATAAGGCCATAAATCTTTAAACATTACATTAAACTTAGCATTAAAATTGCTACTTAAAATTTGTAAAGTTCCATCAGAATAGATATCATCTCCTTGATTATAATAATTTGCAGGCATAGTTGCGTCTTTTTCTAAGTCAATAAACTCTTGAAGACTTTCAGGAAATCCTAATCCTCTTATCCATCTTTGTAATTGAGCATAATTTCCAAGATCTTCATCAACTAAAAATCTTACATTAAGATCACCAAATTCAACCTTATCTCCAGGAGTAGGAATATCCTTTAAATAGGTAGGTTGATTTGCTACTCCAAGATCCAATGATGGAATATTAGCTTGATTGCAAAAATATGCAACCTTAGGAATTCTTTTAATAGAAAATTTAAATCCAGTAGGCGATAAAAAATTCCTATTACCTATAGGGGTAGTTTTTGCAGTCGTATAAGTCATTTATTACTCAGTCACTACAGTTGCATTTTCCCACCACTTAGGTTTATAAGTAATACCTAAACTTGTAGTAACAGTCGTTGCTGCTTGAGCATCAGCATCTGATTTATTAGAATACTGCTTACGATCAGCATATGTTTCTGTCCAAGTATTATCACCTTTCCAATATACATCCCCAATAGCTGGATTTAATACACTAGGAGTTTTAATATGATATGGCATTTTTTTATTTTTTAAATATTTAGTCGCCTTCTACTTCATGGTTTGCATAATTATAATCAGTAATCATTGTAAATAATTTAACTTTATAATTTTCTAAAAATTGTTTTTCTTGTTCTGGTCTCTCAGGTGGTCCAGGCCATATACTAGAATAATAATTTATTGAATCATAAATCATTCTAATTTCTCTTATATTTAATTTCCACTCACACCACCACTCTAAGTTATCTTCAGGAGGATTGTAATCATATTCTTCTTTTTTTCCTCCTACTGCCATTATTCTACATCTCGTAACATTTGTTCTTCAAGCTTTGCTTTAGCAGCTTTTACTCCAGCAAGTCTTTCTTCTAAAGTATCTTGCCAGAAATTATACATCTTAAGTTTCCACTTACGACGATCTTCTATACTCATTTTTTTACCGCAAATCATCTATTTTTTGACGCAGGTCTCCTGAAGTATTTATTTAGAATAATGATTGGAATACCGAACATTATTAGAAAAATAACAAAAAATCCTATCTCAGTTATTAAATTCTGAGGCCAAGTAGTTACAAGCATACGCTATTTAGACAAAAAAAGAGTCCCCCGAAGGAGACTCTTGAAATGTGAATGGAATATATCCATCTTCTTCACATGAGGTTCTTAACACCAACGCGACGATAGTAGCGGTTGCTGTTAATGCGCAGGCGACCATTACCAACCGTAGTTCCTTCAGCGAAGGGGTTAGCAGTGATGCCGTAGCGAGTCTTAAATCCGATTTTCGGCTGGAAGGAATTCTCACCGACGGCGCGTACCATTTGTAGGGGCACATAAGGACAATAGAACAGTCCAGCGTCATAAGGTGAAGAACCTTTGTATCCAACAACATAATACTGATTACCACTATTGGTAGCAGCATTAGAGGAATTAAGGTTAGCAGAATAAGGATCGATGTATACGCGATACTTACCTTGCAGAACACCAGCAAAGGTGTTACCAGTGTCGTCAACGTTGAGGTTGGCGTTAAGTGCAGGAGTATAATCCAGAACACCAGCCATCGTGAGGGCGGAAGCAACGTCTGCAGAGCAGAGGATGATGTTGCCCTTCCCGCGACGAGTTCTTTGTGCGATAGCGTTAGCGTCGCGCTCGATTTGGAATAGGAGACCTTTGAACTTCTCAACCGACCAGCGACCATTGGAGTCGATGTCCAGGTCAAATAGTCCGGCAGTTGCGGTGTTAGAAACAGCGCCTTGCTCAGCAATCTTGTAGATAGTACGGATAACTTCGCGGTTAATTTCAGCGAGGATCTCAGTACTCAAGATGTTAGCAAGTTCTGCTTCAGCGTTAAGACCGTGAATAGCCTTGAGGTCTTGAGCGAGTTCTAAACTGTACTCAGCCTTCAGGGCACGTGACTTAGCAGTAACAGTGACTTTCTCGATCGAGAATGCCATCTGGTTGAAAGCATTATTACCAGTGCCTTCAAGAGATTCAGCAGTACCAGTTGCCATTCCTTCACCAGTGTTATAAGCACCAGTAGAAGTGGAAGCAGTACCAACAGGGTTAAGGACGGAAGGATTACCACCATTTTGTGAAGTAGTACCCAAACCAACGGTAACATCAGCGAAACCGCCAGTGTTATCGAATCCGGCAGCTTGTCCGGAGAATGCGGAATCAGGCTCGTCGTAGAATGCCTCGGTTCCGGTTTGACTCGTGTAGCGTGAGCGCATTGCAAAGATAAGTCCAGTAGGACCACTCATTGGCTGGACACCAGCCAGGTCATATGCGACCAGGTTAGGCATCGAACGTCTGATCAGTGAGATCAGAACAGGGTCGAAACCAGCAACTGGTGAAGATGCATTAGCACCATATCCAGCAGTAGTTGCAGGGTTACCAGTTGGTTGACCATCAGCATTAGCAGCATTGGTCGGTTGCTCCATCAGGCTTAGACCGCCGTTGGAGAATGCGTTTTCTTCCCTTAGGAATTTTTCTTGGTTTTCTAGCAGGACTGCGGTAACAGATCTCTTATGGGAATCTTCGATCTTATCAAGACCCTCATAGTCGAGAAGTGGCTTCCACTTTTCCTGCAGATGTTCAGATTGGAACATTTGCGTTTACCTTAATTAGTGTTTATAGTTTGAATTAATATTAAATTCAGTTATTTGCTAAAAGAAGAAAGTGTCTTAAGATATCCAGCCATTGCGCCTTGAGCAATCTCAGGTGCGATGTCTACTCCTTCAGACAAAGTTTCGGATTTAGCAGTTGAAGGCTTAGAAGTGAAATACGATTCCTTCAAAGTCTCCAGTTTTTCACGATATTCTTCTTCACTTTCAAACTCTACACTTTCGGCAAGTGAAGCAAGCTTCTCTTTCTGAGTGGAAGCGAGTCCATCAGAAACAGATTCGAGAATACCATCAGCAACTGATTCAGCAAGACGCTTATTCAGTCCCATGTTCTTCTCAATTTGCTCATTGAGCTTGGTTTCCATATCATCTAGTTTTTCTACCATACTCTCAAGTACATCATACTTATCTTCAGGGATTTCTACATAATGTTCTTCAAATAGTGACTTCATACCTTCTAAGAAGGATTCGGTCATTTCTGTTTTGAGTCCGTTCTCGACTGCAAGAGTGTTCTCTTCAAACCACTCATCTGCAACATATTCGAGATAAGAATCAACACGCTCAGCAAGTTCTGCCTTAGCTTCTTCTACTTGCTCGGCAAGCTTCTCAGCGTATTCAGTCTCAAGCGACTCTTTTACTGCAGCAACCTTAGAGTTGATAGCAGCTTCAAAGATGGTCTTTGCCTTTGCTTTGAATTCTTCGGAGAGTTCTTCACCACCGAGTAGAGCATTGACATCTTCTTCCATGTCATACTCAGCAATGGTTTCTTCCTCTTCAGCAACAACATCCTCTTCTACTACCTCATCGGTAACTTCAGGGGCTTCTTCGATAGTCGCATCAGTTTCCATTTCTTCCTCTTCCTTTTGCATTGGCATGGCAGGTTTTGCACCTTTATTAACTACATCCTTAACTTGCTTAAGGGTTCCGCCAGGTGTTTTTAATTTCGCAGAATCGTTATCTGGCTTATAGTTATCAGGAGTCGGACCTCCCAAATCTTCAACAGCACCCTGTCCTGGTGTGCTACCTTTTGGCTCACCTTCTAAAGGCATCCCTTTTGCTGCATTAGCATTAACGGGTCCTTTAGATTGCTTAGTGCCTACTTCCATTTCTTGTAATTGTGTGCCACGAGACATTTGAACTCTCCGTTTACCTGTAATTAAACCTATTTTTATTTAGAAGTTTTATATATTTGATAAGAAATCATTAAACAAGCTCAATTTCTTTTCATCTAGTTGCTTTTGATCTACAAGAGTATTAATGGTCTTATAGGTTTTCTCTGCAAACTTCTCACGCAGAATACCTCCATCCCATACCCAATTTTTTCCTTCCATAATTCCTTCAACAAAAGCATCAGGAGCAGAAGGGTCAGCAACAATATCAGCAGCAGTTGCTAGCATGAAATCATCACCAACTACATTATATCCTTCACGAGTTGGTTTCAATGAACCAATACCTCTTGAAGAAACACCAAGTTTTACTCCTTCCTCAACAAGAGAAGAAGCAATTTTTCCCATTGGTGTACCCAAAATCTTAGCTTTACCAATAAAATTAGAACCATTCTCCTTTAAAGAGACAATCTTGTGGGATACCCTATCAAGATTAACAGTTGGACCATCAGGATGACCCAACTCTCCAAGTGCTCTACCTGATTGAATATGATTCTCATTATATCTTGTTACTTCCTTACGAAGAGTTTCCATAGGGTACATCCGACCATTGCGGTTTTTGATGTTTCCTTGGAGGAAGACTCCCTCAATATACATCGATTTCTTACCGTTACGATTTTCGACTAGAAATTCGACTGATTCTATTTCTTCTCTAATGAGTTTCATCAGGCGTCTCCGCTAACTTGTACTTGTTGTGCATAAACTGTTCCAGTTCCAGTAGATGTTACAGCAGCAACTTTAAAAGAACCTCTAAGTTCTGCCCAATCACCTGCATTAGTAGGATCAATAGCAGTATGTGCATATCCTACTCCATAATCATTATCAACTACAATTCTAGTACTAAAATAACCATTAACACCTGCACTAGAATTAACTGAAGTAACAATTTTATGTGAAAAATCATAATATGATTTATTTGCAGTTAAAGTAACAGCATCTCCTGCCGCAAAAGGAGAACCAGTTCCTTCAGGAAAATCAATAATTGTCGTTGTTCCTGAAGTAGAAACTCCTACAACTCTATTAGATTGAGGTCCTCCCAAACTAATAGTTACCGTACCACCACTAGGAACATAATAATTGGTATTTGCTGCAGTTGGATTAGTTCCAATTGCCACAAAAGAATCAGCTCCTACTGAAACCACTCTCAAAGTGTCTGTTTTATGGGCTTGTGCAGCAGTTTGTGCACTAGTTGTACTAGTACTCCGAACTATACCATCCCCTACCGGTTTATGTGCCATTATAGATAAAAATTCATTGTTTTATTTATTTATAATTACTCTTCGCCGCCTTCACCCTCATCTGCCACAACAGCATCTGCTTGTGATTGAGTAATAGCATTAGCAGAATCAAATACACTTGATGCTACATTAGGTCTAAAATTATCAACCCTTTCTGCCGATTTTGCAAAGAGAATATCTTTAATCTTGTCACTAATTTGGGAAGGAGATTCATCTTTCGCCATCAAATCCATAAGTTCATCCATTGTAATTTTTCAATATACTTATCTAAGGTATTTATATCTCCCCACCCTTAGGTATTTTTGTCGTTTTTCCTTGACTCTCTAAATCTGGCTCTTTAGGAGCACTAATATTTTGTACTGGAACACCCATTTCTGCTGATCCACCAGGCTCCATATCCATTAACGGAAGTCCAGTTGCAGGATCAATAGTATCTGGATCAGGAATAGTACCATCTGCTATCTCTTTTTCAATTAACTTATCTTGCTCAATAATTTCCTCATCAGTCTGATGAAGAACTTTACGACGAACCCAATCCTGAGAAAAATATCTTCCGATATAAGGCTGAACTGCCTCTAAACTACCTAACCTCTCATTAAGAAGTTCTGTATTTTTTAACTCTGAGAAATGATTATCATACAAGAAGTCATATTGGATATGTTCACTCATTACTTCCCAGTCTTCTGGAGTGACCACATTCTTCAATAATAACTGAGTTTTCAGCATATCATTGAACATATTTGAAAATCTCTTCCTTAAACGTCCAACAAACTTACTAAATTTAAGTTCATCTCTTAGGATCTCAGAAGATCTCCCCAAGTTAAACCCACCTTCTCCGTCCATTCTGGAGACAGGAACATTAAGTGAGCGGTAGAGTTTCTTTTTAAAATACTCAATATCAGTGATTTCTCCAAGGTTTTGTCCACCTGGGAGAGTTGAGATTTCTGTTCCTCTTCCACCTTCACGTCTTGGGAGCCAGAAGTCCTCAAGCATTGCCATGTATTTTTTATCATCACGGATTTCTCCTGTAGAAGCATCATATACCAACTTGTTACGATAACGCATCATAACATCACGAAGATATTGTTCTGCCTTTACCTTAGGTAGATTACCAACATCAATATAGAAAATTCTTCTTTCTGGTGCTCTTGATAATCTGTAAATAACAAGACTATCCTCAATCATCCTTAACTGATTGAGAGACTTAATTGCTTTATGAAGATATGAAAGTGTATTACCTTTATTTCTATCTACAAGACCAGAAGTACAATAAGTGACTGAATCCTTAGTCATTTTAATACCCTGACTTGCGCCAGTAGCATTAATATTACCAGTTGGATAAGATGCCCTAGGGTTGTAAATAAAATACTCTTCAATTTCAGGAAACTCATAATCCATTGGATTATCAGAATTCTGCTTTGTTATATTGTACTTATCTTTACTAGATTTTTTACTTTGTCTCATAAAACGCATTTTCATTGCGTCCATATAACGCAATTCTTGAATACCTTCATGAGGATTTTTTAAATCAATAATTTTATGATAATAAATTCTACCATCAATATACCAATTCCTATAAATTTCATGTGCTTTTCTATCAAAATCCAATAAATCTATAATAAACTTAAATTCATTTCTTATCTTATCTTTAATACCATCACTAGCATTAAGATTATCCAAGTCAATTTTAATAGGAGCATCGTTCATATCTGTAACGATTGCTTCATTTACAATATCTTCAATAGCACTATCCACTTCTGGATGCAGTGCCATTTCACGATATCTTTTTAGAAGATCAAATTCAGTCCTATAAATTCCTTCAATATCTACATAAGAACCAAAAAAACCACTACTCATATAGTGATCACTCCCGTCCTCATTATTGGGAGGAACGGGAGAAACCGCTGAAGGAGATAGTGATTCGTTGTCCTCTATAGAGAACCCAAATAACTTAGCCATGATTTATATACTTTCTTCTATTTATTAGACTCCCAAAAGTGAAAATCTTATCACTGCCCATCAATTACAAAATTGTTAACAGCAAATTCAACTGTATATTCTTCAATAGTATCACCAGAATCATAGGATAAATCAATTGCCGATATATTCGTTGGGAACATATCAATAAATTTGTATGTTTTTAACACTGATTGTGTTGTTGAACCAGCAGAACTAGAGTCAGAAAAAGGTTTTTCTCCTCTACCAAGTTGTTTCACAACAGCATCACTCATATAAGCATTAGGGCTTGTAGCACCATCATTACTGCCCAGTTGAACAATTAATTCCATCCATCCTTCAAGTGCATTTCTGAACTTAAAGTCTTCATCATTGATAATTGTTACAGTCCATACATCAACAGTCCTGTCTCCTGCAACTTTAAAAATACGACCCCTGAATGGGACATCAATTGCTGCAACATTTGAAGCAGGTAATGATGCTCCTTTACATAGGAATGAAAATCTTTCTTGATCCCATTCCGAACTTCTGTCTCCTTTAACAGCATCATTAGTAAGTTCTACTTCAAATAGATTGGGTCTTGCACCACCACCGGCCAATTGTGATTTAAATTGACCGATAGTTCTTCTTGTAATAGTATCTGCCATGATTAGTTTGCCTCCTTTTGTTATTTAGATAATAGAATTAAACGCGACCAGCTACTTCTTCAAAACTAACACCAGTACGGGTAGCAACGAAAGTAAGCGTAACATAATTAATCGACTTGGCAGGCTTCAAGAAAATGTCTGCGCGGAATTCATTATTATCAATAACATCAGGTGTGTTATTTGTAGCATCACAAACAACAAGGAATCCGTAAAGTCCTCTCTTTGCCTGAATATCACGAAGATATGGTTCAACGATATTGCGGAAATTCGCTCTCGTTAATTCATCATTAAGTTCAAAGAGTTGAGCTTGTGCTGCTCTCTCCAATGCTTGCTCAACGGTAAGGAATAAGCGACGAACATTAATCCTATCGAATGCGGATGCATAACCTAAAGCAGTCTTATCTCCAAAGAGAAGTGTTCCAATTCCAGGTGTGGTAATAAAGGAATTAACTCTCTGAGGATAAAGTTGATCTCTTTGTGCCTTGGTTGGATTATATGCAAGTTTAACTGCATTATTAATAACACCACGCTGTTGACCAGCAGGTGAGAACCAAGGATAAGCAACAATATTTGTGCGGCACATTAGACCGGCAACATCAGCATTGGTTGGAATCCAACGGAACTTATTATTGAAGCGATCATAAGTATACTTATAACCAGCATCAAAGATACCATAAGAAGTGGATGTTAATGGACTAAAGTAGTTAATCAGATTAGTTGTCTGAGTAGTGGTATTAGTAAGACCGACTAAATCAGCTCTATGTGGTCCAACAGTAGCAACACAATCCTTTCTAGAATTTGCTAAAGAAAGAATGTAATTTGCTTTTGCTTGTGAATCATAAATTGATGTAAGTCCTGGACCCATGATCAGATAATCAACTTCAATCTCATCTTTGTTTTCAAACTTACCATAAGATGTAATAAGATCAGAAAGTGAAGCACTATAACCACCAGAAGTAGCATAATCAACTCCACCAGCCAAAGAATAGGTTGTATTACCAGTAGCACTAAAGGTAATTCCTTGTGCATCCTGTCCCCACAAACCATCTGCGGTTGAAACTGGAGAATATGAAGCAGCATTACCTAAAGCAGTAGTAAATCCAGTTGCTCTTGGTGCTGTTCCCCACTGAGTATCAGGTGATTGTGAAATATTAATTCCAGCATAAACATTATCAGAAAAATCAGCAAGAAACTGTTTATAATAATTCTTTTGAGGAGAATTAACATCAGATACTGAATCAAGTGCTTTAGAAAGACCTATATGCTTCTCAAGAATATTTCCCTTAACTCCTGTAAGAGTTCCATTATCATCAACAACGACAACATGTATAGCATCACCTTTACCATTTCTACTAGTAACATAATTAGTAGATGTTGGTTTAGGAGCAATTGACTTCCAATAAGTCGTTGCATTTGTAAGACCTAAAGTCTGAGCATCATACCAATCAGCAATTGTAGATGATGTAGCACCAACACCAACTCCTGTAGAATTAACACCTACATTATCTACAAACCAAAGTGTTTGACTAGCAGCGAATGCATTGGAAGCTGATCCTTCTGCATAATCAATCTTAGTTTCTGTAACACCGCTACCAACTGTTTCTACACGAGAAACAATTTTAACATCAACTGTACCACCAGTTCCAGATGTAGTTGTTGAAATACCAGTAACAATTCCTTTTAAGTAACCATTAAATTCAGAAGTTGTTCCAGATCCTGCTATAACTACACCAGATAATGTTGCAGTAACTCCATATCCAATAGTAGCACCTGCTTGTGCTGGATCCGTACTACCAATAGTAATCGTTTGATCTGCAAAATCATCAATCTGACAAACTTTTAGACCATTACCCCAAGTTCCAGGGTCTTTGGAAGAATAAGTAAATGCAACAGATTCGCTATAGTTATTCAAATAGTCATCATAATTCTTAATCTTTAATGTTCCAGAAGCAGCGTTAACTCCAGCATTTGCATTGTTTAGAGTTGTGCCATCAGTTCTACAAACTTTCAGAACTCCACCATATGATAGGAAAGATGAAGCACTCATCCAATACTCGTACTGAGAATCAGTTGAAATGGGTTTACCAAATGTATTGATAAGTTGTTGTTCAGTTTGTATATCAATTGGTTCATCGATTGGTCCAATTTCAAAAGGACCGGCAATTGCACCGATGTTATCCACTACATTATCAGCTCTCCCTACAGTTAGGTCAACCTCCCGTACTAATACACCGGGAGACAATTGAGGAGTCGCCATGAATTTTTCTCCGTAATTCTCAGTTATCTAAAAAATATTTATTAAAATGGGCATTTACATATACTCCCACATATATGAACGATCACCATATTCATCAGTAAACCATCTATCACCATCTCCATCTACAAAACTAGTATCATCCATACCATCACTAATGAATCCAAACGGGGCCATATCTTGTTCAATTTGATCTCTCTGATCCTCATATAATCTCTTTCTAACATCTTGATCAGTAAGTTCCTTAAAATAATCCTGTGCTACTAACCATGCATATATTACTAAACACATTGCGAGGTCATCATTACAACCCTCTTCTGCCTCAAATGAATTGTTCTTCTGAATGAATGTAGTTAACTCACTCATAATCTCATAATCATTAAATACAAGCTTATCACTTTCAATTATCGTCTTTAAATTAAGAGCACCAACCTTCTTAACTGTCTTGGACATCTTAACTCCAAGTTGGGTCTTCTTACCAGAAAATCCTTGCCCCACAACCTGCCCTGCACGCCCCCTCATAGACGCCATAAGCAGATTTGAATACTCCATATCATAATTCAAAATTGACGCTACCTGATCGCCTACATCGTTGACCTCACACAATATAAATGCCTCATTGTAACTTCTTGCTACTTCATATATGACATTAGGAAATAGCATAGGTTTTATTTCATTATTCCTATATTTGGCAACAACTCTATGTGGGAAAGTAGTGATATCTACAATAACGAATGCAGAATAATCTTTTACAACTCCACGCGCCACATCAACAGTCATGATATAATCATGCTTTGGTTGAGGATCTTCATATACATCTAACCCAGCATTTCTTGTTTTAGGATTTTCATAAACAAGAGTTCTTAATTTACTAGGTGAAATTAAGGTATCAACAGACCCTAAGAATTCACATTCAAACTCAACTTTGAACTGCTGCTCAGAAGTATTGGCAATAGTTTGCTCTTTCCATTTAGCATCCCTACCAGGTACTTCTGACCAATGAACATCAGTATGAACATATTCATTCTTTCCTCTTTCTGCATCGTGCCAATACCTATAAAAATGATTCATCCCATGAGGGGTAGAAACCATTATTACTTTCGTGCTTTGACCAGAAGTAATAGTAGGATAAACAGATGCAAAGAAGGACTCAGCAATGTGATTAGGGACGAAGGCGAATTCATCGAGGAAGAGGATATTGAACGACATGCCTCGGACAGCACTCGCAGATGTAGAAGCTGCCAATATCTTACTGCCATTCTCTAATTCCAAAGATCCTTTGTTCCATGCTATTATACCCTGCTGCATCCATTTAGGTAAATTCTCATATGC
>LULZ01000128.1_pt1 | contig 11906 bp, 10 predicted proteins | sample 729721 | NCBI WGS metagenome assembly LULZ01 (sample SAMN03860276, study PRJNA289734) | marine metagenome | biome: seawater column; feature: ocean; material: water; isolation source: Red Sea water column Station 91 - depth 100m | place: Saudi Arabia: Red Sea | collected 2011-10-15 | depth 100 m
GCCCTACGAATACAAGAACACAACACTGCCCACTGGTGACTACAGCTTCGTGGGCTTCTCGAGGCCCGATCTGGGCACGTGCAAAGACATGGGGGTTCCGTATGACCCGTACGAGTGGCCCTGGCCTCATCTGGAGGGCTCCCAGACTGACACCTTCTACATCCGTGCGATGCACCGGATGTACATCGAGGCCGAACTCTCCGCAGCCTCATTCCGGCCGGTTTACTTCTGGGACTCCACCCAATTCACCGGGTCTTCTTTCGGTGCCTGGCGCGCACTCTTCCATGCGCCTTCCCTAGCCAATGCGGGGCTCGACTACTACGAGGCCAGCCTGGGCAAGGCATACCCAATCCTCTGGGACGGTAGCGCCGAGGGACTAGCCGGAATAGCCGGGGGGGCCCTCGTCCCGTTCCTCTCATCGGATGGAACGGACTGGACGGTAGCCATGCAGAACAGCGCTGACTTCGACTCACCCCCCTGCGGTCCCGTGGACCCCTCGGTACCCAACAGCCCAGTAAGGTGCGAGATAGTACCAGAGATGTACACCGGGGAGACTTACCGGGTCGTCGCAAACGTCTGGAACAGGACATTCTCACCTTGGCTTAATGACTCCGTCGGCCTACAGGTCGACGGCGACAGGAACGGTATTTTCGCAGGGTCAAAGGAGACCCTCCGTGTAGGCTACCCAGTGTCAAACATCACGGAATCGGGTGAGCGTCTCGCCGTATTCGATGAAGTCGGGCAGTGGACCAACGAGTTCACCGCCGGACATTTCGGAATCAGGGTCGACTTCACAGCATCCGACTACTACTTCACCGGGGATCAGGCGGAAGTGCTCGCTGCGACCGGCGCCTACAACAACATCTCCGTGATTGGCACGACCAGCTTCGAGATGAACACTGTTCCAAGGCTGTACCGGGGCCAGAACGCCACCATAGAAGCCCGCCTCACTGACAACGCCTTCCAGCCCGTGAGGGAGGTCCCGGTGAACTGGACATGGTCCGAGGACAGTTCCAGCGGGATAGCCGTCACCGACAACAACGGCATCTTCAGGGTCAACCTCACAGAAATAGACACGCTCGGGAACTTCACCCTCGACTTCACCTACCTAGGCGACGAGTTCAGGCAGGGGACCACCGCGGACGTCTCCCTGTGGGTGGTCTCAAGGACCTACATCAATATCATGGCTGTCAGCCCGAACATCGTCTCCAGTGGAGATTACTGGGATTTCACCGCCATGGTCACTGACGACAACAAGACTCCCTTCGAGAAGGACGGCGGCGAGGGCCTGAGTACCTGCGAGGGAGAGGACCAGAACCCCGACGGCTACGACCTGGGCGGCAACGTCACTATCATCTTCGAGGGAATAGGCTTCGATGACAGGACACACAGGCAGGTCGTGCAAGTGGACTGCCCTGCGGCCGGGCTAATCGGTCTAGACGGTCTTGGCTGGCTACTCGATCCACAGCTTCTCCGTGACGACCCCTACTCGTTCCTCCCCGACGGCTTCGGCCCCGTCAACGTCATCCTGAGGTTCGAGGAGAACCTGCCCCACGAGGGGTGCGGGCCCCTGGACGCGGGCATGCTGGCCACGTCAGGTGCCTGGGACCCATGCGTCACCATTCAGAACAGCGACCACTTCAGGAAGGTACTGCAGTTCCAGGTCGACGGATTCAGCCTGATAGGAAGGACCTCCCTGAAGGTGGACGACCAGATCGTCTACACGTCCGAGATCGATCCCAACACCGGACAGGCGATAGAGAAGCCGATGATCGTTACCGGCCAGCTAGTGGACGAGCTGGGCAGCAACCTGTCCAGCCGGGCAATCAGGGTGACATACGAGATGGACTCGGGAGACAAGGGAGTAACCGCCTGCATCCCCGGAGTCTCAGACGAGAACGGGTTCTTCGAGATCGTCTGCCCCCTGTCCGGGGTAGACGGGTTCCGCTACCACAACGCCAGCGTAACCAAGTTCTTCCCGGTTTTCTCGAACTCTACCGTCGATATCTCCGAAATAGGGCCGTTCAGGTCGGACTACCTGACCTACACCTTCCCAAACGGGTCCACCTTCGAGGTACTCTACCTGAAGGAGGCCTTCCACATCGATGCGAAGCTTTCCCAGACCAACGGCAAGCCGATAGGCGGTAAGTGCCTCAACATATACCTGGACCCACAGGTGAACACGCGCCCCTTCGCCACGGCGATAACCACTGACGGCACAGGCGAGTTCGAGTGGTACTCCGCCGACCCGGACGACAATCCTAGCCGGCGTGGTGTGGAGCCAAGCGGCAACAAGCTGGAGGGGTTCCGGACCATCAGAGTGGCATACGAGCCGGATAGGGAGATACCCGGTGGCTGCAGGGCCGAGGACAACCCAGTTCTGAACAGCTCGTACATGGACATAGAGGTCCTTGTTCGCAGCAAGGTCGACATCCTGCTGAAAGAGCACTGGTCAAACCCATCAGGCTTCCAGGTCGGAGACGTAATCGCCGGGGAGGTCGCGATACTCAGGGACAGGCTGGATCTGTCCGTCGAAGGACAGAGGGTCGAGTTCATCAGGCAGTACTGGAATGGATCCGGATGGCAGACTGCCCCCGGAGGCGTGGAGATTCTCACCACAAACGAAAGGGGCTCTGCCAACTTCTCCTTCATCTACCCGGGCGAGGAGGTATTTGGAGAGGGTTCCGAGGTCATTGCGGTGGATGGGAGATGGAGGGTCCTTGTGCACTTCGAATCTGCTGACGAAAATAGGCCATACTTCGTCGAGAGGTGGCTAAACAGCACTCCGGAGATCAGGCTGGGAGACGCCTCCGTCGATGCCCAAGCGTCGTTCTTCACCACGCAGGTTCTGGTAGTCACCGGAATAGCGCTGTCCTCCCTACTGCTAGTTGGCACAATGATGTACAACAACTACAGAGAGAGAAGGAAGGTGGAGGTGCTCAGGGGGATTCTGACCGACTCCCTGATGTCCCTGAAGGCCTCCAACAACTACATCGAGACCATTTTCAAGTGCTACAAGGACCTGATCAAGTACTTCAGGATGAGAGGGGCGATGAAGAAGGTATTCGAGACCACGAGGGAGTTCGAGGACGTCATCGTCAACATGCTAGGCGGGGTCGTCCCACCAGAGGAGCTGAACATGTTCTTCTCGATATTCGAGGAGGCGCGTTACTCCGACCACGAAATAGGGACGGAACAGAGGGATGGAGCAATCCAGATTTTCCAATCGATGATTTCCCGGATGAACACCTCACTTGGTGACACGATGCTGAACCGAACCTCGTCGAACGAGTCCGCCCTTTACGGGCCCTCGATCAAGGCGGGGCAGTTCGTCGACGCCGAGGGACAGGTCCGGTATGCCGGGGTCGATGACTCCGTCGATGACGACGGTTTCAGAATCTGAGGACGCCCAGCGACGCGAAACGCCCCTCTGGGGCGCCCCGCAGGATTCATAACACCGACTTGGGTGGCCGCGCTACCCGGAGTATCGGAGATGAGGCAATGAGTAGGGCTGACAGGAAGACCAATCACGCGATTGTCTCCCTCATCGGAGACCTGAAGGAGCAGAGCAGGTCAACCGGCACCGCCATCTGGCGAGATATCGCCGGAAGACTCGAGTCCAGCAGGAAGAACTGGGCCGAGCCAAACCTGAGCCACATCTCACGGCACTCGGAGAAGAAGGAGACTATACTGGTTCCCGGCAAGGTCCTGGGAAGCGGCAGCCTGAGTGGCGGTCAGACCGTGGCTGCATTCAGCTTCAGCGAGGGAGCAAAGTCCAAGATCGAGGCCTCGGGCGGCAGGACCATGAGCATCAGGCAGCTGATGGAGGAGAATCCGAAGGGCAAGGGAGTGAGGATACTTGTCTGAGGCGGCATTGGTCTACGATGCCAAGGACAAGATCCTTGGTAGGCTTGCCAGCCAGGTTGCGAAGGACATGATTTCCGCTAGGAAGTCCGGTAGCCAGCAGAGGGTCATCATCATCAATGCCGAGGAGGCGATAGTCTCCGGCCCCAGGACCAAGGTGTTCAGCGACTACAGGGCCAAGTACAAGCTCAACCACGCTCGAAAGGGGCCGTTCTTCCCAAGGATGCCTGACAAGATCATCAAGAGGACAGTCAGGGGGATGCTCCCATACCAGAAGAACAGCAGTGGGAGGGAGGCCTTCAGGGACCTCAGAGTGATGATAGGGACCCCCTCCAACCTGTCCGGGGACGACCTCCCGGACGGTCACCAGTGGGGCGACACGTCGAACATCGAGAGGTCCTTCCCAAACAAGTTCGTAAGGCTCGGCGAAATAAGCTCCCACCTGGGAGTCGACTCAACAAGATGGGGAGGCGAGTAGGAATGGCGAAGAAGAAGGGACCCAAGATAGTCAATACCAGCGGAAAGAGGAAGACCGCAGTCGCCCGCGCGACCCTGAAGCCCGGAAAGGGCAGAGTCAGGGTAAATGGGAGCCCGATCCACATCATGGAGCCCGAGCTCGCCAGGAGAAAGGCACTGGAGCCAATCAGGATAGCCGAGGCGATGAACCGTCTGGGTAGGGTGGACATTTCGATCGACGTCAAGGGCGGAGGGCAGATGGGCCAAGTAGACGCAATCAGGACTGCTATCGCCAGAGGCCTGGTCAAGTACAACGACGGTGCCGAGGGAGACGACGAGGAGCTCAGGGACGAATTCATCAGGTTCGAGAGGAAGATGCTTGTCAACGATCCACGCAGAAAGGAACCCAAGCATCAAATGGGCCGGGGTGCTCGTAAGAAGTGGCAGAAGTCGTACAGGTAGGTATCAAGATGCTAATCCCAGTAAGGTGTTGGAGTTGCGGAAAGGTGATTGCACACAAGTACAAGCAGTTCAGGGAGGCTGTCGACGAGGGCAAGGACCCAGGCGCGACCCTGGATGAGATCGGATTCGAGAGATACTGCTGCAGACGCATGTTTGTTGGGCACATTGACCTCATCGACGAGGTAGCCCCGTTCAGTATCGACAGGCAGCACTGACGTCCGTCAGGGCTTTGACCGGTAACCGGCTCGGAGGGGAGCCCAAAGGGCCTGTAGGTTAGCTTGGCCTATACTTCGCGGCTGGGGGTCGCGCGACCCAGGTTCAAATCCTGGCAGGCCCACCAATTCGCTTCGCTGCATGCCAATGGTCAGTTTGAAGGGTGTCGCCCCCTTTGCACCAACATGGCAGCGGAGCCTCCGGCCGAAGCCGATATCGACGCGAGAATCGACTGGCTGGCGAAGCAGATCGAGAGGCACTCCGACCTATACTACAACAGGGCCGAGCCTGAGATTTCCGACGCAGAGTATGATGAGCTGTGGGACGAGCTGAATTCCCTATCCCCCGAACACCCGCAGCTGGGCATGGTGGGCTCAGACCCCCCTCCAGGATCGACCAAGGTCGACCACCTGTTCAGGATGATGAGCCTTGACAAGGCTACATCCGACGAGGAGATAGCACACTTCGTTTCGGAGACCACGGCCCAGGGGAGGAGGTTCGTTTGCCAGCCGAAGCTCGACGGCTCGGCACTCTCACTGGAGTACCGGAGGGGGAGGCTCGTTAGAGCCGCGACTAGGGGCAACGGAACGAGGGGGGAGGATGTAACTGCAAACGCCAGGCGGATGAGGAACGTCCCCGAGGCCCTTCGATGGGAAGGGGACTGCCACGTAAGGGGCGAGGTGGTGATGCCGCTCGCCGTATTCAGAGAGAAGTACTCGGAAGTGGCACCCAACCCCAGGAACCTAGCCGCAGGCTCCCTGCGGCAGAAATATGCCGACGCCGGCAAGGGAAGCCCGGAGGACCTGATATTCCTGGCCTACAGCGTCGAGTTCCCCTCTGGTTCCGACAGGCATCCCGACAGCCCCAGCCCCCCGGATTTCTCATTGGACTCCGAGGCGATATCATGGATCGAGGAGATGGGGATCGAGGTGGCTGGTAACACCGTGGTTTCGGGTGCGGACGATGCCTCCGCTTCGCAGGCCATAATCGAAGTAACCAGGGAGTGGACCGCATCAAGGGACTCGGCGGACTGGGAGATCGATGGAGTGGTCGTCAAGCTGGATCGCCTCGACAAGAGGGGGCTCCTGGGTGTCACCGCGCATCATCCTAGGTGGGCGCTGGCGTGGAAGTTCCCACCGGAGGAGGCGACCACCGTTCTAATGGACGTGTTCTGGCAGACGGGGAGGACCGGGAACGTTACCCCGGTCTCCAGAGTCGCCCCGGTAGTGGTCTCCGGGGTCACCGTCGAGAACACCACCCTTCACAACAGGGGGGAGGTGCAGAGGCTCGGAATAATGATCGGGGACAAGGTCAGGATTGTGAGGAGGGGCGACGTGATCCCCAAGATAATCGAGGTCCTGGGTCCCGCCCAGGAGACCGACCTCCTCGGAAGGGCCCACTCGGACGGCGCGCCCTTCGAAGACCCCCTTCCCGCTAGGCGGGACGTAGAGTACCCTGCCCATTGCCCGAGGTGCTCGACCGAGCTCGTCGAGGACGGGGCATTCATCCGTTGCACAAACCTCGACTGCCCCTCAAGGCTCGAGAGGGCGATACTCTACTGGTGCAGGAAGCTGGGCATGGACGGCATCGGGGAGAAGCTAGCCGAGCAGCTGTGCTCTTCGGGGCTCGTGGAGAGCCTGGCCGACCTCTACCGTCTGGAGGACAGGGAGAGCGAGCTCCTAGCCCTGGACCGGATGGCAGAGAAGTCTGCCAGCAACATCCTGGAGGAGCTCAACTCGACCCGTTCCATGCCCCTCAGCGCATTCATCTCCGCCCTGGGGCTACCGAGGATAGGCCCCGAGATCGCCTCCCTGGTATGTTCCGAGGTAACGACCCTGGAGGAGCTGATCTCAATGACAGAGGACAGGGAAGGCGCCATTGAGAGGCTGGTGTCCCTGGACAGGATAGGGGAGACGGTAGCAACGCTTCTCCTGGATGGAATCTCAAGCAGAAGGGAGGAGATTCTGGACCTGTACTCCCAAATCGAAATCACCGAGGAGACGACTGTGTCCTCTGAAGGGCCTCTATCGGGGTCCTCATTCTGCATCACTGGCTCCCTGAGCAGGCCCAGGAAGGAGATCGCCCTCTCGATCAAGTCCGCCGGTGGGAAGGTAGTATCGTCGGTTTCCGGCAGGCTGGACTACCTAGTGGCCGGAGAGTCCTCGGGCTCCAAGCTGGACAAGGCCAACAGGCTCGAGGTCAGAGTGATTTCCGAGACAGAGCTGGACGAGATGCTCGGTGGGGGGATTCTGGAGGACCTCCCTCAGGAGAGGCAGTACACACTCGGGGACTTCGACTAGCCGTACATCCCTGTGTTGGCGCTTACACTGTCTGCAGGCGGGTTCAGATGCACTGCCATCATGTCCCTGATCTGGCTTTCGATCCTCTGAGCCTCCTCCATTAGCGGCTCGGGGTCAAGCTGCACGGCTGGCAGAAGCCCATCCATGCAGCCGATTATCCTCGCGGCCGCCCTAGCATCCGGGATCACTCCCTGCCCGATTTCGCCCGAAGACTCTGCTATAATTGCCATGGCATCTATCTGCCTCCTCCTGCACTCCCCCATCATGACTCCCGTCATTCCGCCTACCACTCCCTGTTTTAGTAGCGGGACGCCGATTCCCTTGAGCAGCTCGTGGCTGGAATCCGTAGAGCCTATTCCAAGCATGGACTCCATTCCTTCGTCATCATCGAAGATGCTGTGGCTGCTGTCGACCCCGTGCGCAAACGAGTCCACCATTATCGTGGAACCCACTCCAGATTCGGTTATCCAGTCGATGAGACCAGTGGAGAGGGGCAGGTTTAGATCAGAGGGAACCTGAATCTCCGACGCAATCAGAATGACCTTGTCGCACTTCTCCATGTTGCAGATCGGCTCTCCTGCGTAGAACCTGATCGGTGGCAGGGGCTTCCCGTCTTGGACCAAGCAAACCGCTGGGAGGTTCGGGTGCCTCACCCCGCCAACCAGCTCCAGCTCCAGCTTGTCCACTAGGTAGTGCGCAACTATGCTGCTTACGAAGCCCACCGAGGGAAAGCAGCTTACGAGAAGGGCCCCAGAGGCATTGACCCCCTCGTCGACTTCGACCATTGGGCCCCCCGCCATGCATCCCAATGCGCGCTCAATGCTGTTAACCGTTGTCACTCTCCCGCAGGAACAGCATGGGAGGCCAGGCCATGGCAGAAGACAAGCAGCACCAACTTTCCCCCACTTCCTGGAACAGGTTCGAGGAATGCCCCAGGAAGTACTGGCTCTCAAAGCAGGGGCTCCCTCGCAAGGCTGGCATGGCCGCTTCGCTGGGAACGGCCATACACAACTCGGTCGAGGATCTCTGCAATCTTGACCTCGATGGCAGGGATGACGAGGAAGTAGGTTGGCTGCCCGAGGCAGTTAAGGAGGCCATGGATCGGAACTGGGAGGCAGAGAGGGAGGTCTTCATGGCTACCCCCAGACACCCCAGGTGGAAGGAAGACAGGCTCCCAAAGGCCAGGGTGGGCCTGGCAGGCGCACTGAGCATCCTCATGTCGAGGACGAATGCTGCGGAGAGAAGCCTGCCAAAGGTATCCGTAGGCGTCTGGCGCCAAGTTCAGCAACGAGTTCTGGCGACCGAGTCGAACCTCGTCTCGGACTGCGGCAGGCTAACTGGAAGGCTGGACCTATTGCTTTCCGAGCCCGACGAGCAGGGCAAAGAGCGCTGGATAGTGGCGGACCTAAAGACGGGCAACCCGCCAGAGTCAAGCCTAGATGAGAAGGTGGACAGGCAGCTACGCCTCTACAGGGATATCCTGAAGCAGAGCAAACCAGAACACCCACCCGTCCAAGCAGAGGGCTGGTACTCCGCGGACCAGTCCGTCCATCGGACGGACGGCCCCCCAATCCTCGACGCGGCCATAGAGGCATGGGGGCTGATGACTCCCACCGAAGATCCCCCCGCGGCCACCCCAAGCGAGGCCGCCTGCGCGTTCTGCGACTGGAAGGCATGGTGCCCCTCCTGGTGGGTGGCTCGAATGGAGGGGGAGATAATCCCGCACGGCTCCTTCTCGGACGAGGTCGTCAGGCTGGTCAGGCTCGAAGCAGAGACCGGCGCCGCCCTTTTCGAGAGAACCCCCCCAGTAGGCGTCGACGGCGAGCTCTCGGGGTCCCAGCACCGCTTCGGAGCACTTCTGGCAGATAGCGCCCTAGACAGCATCCGGGAGATAGCGGAGTCGGGCAACGACGGACCGCTGTTCCTCGGGAGCGCGATGGTGAGCAGCAGCACCATGAGACTCGGCCATTGGTCCGAGGTGATGCCTTGGTCCCCTCTGCTGAGGTCATTGCGATAGAGAGGCCACGAAATCCTCGATGCCTCCCTTGAACTTCTTCGGGTACGCACCCATCAACTTCCAAAGTAGCAGGAGAGTCGCACCCGCATCGGCATCCGCCCTGTGAGACCGCTCAAGGCGGATCCCATACCTCTCGCAGAGGACCCCCAGCTTGTGCCTTCCCGGAACGCCGAACCTCCTCGCAATCACAAGGGTGTCCACGATGGCCAGGGGCTCTGGGACGTCCCTGCCAATCCTGGAGCACTCCACTTCCATGAACCTCCAGTCGAACGCCAAGACGTTGTGGCCCACGATTACCGAGCCTTCAATGAGCCGAGATATCGAGTCGATGTGGTCCCCGAAGGATCCCGCCCCCCTGACGTCCACGTCCTCGATTCCGTGCACCCTGGTTGACTCTATCGGTATGGCGATACCCGGGTCGACCAGTGAGTGCGTGTTCAGGTGGGACCCGTCTGTGTCGCTGCCAACAAGGGCGAACTGGACTATCCTATCCGATCTGGGGTCGAAACCCGTCGTCTCCAGGTCGAAACCCAGTACGCGATGCCCGTCAAGAAAACCCGTCGCCACGGGACATCCCCGACGACACCGTCCATCAACTCTACCAATGGCCCCCTCGAACCTCCCTAGCCCAACACTGCTATGAGTGACCGCTTCCTACTGGATGCATGGGCAACCAGTCGAGAACGGCCGCTAAGGCGCTCACGCTGCTTCTTCTGGCCCACTCGCTGGCCGGCTGCGGAGGGATCGGCCCGGGAAATCCGAACGCGAGCATTAGCGCGGACACCACCTCCATCAACGCAGGGGAGACCGTCAACTTCGACGCCCGCGACTCAACGACCCCTAGCCCCACAATAATCGACGAGTACAGATGGGAGTTCGGGGACGGGACATCGAAGACCACGAAGCAGGGCATTGTGAGCCATGCCTATTCGCAACCCGGCAACTTCGACGCGAGGGTAATTGTGGTAAACGACGAGGGGGGAACCGACTCTGCCAGCATAGGGATATTCGTAAATGACCCGCCCGAGATCGAGCTGCTGATACCGGACTTCGTGAAGACCGGCCAGGCAGCGATACTCGATGCCAGCGCGACCACCGACCGCGAGGCAGGGCAACTGGAGTTCTCCTGGGACTTCGATGCTGACACCGACTCTGACGGTGACAGCGACCCACTCAACGACGATGACTTCCAGGGACCCGTCGCCGAGGTGACTTTCGACACCGCTGGAAACAGGACCGGCGCCGTGACCGTCTTCGATGACAGCGGGGGCAAGACGACCAAGATCTGGACGCTCAGGGTCCTTTCACGCTCCTTCCGAGTTGTCTGGGAGGAGGCAACCGTCGACTACGACTGGTCCGACTACCTCGAACAGGGCGCATCCCACGAGATTCAGCACCTCCCCGGCGAGGGGGTCAGGGTGATCGAGGTCTCTGCCACGCTGACCCTGTCCCGCGATCTTCTCCCCATAGAGTGGCCCGAGGACAACTTCTCCTTGGAGCTGGACGTCCCATCCTCCGGATGGAAGACCTCCACCATAACGACACACGACAACATCACCGAGAACGCCTCCGCAACCATCCAGAGGGCCGAGATGAACCCCTACCCCAACTCTGGGTACACCGTATACGCGGACTCTAAGGAAGCAGTAGAGCAGGGGCTGCTCAACGACCCCGATGGCAGGTTCGGGCAGGGGGACTGGATCTGGACGATTACCGCCATGCAGTGCGACCCGGACACGCCCGTGGACGGCATCGATCCCGACCAGGGGAACGACTGGGCCCTGGAGGCGAGGTTCGTGGTGCTCATCCTCCGGATTAGCGAGGTCGCGGTCTGATTCTCTCAGTCCCCAGTGCGAAGGCCTTTCAACCAGCTCTCCGTGGAGTGGGCATGGTCAAGTCGATTGCGATCACTAAGGTGTCCATCCGGGAGAGGCTGGTCGTGGACGCGGAGGTCTGCATGATTGACCCCCAGGACTTCGACTTCTCCCCCAGGGCAAGCATAGAAGGCTCGACACTGAGTATCGTGAACGAGGGAGGCGACGACGCATCGACGTTCGACCTGGACGCGGAGCAGGTGACCACCGCGGAGAGGGACAGGATGCTCGAGTTGCGCGTCAAGTTCAGCGTCCAGGGCATGCACGGGGTCCTAACCCACAAGACCCCCATGCCGATGGACGGACCGAACGCGAAGAAGCTGGCGGAGCCCCGATGGAAGACGCTTCTCCCACTCGCCATGTGAAATGGCAAACCGTCGGGATTAAGCCGGAAGATACCGTCCAAAGGCCACTGGACCCATAGTGTAGCCTGGATATCACATGAGCTTGCGGAGCTTGTAACCCGTGTTCGAATCGCGGTGGGTCCGCCAACTATCATCAGTGGAATCCGGGAATAAGTCAATTAGCCCCCGGGCCTCTCTGGGGCCATGAATAGAGGAACGACCGTTCTGATAGTACTAATGATGATTGCAGTGCCCCTTGCAGGGTGCGCCGGAGGGGACTTGGAGCAGCAGATATCGGATCTGGAAGCAGCAGCCGATGTCGACCAGGCCACGATAGATGGGCTCGAGTCCTCCGCGGAGGCCGACGCCACCACCA
>LULZ01000340.1_pt1 | contig 11832 bp, 12 predicted proteins | sample 729721 | NCBI WGS metagenome assembly LULZ01 (sample SAMN03860276, study PRJNA289734) | marine metagenome | biome: seawater column; feature: ocean; material: water; isolation source: Red Sea water column Station 91 - depth 100m | place: Saudi Arabia: Red Sea | collected 2011-10-15 | depth 100 m
CAATTAGTTACTAAATTATCAAAAGCATGTGTAGAAATTTGTGAAGGACAAGTAGATGATGTAAAACTTGCTGAAAATAAGAGAATTCCAACTGAACAAGAATACATCAAAATGATTGAGAAGAAAACCGCCGTTCTTTTTGAGGTATCGTGTGCAATGGGCGCAATTTGTGCAAAGAAAAAAGAAAAAGATGTGAAAAATCTATCATCATTTGGACGTAACTTAGGAATAGCATTTCAAATTACTGATGACTTGATTGGAATAATGGGAGACAGTAAAGTAACAAAGAAACCGGTAGGAAATGATATTCGTGAAGGTAAAAAATCACTTCCAATTCTTTTAGCAATTAGAAAAGCAAGAGGAAGTGACAAGAAGAAAATCCTCAAAGTATTTGGGAAATCTAATGCTGCAAAAAAAGATGTACAAACTGCAGTTAATACAATTCGTTCACTTGGAATTGAAGAGGAAGTACGTAAAAAAGCATTACAATATGCAACAAAGGCAACAAAATCACTAGATAGTTACTCAGGTAGCGACAAAAATGAGATGGTTAGTCTTTTAGATTTTGTAGTTAAAAGAAGCCTTTAGTTAATTTCTAAATTTTCAACGTCAGCTATGAATTGATTTACACATTCATTTGCTTCAGGAACGGTGTGATCTAGCATTTGTTTTTCACATTCTGGACATCTTATTGGATTAATAGAAGCATATGCAACGGGATTTTTTGCTTCTCTGACAAATCTCCATAGACATTTTTCAATCTGACTCTTGTTGTGTTCATTCATTTCTTTGTTACATAAAGGACAAGGAGTCTTTATCATACCGTTATAGATGACAATCCAGTGTTTTAACAATTTCAGTAGACGTAATTGGAAATTATAACGAAATATTGAAAATTTTAGTTATGTTTAAGCATGAACAAGAAATTAGCATTTTTTTTCATTTTTTTAAAGTCAGAATCTTTTTGAATTTTTTCTAAAAAGTCCATATGGTCATGGTCATGGTCATGGTCATGGTCATGGTCATGGTCATGGTCATGGTTAGATTTTGATTTGTAGAATATTGCATTCATTTCTTTTGGATCTTGTTTTAAGACTTTGTCATAACAGAGTATAGCATTTCTGTATTTACCCATAAGATGTAATGAGTATCCTTTGTTGATTAGAACATCAATGTTTTTTCTATCACGACGGAGTAATTTGTTAAAGTAAATTAAGGCTCTTTCAGGCATTTTCAAATTATTACATGTTATTGCCAGACGAAAAGTTGCATCAAAATCGCTAGGATTGAGTTTTACTGCTTTTCTAAAACAATTGTATGCTAACTTGTTTTTTTCTATTTCTAAAAGAGAATTTCCAAGATTACACAATGAATCAATATCATCTTTTTGTGTATCAAGTGCGGATTCAAAAAACTTTATTGCTTTTTTATGCTTTTTTTGTCCGGCATAAACAATTCCAATATTGTTTAAGATTTCAACATCTTTTGGTTCTACCTGTAAAGCACAATTATACACACGTATGGCATCATCATGTTGTCCCAACGCAACAAGAACATTTGCTTTGTTACAAAGTGCATGAGGATTTTTTGAATCTATTTTCAATGCAGAATCAAATGTATCCAATGCTTCTTCATGTTTATCCATATCATATAGTGTCGTTCCCTTATTGTATAATGCAACAAAATCATCTGGATTCTTCTTAAGAAAAATTTCTAATTGTTTTATTGCCTCATCATATTTTCCAATTTCTGCAAGACAAGATGCTTTGTTAATTATTGCTTCAGAATTTCCAGGATCTGATTTTAGGATTTTTTCAAATAGATTTATTGCTTTTGTAAAGTTTTCATTTTCAAAATTTATGATTCCTTGATCTAGTAATGAAGCATTCATGCCGTATTCAACCTAACTGTTATGGGTTATTTTTGAAGGGGTTTTGATGTCGACTTTACGCAATATGCCTGTTGATTTTAAGACCAAAGTACCAATAAGAATTCCAACTGCAATGATAACTATAGTTCCCGATGCTGCAACATTGAAAAAATAGGACACAAGTATGCCAGAAATCACAGAGAAAACTGAAATTCCTAGAGATATGCCAACTGTTTTTTTGAATCCTTTACCATACATCATTGCAGTAATATTAGGAATTACTACAAGTGCAGAGATTAACAACATTCCTACTAGTCGGAATGATGTTACAACAGTAATTGCAGCAAGAATAACAAAAGCGTAATTTAACAAAGTTGTTTGTAACCCTCCAAGTTTAGCTTGTTCTTCGTTGAATGTTAGATGAAGGAATTGTTTTTGTAGAAGAATCAATGTTGCAATAACGCCTGTACTAATAGTAAGAATCATTATAAGATCTTCATCACTTATCAAAAGAATACTTCCAAACAGAAAGCTAAAAAGATCTACTGAAAATCCACCTGATGCGCTTACAAGAATTACACCAACTGCAAATCCAGAAGACAAAACTACAGCAACAGCTGCATCACCAGATATCTTTGTGCTTTGTCTTAGTTTTTGAAGTCCCAATCCACCTAATATCGAGACAATAAATGCAGTCCATAATGGGAATACTCCTAAGAATAAACCAACCGAGATACCACCAAATGCAACATGTGCAATTCCATCACCAAATAAAGAATAACGTCGTAGAACTAGAAATGTTCCCATAAATGAACAGATTATACCAACTGCAACTCCTGCAATCAATGCTTTTTGCATAAATGCGTAAGAAAGAGCTTCAAGGATCATTTTACTTCAACTCATTAATGCATGTCATGGTTATGATCATGCATGTGCATTTGCATTGATGATTCAGTATAAGTTTTAAGAAGTTCTTTGTCTGAAAAGAATTTTTCTTTCTCTCCATGGAAATAGAGTTTTTTATTCATGCATGCAACTCTGTTTGCGTATTTTGATATTGCATCAAGGTCATGTGAAGACCAGATTACTGTTATGTTATTTTGTTCATTAATTGTTTTAATTACATTATAGAATTTTGTTTGTGATTCAACATCAACACTAGCAACAGGCTCATCTAGAATTAACAATAAAGGATCTTTTACTAAGGCTTTTGCAATGAATACACGTTGTAATTCTCCACCTGATAATTCACCAATTCTTCTATCCCTAAGAGATTCTAAGCCTACGGTATGAAGGGCTTGAGTTATTTTATCATCATTCTTTTTTATTGATTGGTATATTCTATTCCAACAACAGCCACATTCTTGAATTAATTTTGCTCCCTTGACTATGCGTTTATCAGAAATTAAACCCATTGAAACAACATCAGAAACAGTTGCAGGAAAATTTGGTTCAAATGTTACCTTTTGTGGGACATAACCAATTAGTGGAATGATTGAATTATACTTTGAATTATCATATCCAAATAATTTGATATTACCAGAAAATGACTGTAATCCTAGAATTGCTCTAAATAACGTAGTCTTGCCAGCACCATTTGGTCCAACAATTCCTAGACAATCACCCTGCTGTACATCAAAACTAATGTTATCTACTGCAGGAAAATTAGCATATTTTATGGTAAGATCTTTTACATCTAATACAGACGTTACCGACATTCAAGAGCCACCATTATAGTACCAACCACACTACTATTCAAGTCACACACCTTGCCATGTCTTTTGTTTATGTTCCTTTATCCACTGTTTTGCCATAGGAAGTAATTTGTCAACATCGACATTTTTTGACTTTAATGTTATTGCAAAATTATTGTTATGAGTGGAAGAAGAGTCATTTATTTCAATTTGAATTTCATTTACAGTTGGGTCGTTATTTTTTTGAGACTTTGGTGGGTCATTATTACATCCTTTCATTGGCATTCAAGAGCTACCTTTAGCGAATCAAGATTATCTTCCATCTTGTCAATGTAAGATACGTTTCTATCTGCTTCTTCGGGAGTCAATGCTTCAAGTGGACTAAATAATAATACCTGAGCATTTGCTTCAGCTGCAATTACCTCTGCAAGTCTAGGATCAACTAATTCTTCTGAAAATATTACTTTGATGTCATTATCTTTAACAAAATCTACAAATTCAGCAATTTCCGCTGCGGAAGCTTCTGAATCAGGTGCCATACCACCGAGAGCCATGATATGTATGTCATATCTTTCTCCAAGATAGCTAAATGCATTATGATATGGGACAATCGTGTCTTTTTGACATGAGGATAACGCCGAGTTTATTTTCATATCTAATGTATCCATTTTGTTATTGTAGATACGAGCGTTTTCTTCATAGTGTTCTTTGTTTTGAGGATCTGCTTCGATTAATCCATCTCGTATAACGTTAACTTGTTGTTTTACTAAAATTGGGTCTAACCAAATGTGAGGATCGAATTCAAAATCATGATGTCCATGTCCATGATGTCCATCTTCTTTTTCGTGTTCATCGTGTTCATCGTGTTCATCATAGTCTTCTTCTTTTGCGTGTTCATCATGTACATCTTCGCCAGAAACTAAGTGATGAATTTCTTCTAGACCTTCTGAACCTTCAATGTCACCATCTTCAATTTCATGTAAGACATGTTCAATTTCTTCAATTTTACCAGCTCCATGTTCATGTCCATCTCCTTCATGTTCATGAAGTATTTCTTCGATAGCTTCAATAGATTGTGATTCAGTCATATGTCCATGTTCAAATTCTTCAATTACTAATGCAATTTCTTCGTAAAATTCTTCTGCGTGAGATTCATGTTCGTCATGATCATCGTGTCCTTCTTCTTTTGCATGATCATCATGTTCATCGTGTCCTTCTTCTTTTGCATGATCATCATGTTCATCGTGTCCACCATGATCATCTTCAAATTCTATTAGTTCAACACCTTTAGATGCTTTAACAAATAAAACATTGTCAAATTCTCCAGATTCCATTATTTGATCAACATAAGATTCCATTCCTAATCCATTGTAAACAAAAACGTCTGCACGTAGTAAGGATTGAATCTCTTGTGCACGAGGTTCCCAATCATGAGCCTCTACTCCAGCTGGCATAAACTGTTTAACTTCAGCAAAGTCACCAGCTATATTTTTTGTAAACTCATGATATGGATAAAATGATGTTAAGACTGTTATTTTTTCTTCTGGTGGAACGATGTTAACTTGAGTTACTTCATCAGGTACATCCATAGGTACAGAGTCGTTTGAAATTGCACTAAATGCAAAAACAGATGCAATTACTGCTACTGCAATAGCAACACCAGCTACAATAGCAATTGATGAATTTTTATTCATTGATAATCACTCCAAGAAAAAAGATGGCAAGTAGATGAGTATGACCGAAGCATGTGGTTGGTATCGAACAGACTATCCAAACTTGCCATAGTAATAATCAAAAAATGTTATTAATAAATGTGTAAAAAGTTAATAACATTTTGTCAAATTTTCGATGTTTCTTAATAAGAATAAATGGCGATTGTTTTTCCTAATTATTGTTCAAATTTTATTTTTCTTCAATCTTACAATTTTCAAGTTTTATTGAAAGAGAGACTTCATAATTATGTTCTTCTGCCATTTTCATAAATGCGTGGATTCTACCTAACCAATAGATAGATACATTCCTTCTTTTTTATACTGTTCAATTACAGTGACATCTTTACTTAATTTTATTCCAATATTATTTGCAACTACTGCAAATCTCTGCTGAAATTTGTAAATAAAACAGAAAATCATATTATGAGATTGTAGCATTGGGCCTGTTACATAAAGTCCCGGAGTCTTTGTAGATTCATCATATGAGTTTAATTGTGCTTTTCCATCCTCCCAGTCAAACAGTCCTTTAATTAATGAAAGACTTCCTTTAAAACCAGTAGCAAGAATTGGTTTTGTTTTGGAACGAATTTTCTTTTTTTCTGTAAAAATTACATATTCATTATCTTCCTTTTCTACCCTAATTACTCTTCCAGTATGAAACTCTATTTGATTATCAGTATTGACTTTTCTCAATCTGTCTTTTGTGTATGGGGATATTGTTCTACTAGGATCTATATCTTCACTTTCTAGCAAATTATCTTTGTCAATTATTAGAACGCGTTTATTTCGTGCTGCTAAATTAATTGCAGTATCCATACCACTTTCATAACCACCTATAACAAAAAATTCATCACCTTGAACATTTTCCCAATTGGAAATCAAACTGTTGTGTGTACAATGTTTTGAACCTGGGAATGAATGGATTTTTGGGTATTGAAATTCGCCTGCAGCCCAGACTACATATTTAGATTTGATTTCTCCTTTGTTAGTTTTGATGATAAAAACATCTCCATTTTTTGATACTGAATCCACATTGGTGTTACCTTGGATTGGGAGCTTAAAATGGTCTGAAAGTTTTTTCAGATATGCTGCATATTCTTGTCCACTTGGATGTTCTGTCTGCAATGTCAATGCAGGGGAAGTATCATAGGTTATTGCGTTGAGATCTATCATTTTGAATGTGTTACTGAAAAACGAAGGAGTTAGTAATTTCATCTGCTTTGGCCATTTAAGAAAAGAACTGCCTACATTATTGCGGTCTATAACTGTAAAATTGACGCCCATCTTTTGCAGTATTATTGACACTCCAATGCCTGATGGTCCGGCTCCTACCACGGCTACTTCAAACATATTCATTTTCACGCCTAAGAATATTAAAGTTTTTAGGTATTTATACTAATTATTATTAATAATTTGTAAGAATCTTAATATACAAAATTTCCTCAGAGAGTTCATTGGTTACAGGGTATGAAAACACGACCGTTTAGCATAACAGGAAAATTTGTTGAAAAATTAAAAACGACTAAAAAAAATTCAACAGAAGAAGATAACCAGAATTATTCAGAATATGTTCCAAAATATATTCAAAAGGATTGGCAGAGATTTTTTACAAAACAAATCTATGCCTTTGGTAAAGATATACTATACGAGAAAAATCTTTTACTGGAATATGGGTTTACCAAACAGAGACCACCAAATAATGCACAAGGAACTAGTCAATACTCATTAACTGAACAAGATGATCAAATAATTCTTTGGGGTTTTGGGATGATATTTGCTACAAAAAATGATGCAGTATTTTTGTGGCGTCATGAATTTATACCAAAATTACTTAGTGTCAGTTCACTTCCATCTCACATATGGGAGCCCGAACAGATTCCACAGTGTACAATACCAAATACTTCTAATGAAAAACGTCTGATGTTAAAATTAGTTCTTAAATCCATGAAGTGGTTACAAAGATATGAAGAATGGGTTTTAACAACAGCGGGACAACCATATCGTGATAGTTCATTAAAAGGTCAGCATTTATCATCTCCTATTCGCTTAGATGAAAAATGGTCTATACTATCTGAGAAATTTCCAAAAATTCTACAAACTTTTGAACCACCCGAACAAGACTATAATGCAGGAGCATTAGAGCCATTACAAACTAATCTTAAACAACAATCTCAAAAAACAAAAAAAGCTTGTGGCGCTTGTGGAGATTCATGGCCAGAAGAAGTAAGTTTCTGTCCATCATGTGGGTGGGAGGGTTTAGCATGCTAAAAAATTCTTCAACTCCAAAAATTATTGTTATTGGCAAAGAGGGAGTTGGAAAATCACAATTAATTTCATCGCTTACTGGAAAAGAGGTAGAAAGTAGTAATTTCAAAGGGTCTACTGTTTCAAAGGAATCTTACAACAACGATAGATTTTCCTTTGTCGATACCCCAGGGATAGTTTTTGAGTCCGACAGCGAAACAACAAAAATTGCAATTTCATCTATACAAGGAGATGATTCCATATTGCTTGTCGTTAGTGCCACAAACATAGATGATGATATTGAATATTTCCTCCCATTGATTAAAGACAAGAAAGGAATGATAATAGTAACAAATTGGGACAGATTTGATTCAAAAAATAATTACATAATTGAGAATCTAGAACAAGATCTTAAGACTCCCATCATAGCCCTAGATGCAAGAAGAATTACCGAGTCTCAAAAGAGTATGATTTTTGAGACATTAGAGAATCCATGTATATTCTCAAACAAAACATTTCATACAGGAATTTCAATTAGACCAGAATCAACAGTTCTTGAAAAAAAACATGCAGGAGTTTTGATTGGACTGGCATTATTGCTTTCTCCTGCAATATTATCAGTTATTGGAGCCAATTATTTTGGAGAAATTATTCATCCAATAATATCAGATCTGTTAAGAGAACCAATAGAAAGTCTTAGCACCCTACCATCACCATTAATGGATGTTTTAGTCGGGGATTATGGGTTCTTGTCAATGGGTCCATTTCTTTTTGTTTGGGCAACTCCCGTAGTTGTAATATACGCATTAGTACTTGGGATTTACAAATCAACTGGATTATTAGACAGGACATCATTAGCCATCAATCCACTAACCAAGAGAATCGGAGTGAGTGGAAGAGATGTAACTCGAATAGTAATGGGATTTGGCTGTAATGTTCCTGCTGTCATTAGTAGTAGATCTTGTTCAAGTTGTACAAGAGGAACAACTGTGTCTGCGATAAGTTTTGGCTCTGCATGTTCATATCAATTTAGTGCATCCATTGCTGTTTTTTCAGCAGCAAGTATGCCTTGGTTGGTTGTTCCTTTTTTACTTTTTTTGACAGCAACAACTATTCTTTACACTAGATTAGTAAGTAGAAAGAAAAATCGTCTCAATCTAAATATGCCGGTAATTGAAGGGCAAGTATTTTTTGAGAGACCTACAGTAGGTGCAATTTGGAGAGAATCAAAGTCAAACATCAGTCAGTTCTTTAAGATGGCACTTCCAATTTTTTTGGGAATTACATTTGTTGCATCCATCATAAGTTGGACCGGTATTATTGATTATTTTGCAGTTGAGATTAGTTTCCTAATGAAATTCTTCAATCTGCCAGAAGACGCCTCACTTGCAATAATATTTGGTTCTATTCGAAAGGATGGATTATTACTTCTTGCAGAACCTAATTTGGTAAGCTCTCTTTCAGCAATACAAATTTTGACAGGAGTTTATCTAGCAGGTACATTACTTCCATGTATTGTGACATTCTTAACCGTTATTCGCGAAATGTCATGGATGTTTGCAATTAAAATGGTAGGAAAACAAATTATTGCAGTTGTTGCATTTACGCTAGTGCTTGCACATTCTGATAAATTGTTGAATGTCTTTCTTTAGATTTGATTAAAAGAATAGTGTAACTACGAATTGAAAATTATAATACAAAAAAATAAAAATTTTGGTGGATTATCAGCATGAAATGTTTTTGATTTCTACATCAGACATGGTAGCATACTCATCAATCTTTAGTTTGATATCATCACCAGTGGTATCATCCATTCCAGAAAGACCAGCTTTAAATGAAATTTTATTTCCAGAGATGCTTACGTCAGATATTTCCATATCGGCATAAACATTGACAATTTCATTTGTCCATTCTTCTGCGCTGTCAACATTTCCAACTTCAAGATTTACTTGAATCATTGTCGTCATAATTCTAAGGTGATAGAATTTATTAATAAATGTAAAAAAAGTTAATAATATTTTGTTAAAATTACTATGTTTCTTAATAACAGTGAGCATGAATAATCTTCAAGAAATGTTAATAATATTTTGTTAAAATTTTTATGTTTCTTAATAACAATGTGCGTATGCCTATTGTTTCGATCTCATTAAATGATGAAATTCTCAAACAAATTGATGCTTTACAGAAGAGTCTTGGATTTTCAGGTAGATCAGATGCCATCAGAGCAGGGATACGAAGTTTTGTTTCTGAGGAGAAACAAAAAGAAGATCTTTCAGGAAATGTTAATGCCATTTTGCTAGTAGTACATAATGATGAATATGATAATCAGGTAACTGATGTTAAGCATTCCTTTGAAGACCTAATCACGATGCATTTACACAGTAAAATTGAAGGAGACAAATGTATGGAACTTTTCATCTTAAAAGGAGAGTCAGAATTAGTTAGTGATATTACAAAGAATTTTCAAATTAACAAAAAGATGGATACTGTAAAATTAGTAGCATTATAGAATGAATGACGAAGAGATAAGAAGCGAGATTAGAAAATTTGCTTTACAAAATGCAACAGAACATGATGGTCAAACAAGAGATAAAACAATTCTTGCAAAGATTATGGGAAACGTTCCAGAGTTAAGACAAAAAGCAAAAGAGATAGGACCAATAATTACCGAAATTGTTTCAGAGATTAATCAGATTCCACTAGAGGAACAACAAAAAGAGATACAAGAAAAATATCCAGAATTATTGGAAGTAAAAAAAGAGAAACCTGAAAAACAAAGTCTCTTACCACCACTAAAAAATACTGAAGGAAGAGAAATAATTACAAGATTTCCTCCTGCACCAAATGGTTATCCACACATAGGTCATGCAAAGGCAGCGGTAATCAGTGAAGAGTATTCAAAAATGCACAATGGTAAACTCATCTTAAGATTTGAAGATACAAATCCAGGAACAGAACGATTAGAATATTATGCAGCAATTAAAGTTGGAATGGATTGGCTTGGAATAAAATATGACAGTGTCGAATACGTTTCAGATAGTTTAGATGTTCTGTATCAAAAAGCAGATCAGATCATTAAATCAAATGACGCATATGTTTGCACATGTAGTCAAGATAACATTAGTAAAAATAGAAGAGAGATGATAGAGTGTAATTGTACAAAACAAAGTGTAGAAGAAAATGAAAAATTATGGCATAAGATGTTTGATGAAAAAGGCTTCAAAGAAGGACAGGCTCTTTTGAGATTTAGAGGAAACATGCAATCAGGAAATACAACTATGCGTGACCCTGCATTATTCAGAATTAATACAAAAAGACACGCACGACAGGAGCAAAAATACAAGGTTTGGCCAACATATGACTTTGCAGGAATAATTTTTGACAGCATTAGTAAGGTATCACATGCTATGAGGTCAAAGGAATTTGAATTAAGAAAAGAGCTTCATCACACCATATTAGACAAATTAGGAATGGAAAAATCGGAATTCATCTTTTTTGGTAGATTAGATTTGGAGGGAATGCCGGTATCAAAGAGTGCTCTAAAACCACTAATTGAAAACGGCAAGGTTCCATGGTATGATGACCCAAGATTGCCAACTCTGGAAGGACTTCGTAGAAGAGGAATTAGACCAGAAGCGGTAAAAAAATTTGTTTTATCCTTAGGATTAACAAAAAACGATACTGTTTCCCCATTTGCATCACTAGAGGCATTTAACAAGAAAATAATCGATTCAGAAAGCATTAGACTGCACATGGTTCGTAATCCAAAAGAATTGAAGGTGACAAACCTCCCATCTAATGAGTTCCATTTACCAAATCATCCTACCATAGATTTGGGAAAAAGAACCGTTACTGTGAATGATTCGGTCATGATTGAAGGTGACGATGCAAAGGAATTGAAAAATGGTGAATCAATCAGATTACTAGGTATTGGAATTTTCAAGATTATAGAAGATGGTTCAAATCTTACAGCTGAATTTATTTCAGAAAATGCCGATAATATTGAAAAAAAGATACAATGGGTTGCGGGAGAGTCGGTAAAAATCAAAATTATTGTGCCAGATCAGCTATTTTTTGGTGAGACTTTCAACGAAGATAGTCTTAGAGAAATTGAAGGTCATGTTGAACAGGCATACTTAGAATTAAAAGACGGTGATGAAATCCAATTCATAAGATTTGGATATTGTAGAAAAGAATCAACACACCAAGTCATATTTACACACAAGTGAGAAAAAATGAAAATTGCAAGAGTAGTAAAAGATGGCAAAGAAACTTTTGGTTTTGTCAGAGATGGAAAAATTGCAACCAAAGA
>LULZ01000236.1_pt1 | contig 11703 bp, 13 predicted proteins | sample 729721 | NCBI WGS metagenome assembly LULZ01 (sample SAMN03860276, study PRJNA289734) | marine metagenome | biome: seawater column; feature: ocean; material: water; isolation source: Red Sea water column Station 91 - depth 100m | place: Saudi Arabia: Red Sea | collected 2011-10-15 | depth 100 m
CATTATTTTTTCTTTCCTTTAATTTTATCCCATTTATAAGAAAGCCCTTTAAGTTTTTTAGCCTCTTTTACTTTAGATTTAGACACAGATTGTTTAAATTCTAATGAAGCTTTAACACTTGGTGGTACGTTAGCTTTTTTAGCAGCACTATCAGCAGCTTTAACAGTCATATCTTGTATTTTTCTTTTTGTTGTTAAATGTGGTGCGGTTTTAACAGAAGTAATAGTTGGTGATTTTTTAGATCCACCTGTGAAAACTGCTTTCCAAAATGCACTCATTATTTTTTTCCGTTTCTAAAAATTTGTGTACCCTTTATACCAAAAATACTCGCGCAGACAAGGATCCATAAATTTGTAAACCAGCTCGGCAGTGCCTGGAAATGCTCAAAGAAGATTTTTATCTTCTCCATAGCAGCCGGGTCATCTGACCAGACCCCCCATGCGAGCACCAAAATGGGCAGCGTGAGAATCGCAAGGACCACCTCATCTTTATAGTCGTTTTGACGGGCTTCTAACAATTTGCCTTGGTAAGCTTCCTCGCCTCGGGCCATCTTAGCTGCATGCATATGTTGTGCATCAGCCATAGCCATCTTTGTCTCTTGACGTTTTTTATAGATATGAGTACCTGCGTTTAACGCTAGTTTAATTGCTGAGAACCACATAATTAATACGCTTTAGATTTTCTTTTCTTTTCTGGTAACATTGCTCTTTGTCCACCTACTGGTAATTCAGGCTTTCCAGTTGCAATGTAGTTAAAAGCACCATCAGCAGTAGTTTTAGATCTTGGATCAATCTCTAAACTTTGCTCTGGAACCTTAACTTCTTTTGATTTTTTATAGTTCATCATAGTTTTTACTCCTTTTATTAATCTTTATCTACCATAACTTGTGCTTGTTGTATACCAGACTTTGCAAGACTGACTCCAGCACGTAATTTTGCTAAATCTTCGTTCTGATCCAGCTTATCTTCAGCAATTTCTTGCGCCTGCATTAATTTTGCTCTGTTTAAGTCTTGTGTTGCCTCATCATTTTGTTTTTTACGTTCATTTTCCATCGCTCTAAGGTCAACTTCACGTGATTTTAGCTTTAATAGAGGGTCAGAATCAAATTGAGATGTAATTTCTTTCTCTTCCTTCATAAATTCTTCCGTCATTTCAGCAATTAAGATAGCTTTTCTACCTTCAACTTGATTTGTTAGTGCTTGAAGCTGTGCTTGTACCTGTGGATTCATCACTGCTTGCTGTTGCATCATCATCATTTGTTGTAATTGCTCTCTAAACTCTAGTTGAACTTGTTCTTGAGCCATTAAACTAATGTGTTCTAATATATTTTTTTGTATTGCAGCCATAACCATAGGATTATTTCTAACAATGTTAGTTGACATAAAATTTAAGTGAGCTGTCATGTGCGCTCTGTGGTCTTGACCAGGAAAAGCTTGAAAAGGTTTACCACCTAAAGCATTAATATGTTCTAAACTCGGGTCTATTGGTGCCATTGGCGCTGGTGGTGGTAATACTGCATCAATATTTTTTACACCAATTGCTTCATACATAGTTCTATACACTTGATACATATTATGTGCTTGTGGATTTGCTGTAGCCATTTGTAATTGTGTTTGTGCTAAAGTAATTCTTTGAGACATAGAAAATATATTTGGATCTGCAACTGGTATAACATCTATTCTATCATCAAAATCAGCTTGTTTAATATTTCTTGCACCACCTACAACATCGTATGGATATTCTGGTGGTAAATATTGTGACACAACTTTTGCAAGAAGTTTAAATTCTTTTTTCATCGCTGCATAACATCTCTTGTGTATTGCAGACATTACTCTTGAGCCTCTCTCAAGAAGAGCGATTGTGGTTCCAACTGCAGCTTGTTGATTACTATCTCCCACTTGCATATCAGCAATCGCTGCAAATCTTTGTCCTGCGTTAACAACAATACCTAAAAGATTTAATAATGTTTGAGATGGTTCTTTGTATGGTAATGGAAAAAATGCATCTCTTAAAGATCCACCTGGCGCATCTACATCTTTAAATTCACCTGGTTGTATTGGAGCTGCTTCATCTCTAACTCTTACACCTCTTTGTTTAAATCCTGCTGGTAAGTTTGATAGGGTGCCCGCGTCTAATAATTGACGGAGAGCCGCCGTTGCCGTACGGCTCAATCCGCCAATCATGTGAATGAGTCCAAAGCCATAAAATCCAAGTCCCGGCAGAAATTTGAAGTGGACAAAATATTGGACTTTATTTTTCTTTAGATCATTGGGCGCATAGTTCCTTCTGATAGAAAGAACTTTTCTATTACCTTCTTCAACAGTTACGATGTAAGGCAATTTTATTCCAGTCGGTTGTCCGTCTGCACCGACTTCTTCGAAACCTTCTAAGTCTAAATTTACATGACACTCTAACAAAGTATAAACTGGTTCGTTCTTACCAGTTTTTTTACTGCCTTCAAGGTCACGTTCTTTTTTTGCAAGCTCGTCGTTTGTCTCTGTGCCTGGTGGGCCTAACTCTACATCTCTGTAGAAACCATTGACTTGCTGTTTTCTTAATTCGTTTTCAGATATTTTAATTGTATGAATAATCGCTTCCGCATCATCTAATGAGGTAGCTGTGTACGGAACGATTAATTCATCTGCTGGTACAAACTTTGATACAGCTCGTCCCAGGTTTACATCATAGTAAACTTTTTTAAATGTTGATCCAGCTAATGGTAAATGAAACAACATAGAATCAAACTCTGCTTCATACTCTTTCATTTGATCCATAATTAAATAATTCATAAAATCTTTAACACGTGTAGCTTGTTGTTCTGTTGCAGGATTTTTTGTGCCAATGATTTGTGTTCTTACTGGTCCATCACTTGGTAATAATTCTTTGTATGCTTGTGCTTGAAACTGTGTGACAGCTTCTGCCATTACAGGATGTGTTGCACCTGATGCTCCTTGAAAGGGTTCAGTTCTATTTTCGTATTTAAATCCTAAAAGATCTAAACCTTGTATATAAGATTGTTCCCATTCTTTTCTAGACGTTTTGTAGTCCATGTAGTTTTGTGTCATCTCCATGCCTATCGGCTCAAGGACATCGTCTGGTAAAAGATCTGCTAAATTGTCAAAGTGTGAGTCAGTTCCAGGGACGTTGATAGCTCCTGGTTCAAAGTCTAATGTTACACCACCATCTTCTTCTGGTATAACTTCTATTGGTCCTTTTTCTTCTTGTGGTTCCTGAACAACAACGTCTTCTGCTATCTCTTCTTCGGAAGGAATATCTAATTTAGTTCTAGTGTTCGGGAGTCCTTTGTCTATTTCTGCCATTTAATACTCCTATAAGTTTCTAACACGTTTTAATAGACCTGGCAACCCTTGTGAGTTTGGTCCTGATTCAGGTGGAATAGCGCTTGGTTTACGTATTGCAGCTATACCACCACCCATATAACCTGCTCTGCCTCCGGATGCAAAACCATACATTGTTGGGTATGGGCCCATGTAGGCTCTTACATCTGGATTTTGTAATTTTAATTCTCTAAGCCGTTTTTCATCTTCCATTGCTCTAATTTTTCCTATTGCAAGTGGATTAATATTAGATAGTCTATCAATTTCAGATAATCTATCCGCCTCAGATATATTTTTCATACCTTCAACATAATCTTTTTCTAAAAATTTACTTAATCTTGGTATTTCACCTGTTCTAAATAAATCTTGTGTAAATAAAGGAAGTTCTGCTATTGCTTTATCAGATATTATTTGTTGTTTTTGTTTTATAGCATCTGACCTTCGTGGTCCTCCAATATTAACTACATTAGCTTTTTTATAAAGATCACCATACTGTAAATTTATTTCATCTATTCTATCTATATTTTTTTCAAACGCTCTAATTTTATCAACATCAAAACCCTGTTTAGCATATCTTTTGTATCTTTCTTCAGCAGGATCTATTTTAGTTCTATCTCCCAATGCATAATTAAACACACTGTCACCAACTGCTTCTCTAAAAGTTTTACCTTGTGATATCATATCATAACCAACTAAACCTGCTTCAGTACCAACAAGACTTGTAATATTTTTTTAGCTAATTCTTGTTCACCTTCTTTTGCTCCACCTCTTAAAATTATTTGTTCTAATCTTTTTGATCCACATTTAACAGTTGGCGTTCCAGTTGAATAACCAATCCTGCCTCCTGATGCTTTTTTGGTGCAGAGTAATGACAACATTTTTTCTAAACTTCCATGTCTTTTTTTAATAAAATCTAGTCCTTCTGGATCTTTAGCAAGTTGAATAGCGTATTGTCTAAATCTATCTGTTTCCGTTAAAGCAGTAGATATAGGTTTACTTGTCAACACACCATTTTTTATGGAATACATATTTCCTTTTAAACCAAAATCTTTATACACATCTTTAGCTAAAGTATTTAAACTTTTTATATTAGCTTTAACATTTCTACCTTCCATAATTTCTCTTATTAAAGCATTTCTATTTGCTTCAAATCCATGAAATCCTAGCTGTGTGTTGTGTCTTCTAGTTGTTCCAATCAAATCATTAACAGCTCTTTTCATAATTTCTACATTTCCTGTCTTTGCAGCAGCAGATATTCCTTGTCCATGTTCAATAGAATATCCAAGTCCGTCTGGTAAACCTTTTAAATCAAATAACTTTTTAATTTTTTTTCCTTCTGCGGTTAAACTATTTTTTATCCAATTTTTTGGTTTATTTTTATATTCTGGAAGCGATCTTAAGTTGTCTTCAATTAAATTTGCATTTTGTTTCCATGTTTCACTTCTATTTATTTTACTTGTAAAATCATTGTAAGGTTTAGCAAGGCTTTTAAAACTGTTAAAAAGTTCATACCTAGATTTTTTAACTAAACCAGAATCTTCGTTAGATAAAATGTAAAGAACATCTTTATCTGCAAATTCTTTAAAAGCCATAGTTTTTTTAGTTCCTACACCTGGTGTATTAATAAAATCAAAATATGCTTTCATTTTTTTTTCTAAACCATGTATTGTTCTAATTTTATTTTTAAAAAATGCTTTTCTCCATTGAGATTTAGATTTACTTATTTTTTCATCTGAACTTTCTAAATTAGTATAAAATGTAAATCCTTCGTAAGTAAAAGGTCTTTTGGTTACAGCGCTTTTTAATCCGCTACTTGTTGTTATATTAGGTAATTTTAAAACTTTAGTGGTCCACGCAGATGTATCTGATCCTGGAATTTTTATTTTTGGAACATGTTTCTGCCAAGCATTTGACATATCTTTTAACATTTTATCAAACTGTCTTACGCCATATTTTTCAAGATTTTGATCCAACCAATTTTTAGTCCAATTGTTTGTGTACATTCGCTGCTCTAAATTTATTTTATCTCTTGCTATTTTTGCTGTACTTATTTGAGACTTACCTTTTTCAGCAACTCTTTCTAAAAACTGTTTCATGTTTTCATTAGTTTTTTGTTCTATATAAACGTTATAATTTTTCTTTCCATCGACAGTTCGTGCAACTCTTTTTACATATTTTTTTAATTTAGTATCATATTTAACTCTAGATCCATATTCTGTGTCTTCATATCTTCCATTATACCCTGGTCTCGATCCATCAATCGATGGTGTTACTAGTTGGCCAGCGTTGTATCCAGCTCTGCCACCATCAGCAAAGTTTTCTTTTGCGTATATTTCAAAAAATCTTTTAAAATTTAGTTTAGGGTTCTTTTCTCCTCTACGATATCTTCTATAAGCTCCTATTACTTGATCAAGTTTTTGTTTACTAGCCCCAACTCCATGTCCACCAGCAAACCCGATCCGTCCACCTTCAGCATGTGGTTTTAAAAATGGATTAGGTTTCCAGTCTTCTAAAGTTTCACCAGGTCTTAAAACTTCTGTCTGTTCTAAATCTGGGTTGAAAGCATCTGGGATGTCGTTTACTTTTGCAAGTTGCATGTTCCGCGGCCCACGAGCCTTAGATGGTCGTATCAGCCATGTCATCATTTGTTTGTATTCTTTTGGAGTCATTATTCTCCTAACATTCTAGCAATACCACCTGATGCAAAGTCATCTGGTTCTGGATAGTTTGAAAAATGATCAGCAAGATCTTCATCTTGTTTCTGTAAACTTGAAATGTCTCTTGTTTTTTTCTTCTTTCCTGTAGCAAACATTTCTACTTCATCAAAATTAGATTCATGTTGACCAAATTTATTAACAGACGTTTCTTCAAATTTTACGTTCTCTGGATGTCCTCCAGTAAATTCTGCTTCTTCAACATTAAACTCTTCTTTAGTTTTAATTGAACCTTTTTTTCCTTTAACAGGAATTTCTTCTGATGCTTTATATTTTAATCTAACCGGTTGTCCAAATTTACCAGCTGCAAAACCGTGCTTCTCCATTCCAAGATCTACCCACACATCGCCGTTGTTTAAATCTTGGTTTACATAAACATCTGTTTTTGAATTAGGGAGTTTAGTTTTATGAACAATGACTCTTTCTGCTCCTGAAGGAATTTCTGTTCCTTCTTTAATGACTTTATTTACAAGGGGCTTGAACCATGATGGCATATCAGCTGTTTGTTTAATTGGAACTTGTGTTAATTCTTTTGCAACAGTTGCTCCTTCTTTACCAAACATTTTTAATGCACCTGTTTTAAGTGCACCGATACCAGCGCCTACTCCACCAAGTAATTGTAAAAATGCTCTACGGCCCATGGCGAATGGAACACGGCCGCCTGTTTGGTGTTTATCTCTCCATCTTTCTTGTGTCATTTGTTCTAACAGTTTTATAATACCCTCCATATCAATATCTTCATCAAAATCTGGATCTAGTACTTGTGATGATTCACTTAGTGGTTTTTTACCTGTTTTAAATCCTGCACGTCCACCTTGTGCCATGTCTTCTGGAATTTCATACAACTCTAATTCTATTTCCTTATCATTTCTTTTAGTAATTAAATCACTTAATTTTTCCTCATTCTTTTTATATTCATCTACAGACCAAAAGCTCCTAGCTTCTTCTGCTTCATTTATTTGAATTTCTAAATCGGATATTTCTTTTTTTATTTTATCGATACGTATTCTGTCAGCTGATTTTTTATTACTAGCTTCTAATTTAGTTTTAATTGCAGCTTCAGACAATTCTTTTTTTTGAGTGCCACCCATAATTGGCATATCTGGATCTAATTGTTTACCTTTTAAATCAAATACTTTTGCAGAAGTAGCTTTTTTAATTCCTTGTTCTTGTTTACCGTATTTTTCAATTTGTTCAAATACAAGTTTAACTTGTCTAAATTGATCCTCTATATATTTTTCTTGTGCTGGTGAAAATTTTCTTCCTGTTATTCTAGCTTCATTTTTTAAGGCCTGTAAAAAACCACCCATTTTATTTACATTATCAAAAGAACCAAACTCATAGTATCTTATAACTTTGGGTATTTTTCCTAAACTAAAAAATGCTTTAAAAACTGACATTAATAATACTTCCTTTTACGTTTTTCGACTTTTGCGTCGATATAATCTTCAGGGTGTCCGATCAGACCGCCCTGTCTGAATCGCATGATAGCTTGTGTTGTTGAGTCCACAAGATCGTCATGATCACCATAAGGAAACGCAGCACACTCTTCAATGACGTCGTCTGCGAATTTCTGCTCAGGCGCGTATATCATACCAGATTCAAACAAAGGTGCAACAGCATTTACACGAGCGTGCTTGTCGTTTCCTTTTGACGGACTAAAGTTTACAACGGGTATATCCATCTTCCTTAGCTCGTATGTCAAAGGCAAACCTGATGCTTTAGACTCAATAATAACTGTTTCAGGCTTCCAATAATCATATTGGTCTAATGCTAATCTACGTAATTCTGGAAACTCATATCTGCCTTTGATTGCATCCAACAATATTAAACTGGCTGGACTATCCTCTGATGGATAGAATATACCCCATGTAGTAATGGCACTGTAATCAGCTGTCTCCTTTTTTAAAAACGCGGTATCATAACTTTGTATAACATGATGTAGTTTTGGGATATTTTCATCTGTATACTTCATCCACCACTCACGTTTTAATATAGCCCCTTCTTCAGCTGTTGGATTTTGCATCCACTGTGCATTCCATTTACCCGTGGGCAGTGTTGCTTGGACCTTCTCAAGCTCATCCAGTTTCCAATATTCTGGCCACACAGGAGTAGCGTTCTTTGCTCCATGATCCATGATTGCTGGAAATTCGACCACGTGCCATTGATCAGCTTTTGGTTCTTTTTGATTCTGTATCAACTTACCCGTTAGATCTTTATTACTCCATCTGGTCATAACTAAAACAATTTTACCACCAGGTTGTAAACGCTGCCTAGGACCTGACGTGTACCACTCGTATGCTGACTCTAAAGCTGTAGGAGAGAGTGCATCTTGTTCTGAATGTGGGTCATCTATAATTAAAAGATCAGCGCCACGACCTGTGATTGCTCCACCAACACCAGCTGCAAAGTACTCACCACCTTGTGCGGTTTCCCAACGTCCTGCTGCTTTACTATCTTCTTGTAATCTTGTTTTAAAAATTTTTGTATAATCTTCTGAGTCGATTAGGTTCTTAGCCTTACGACCAAATCTTACTGCGAGCTCACCCGTGTGCGTTGCTTGTATGATCTTGAGCTTTGGATCACGGCCCACCATCCATGCTGGTAGCAAGTAAGATGCAAATTCAGATTTTGTATGCCTAGGAGGCATATTAATGATCAATCGGTTTATTTCACCCGTTGCTAATTTATTAAATTTTTCTGCGATGTGCCTGTGATGGGACCCCTCTATAAAGTCGGGCCACATACATTTGACAAAAGACAAGAAGTCATTTTTAGCTTTGTTCTGTATCTTTTTTTCAGCAAGCAGAAGTTGCATCTGCTTGAAGGTCTTACGAACATCTGCGGGTAATTTTTCTATATTTACCTTATTCAAGTCCATGGTACCAATATGTTTTCAGTATACACGAATGTGTAAAACTTGCAATACAACCTGAAGTAGTGGGACCCCTTTTTTAAAAAAGGGGGGATGGGGGTCCGGCCGGCCGGAAATTTTCAATCTGAAGTAGTATCTCTATTTGATTTAGGGAAAGTAGAGCCGGCGACCATGTCGCCGGATCCTTGGTTGATGATTAGTCTAGTAAGACCATGTATTCTTTTGCGAAGTATTGTCGAAACCAATCAAGACCTTTACGAACTGTGTTCCATAATGGAGATGCTCCGTCCCCATGTAATTGATCGGTATGAGATGCGATTTGTTGACTGCCGATGATTGTATCATAGATAGCAACTGCAAACCTTGGCATTGCGATTGACTCGCCGGAAAATGGATTTGAAACAGTTTCCATTTTTAATGGGTCATCGCTAAAATCACATTGGTCGAATGGTTTAGGTATTGTATATGTTTTGTTATTATATTTAATTGTTTTCATAATGGTTATCCTACATTATCCATTGTTATTGTCAACTGATTTAATTACAGTCCTTGTTGCCATATATGGAACGCGTCTTGTTGCGCCATTGTCATCACTATTCCAATCATATCTATAACTCTCATACTTTTCTTTTTCAACTTTGATTGGTGTTTCAAGAGCCTCGCGCCTTGGTGCAATGGCAATGACACTTGTTATGTGTTCTCTAATATAATCCATTAAACAAGATTGATTACAAAAGTAATCCCAAATCATCGGCTGTTCTGGTGTACTACCATAATTATATCTGCCGTGTTTTATTTTAATAGTTCTTAAAACTTTATTCCGGCCGGACCCTCTTATTCTTGATTGAGTGTGATTAGTATGGCAGTTTGGACCATGACACCAATTATAACTCATGCATTCCTCACAGAATAATTAACTGCTGTTCTTGGGTGTTTGCTATCAATATCCCAAAAGTTATAACAAGGATTGCCGTTCTTATCAGTCCATTGTTTTGATTGAAAAGTATCAGTTGTGTCTACACCTCTACATGTTGCAAACTTGTTTCTTGATTTCATAAACCATGAAAAGTATTTTATTTGTTGTGTCATATTTATTCCTTTCTAATTAATGACCTATCCTATCATTAATAGGATAGGTCTGTCAAGTGTTAGTTTACACTTTGTTGTTGTTGTTTTTCGTACAACAATCTCGCCTTTATTTTATCCTCTCTAGTTGTGTTTTTGTTTTTCATACCTTTAATCCTATCAGCAAGATTTTTAGGATTATAGATAGTCAAGCCGGTTGAGTTAGTTCTAATTATTTCTGCCTCAGTAATGTCCATACCAAGTTCAGTACATAACTCTATTGCCTCGTCAAGATACTTATAACCTTTTAGACCAAGTTTAATTTCTTTCATCTGGTCTAAAATACTTTTAATCCAATTTCTATGAGCGATAACAAATTGTCCTTTTGCTTGTTTCCATTGTTTCAACATCATAAATTGTTCTTGAGTACAAGCGATAGACCTATCTCTACAATAATCTCTACCAATTAAATCTAATTGATATTTTAAGTTCCATTGTTTGCCATAGCCACTATCATTGTCACCAAGATATTTATTATTTGCATCAGTATATTTTGTTAAATGGGGGTTTTGATCTTTGCCCTCTTGCTCTATCAAAATATCTGGGTTGCAATTATCTTGGGCTTTAAGTTCATCACGATACAAAGCATATCCATAAGAATTAGTTCTTGAATATGAGTTAGTGTCGTCGCCCTCAAAGCTACCATTTAAACGAAAGTCAAAATGTTCTTCAATAGTATCTTCTTTCATTATTGGATTGTTGTCATAATCTCTATCTTCAACTTGACCTAAATAATGAAAATGAAAGCAACTGTCTTTTGCAATTGTTGAAACATTTTCAAATTTGTTTTGAAGATGATATGCCATTTTGACATCTTCTGGTGTATAATGTTTTCTGACAATAGTTTCTGCTAAATTCCAAGCATTGTCATTTAACTCAATTTGATCTGCTTTGAGTTCATCATACTTTGTTTTTTCTTGTGTTGGTTCTTGTTCCAAGTGTACTCGCATACGATTTGCGATCTTGTTTCTGTACTCTTGGTTTAGTCTTATTCTTTTAGACATGTCTTTCCTCACTTTCTATTTGTTCTTTTACTTTCTTAATTTCAGAAAGTATATGTATTTGCATTTCTTGTAAAGCAAATAATTTGCCATACAATTGTCCAGATCTTGATACTTTGGTAATTGAATTAACAACATCAAAAGTATCACCGGCCGGATTTGTTTTTTTATTTATTAAAGTACTCATTGTCCTCCTTTATATTTTTAAGAATATTAGCTTTCATTTCTTCCTTGCTCATATTCGTTCTTTCTAGTTTTATCTTACCGTTTTCATCTGCCATTTGTTCCAACTCATCAATTGGTAAGTTCCACCAATAAGTTAGGTTTTTATTTTTATCTTTCATAATTATTTTTATATAACACTTGACAATACTTGTCAATAGGATTATATAGGAATAACTATTACTGCTTTAATCTATAGAATTAAAGTGGGAAGAGTTGGGACAACTTCTGGTTGTAGTACATCACACCGACACTAGTCCGTCTTTGTGCTATGAACCAGAACTGATCCCTGATCCATTGTGAAACGGACGTCCTTATTAAGTTCTATAGGCAAGTAGCGATGGATCTGGGATCAGTGTTGTAGCTGTGGGATTTAACCCACTATAGTTCAGGTCGCGATTGCTGTGAGTGATGGCCCGGTATTTCTG
>LULZ01000366.1_pt1 | contig 11542 bp, 20 predicted proteins | sample 729721 | NCBI WGS metagenome assembly LULZ01 (sample SAMN03860276, study PRJNA289734) | marine metagenome | biome: seawater column; feature: ocean; material: water; isolation source: Red Sea water column Station 91 - depth 100m | place: Saudi Arabia: Red Sea | collected 2011-10-15 | depth 100 m
TGTCTAATAGTAAATTTAATCTTTTGATTTTTCATCTAACTCATGCGAAATACTTTTTTGCAATAAATCTTCTACCATTTCCTTTTGTTTCAAACAAAGTTTTATCCAGGCTTTGAAATCAGTTTTAAGTTCTTCCATGTCCTCATAGTCGTCAATCTCCCTTGACATCTGTTCGAACATGAAAGCTTTTTCAGGACTTTTTATAGAAAATTTATCAGAAATCATTAGTACCCTTCGGGGTTCATATTATATATCATATATCTCACCAATAACCCAAGACTCAAACCCATGACCATGTATTCTAAGTTGAACATCTGTTGCAACTTCTTCAGGAACAACTAAACAATATCCTATTCCCATATTAAAAGTATTCTTCATCTCTTCTTCTGGTATCTCACCTGCACACATTATTGTACTGAATATCTTTGGTAGTGACCAAGAATTATAATCAACATATACACCCAAACCTTCTGGTAAACATCTAGGTAAGTTCTCAGGTATTCCACCACCAGTTATGTGTGACATACCGAGGATAGGAAACTCTTCTATAAGATCCATAACCAATGGAGCATAAAGATGAGTAGGAGTAAGTAACTCAGGCATATCTTTATAAAAAATTTTATGTCTCCATAACATATTATTAATCAAACTATAACCATTACTATGAAGACCACTACTTTCTATACCAATAACAACATCACATGATTTAATAAGACTACCATCAATTACTTCAGACTGTTCAACAATACCTGTACAGAATCCAGCAAGATCATATTTACCATCACTATACATCCTGGGCATCTCAGCAGTCTCTCCACCAATAAGTTCCATATCACAAATTTTACATCCCTCTATAACACCTTCTATTACCTGACCTAACTTATCCTCTTCTAACTTACCACAAGCAATATAATCTAAAAAATATAATGGTTTAGCACCGCATGTAATAACATCGTTGACACACATGGCAACAAGGTCTATACCAACACCCTTATGATAGTTACCAACCGATGCAACATTTAACTTTGTTCCTACTCCATCAGTAGCAGAAACTAATACAGCTTTCTCATACCCACTAGGTACTACAACCATACCATTGAAACCACCAATAGTAGGTGCTTTCTTTTTTATCTTTTCTACAAATGACCTTCCAGCTTCAATGTCAACACCTGCATCCTTATAATTCATAATACTTTTTTACCTCCATACTTCACATATAGTCTTTGAACCTGATCTTTATCAAGACCAACCACAGAGATCAATACTGTTATGTAAAGCTTGACGAATACATTCTCTATCACTCATAGGTTCATACTGAGTCCATCCATGTTCATCAATGTAAGTTTTACGTTTTATCTTCATTCATTTCGAGATAGGCTAGTCTCATTATATAGTATATACTCCATGATACACCACCAATCAAGATACCTATCATGATGTTAACACTTTGTACTACTTCTTGCATTAGAATTCCTCCTTCTTACCTAATTCCCATCCCATGTCACATTTGTTGCATTTTCCTATGTCATCCATAGTACATTGCCAACCACTATGACAAACATCACAACCCTTTCCACCACATTCGTTACAAACAGCATGGTACTGTTCGTTATTGGACATGGATAACACCCTTCATACCAGCACCAGCATGTGGTTCACACTGGAACTCATAATCTCCTGGTTCATCGAAGGTTACAGTAAAACTTTCTCCACCTACAAATGCAAGGTCTGGATGTGAAAGTTCTGGATGATCTGATACTACCATGTTATGAGGTGGAAGATCCCCGTTGGTAAATGTGACAGAATCACCCACGTTAATACTAACTTCACTGGGACTAAAAACAAGGTTCCCTTCAGAACCCATTTGTACTTCCGCAGCATATGCAAATCTTGGCATGAAAAGAACGAGCGATGCTATCAGCATCACCCATAAAGTCTGTATGAATGTTTTCATAATACTGAACTGAATAACGATCCTTCTGCTGTTATACAGTCTATCGCATTTGGATGAGAATGTAAATATGGTACATCTTGAACTGCTTGATTTCTAGCAGAAAAGGCATCCTCGGCATATTCACATATGCTCTGATGATGCCTTGTAGAGTCCTGATATTGGACGGTGTAATGAGACACGATTTTAGCCGTGGGCTCGCATAAAGGTATTAATATTTATTTTACTTATAGGTAATATTAACTATCTTTATGTGGACTCAAGAACATTTTAGGTAGACCTAAAGATTTGTATTCAAGTTGTTTCTTGAGGAAGAGAACTTCTTTTCTAAGTTCTTCATTCTCTTCCTCTAGTTTTTCAATCTGTTCCTCGTATACAGTATACATGGATTACATTTTATAAGGTTCTTGTGGTTTAGTATCTGTTGTTATCTTAAGAGGAGCTTGTTCAATCCTAATAGTCTGAACAGGGCCATTACTAGACTTAGCTAATAATGTTTCCATTTCCTTCTTGGTTATTTGACCACCAGCACCATTACCATTCATCTTCATTGTACCATCACCTTTCTTAGATGCTGTCTGAATGCCAAAGCTGGCCAAAACGCCAGTAAAAACTGATGCTATAAATGTCGGATCAATTTTCTGTTGGGGAACACCAGGGATAGCTACGTAATTTAAAGTCAAAATTCCGCCCGACCACACAAGGACTCCCATACGCACAAATGTACTAATGATAGCAGCTTGTTCTTCTTGATCAGGAAGTAAATTATCCTTCAGTTTACCAAGAGGACCTTTCTTTTTATCGTCCTTTTTTTCATCCTCATCCTTAACTTCTTCTTCTTTTTTAATGTCTTCAGGCATCATACTGGAATCAAGGCAAGACTATTTAGAACTCCAGTAAGCCTTATAGTATGAAATTAACCCAGCAGTTGTAACTTGTTTACTAGCCCATTCATCAGCACATTCATAAATCGAATCGTGATTACCAAAATTCTTATATAAAATCTGAACTGCTTGTTGTCTTAAATTTATTTGTGTTTCTGTCATAATAACCCTAAAGATCCTGCGGTAAAACCTACTCCACAGAAGAAGGCAAATTCGTACAAGGGATACCAAGCACTACTGAAAAGCGTATTGAGCTCCATTGAAGTAAACGTATGCTGCTACGGATGATAGAAAAATAATTTGATACATTTTATTACTATTAAACTAACTACACCAACCATGGCTAAACGTCCATTCCAACGTTCAGCCCATCTCCAATAATAGTGATTCCAATCAATCATGCGCCAGAAGGAACAGTAACTGGAACCATTTCCTGTTGTCTAACTCGTATACCTTTTCCACCATTAGTATCATCATCATCGTCATTACTAATAGCACGAAGTATTAATTCAATCAATACAACAACTGCCATAGGATAAAATACCCAAAGGATTGCTAATAAAGGTGATGCTGATTCTGTTGCGGCTTGAAGTTCGCCCATTTGTCTGGAAATGAAGATAAAGTTACGAGTAATTATTTAGAAATGTAAAGTTTTCAGAATAGGAATATACCCCTAGACTGAAAGAATATATGTACTGCAGGGTTATGCAGATACTGGTTGTGAAACTCCACAGCCAATACCTGTAAGAACCATGCAAGATATACAAACCTTACAGTTAATAAGAGTTGAGGATTAATACCTCTCCTTTTAAACGATAAGGTACTCATTAGAATATACCTGGAATAATATTACCAGTCATAATATAGTTAATGATTAGTATATCAAAACCAATCATTGCCAGACGGCCGTTTGTAAGTTCTGCTTCTTTAGTCATTTTAGTTTCTTAGATTAAGGGATAGAAATTTAAAAGAGACCTGTATCTTAAAAGATGCCAGGGATGATTTGCCCAGTAGAAGCATAAGCACCGATAGCGGCTACAAAACCGATCATTGCCCAACGTCCATTTGCCATTTCAGCAGCAGGAGCATACTCTTCTTCAAGTACTTCCATTCTAGGTTCTTTGGCGTACATGTTTTGGCGTCCGCCGTCTTCCGTTGTAACAGTCATTTAAGTTATGTTAAGTAACGTAACGTAATTATATAGTAAACGTTAAGTCTTAGTCAAGTATTTGTACCTATCCCCTGACATTCAATACATATTATTATCTTTAAACCTTTGTAAGTCTTTAACCCACTCCTGTTGACCACAGTATCCATGTACCTCTCCATCCATAACATTCTTATGTTCATTCCAATGTAATGTTTCTATCATTAAAAAGAAACCAATACACATCATTGGCAACATCCATAAAGGATGTCCAAGGACTTCACAAAATTCCTTGTAGTAATCTTCGAACTTCATATAACTTCCCATGAAAAAAGGGCCCCATAGTGGGACCCTTATAATTATATCACTTTCTGTATCAGAAAGTCCACTTAGCACCAAGCTTGGCACTCCAGTCGATTTCGTCGTCGCCATTAGAAGCTTCGGCAGTGATACCAGCGAGTTCGCCATATACTCCGATGTCCTCAGTTACGCCAACGTTAGCGCCAACTTTACCAGAGAACTCAGTCTCAGAACCATCAGTTCCGTCAACAGCTGTGAAAGCTGGACCGATCTGGGCATAGTAGTCAACGTTCTCACTAACAGAACCTTCATAACCAATGTGGAGATCTGTAGTTGCTCCAGAATAATCCCCATCAGGATAACCGATATTAGTTTCTACGTTCACATAAGGACCAGCAAAAGCGGCTCCAGCGAGTAGAAATGGGCTTGCAGCAAGAGCTGCGATTGTTGATTTAATAGACATGATTGTTTTTAAAAGTATCTCGCAAGAAAAAACCCTGCGGATGTTAGACCTCCTCGACATGGAAGTCTTTTTACATTCTACGCAGGGGTACGATCTTTCGGGCCCATTGTTATGTTAAGTTATTTATACAACTGTCACACTCTGTGATGTGACGGTTCTAACTATATCTTGACTTTCTTATCTTGTCAATACTGGTTGTGACAGTTCTCTCAATGGCACCATATGAATAAATTGTTCGTTTAAATTATAAGATAATTTATAGTTTTCTGTTGTGACATAGTATCCTTTAATCTCATTACCATCACATTCCCATCCATATCCCTTTACCTTTTCATCTACTCCATCAATCCTCATTTTTTTATGTCCTGTTAAGTAAGATTGGTATCGTTCGTCCAGGTTGATCATAGTTCTGAAGGGTTTTGTAATGTTTTGAAACTATAACATAGTTCCTTATGAGTATCTATAATCTTTAGACTCTCTTTAGAGTTACGTTATATTTATTTACCTTCACACTCAGGTGGAATACGTCCCATATAAGGATCATAATTGAATAATATAGTCTGATCTTCCATCTGGGCAAGTGATTCTCTCCAATGATTAAGGATACCTTGATGACTTCCCTTATGGAAAACTTCTAAATGATCTGGATGAATAGAAGAACCCAACTCAATCTTATAATGGAACAAAGGAATAGCATATGTCCTACCACAATTGTATATAAGATCATCAGCAACAGGTCTAGGTTTAACTCCTTGATCCAAACGAAACTTATCACCAACACAATGATGTTCTATGAGTTTCTTAGCATGATGTCTAGTAACCATAAAACATGCAGTAGAAAAATCATTCACCCAACGAGCGTGCATATGAGCATACACTACGCCAGGATTAATAATAGCCAATTGAATACAGTCCCAATCATATGGAACATTTGACATAAACTCATTCCAATCAAACTTCCAGAACCTAGCAGTATCAAAACTTACATCATCTTCTGCAAAAATACCATAAGGACTATCTGATGTTTCATACCAATGTTTAATTGCCTTAAGATGAGATGTAACACATCCAACCTCACCAGAAGTAATACCTTCAGGATATTCACCTTCAAGAATATGTTCTAACTTATCTTCTCTTCCATCAAATGCAGAGATACGAGTAGGTTCTAACTCCCAGTACTTACACATAGACTGCATCTCAACATCCCTTTCTGGTTGTCCATCAAGGTTAATATAATACAAAGGACCAAAACCTTTTAACTTATGTGCAGCCTTATTCTTATCTAAAGAATAAGAAGGAACTATAGGTTCTGGTTCTGGTTTCTCTGGTAACTGAACAATAAGTCTTTCTATTGCAGGAATATAATGTTTAGCTAAAACAGTTTTCCATTCAAATGTTTTCGCATACTCAAGTATTTCATCCCTATGTGCAACAGAATACTCTCTGTTCTTTATTATCTGTTGTTCTACATACTCTATATCTTTGATCTTCTTCTCAGGTATAACTGTAATAAACTCCTTATCTAAGTCAAGGTTTGCAGTTGCATACTGACTGATTACTACACCAAGTCCAGCAGCAAAGGCTTCCATAACAACTAAGGAATGTGCTTCACCATCTGATAATAATACAAGGTTACCATAGTCAGTCAACTCCTTATAAAGAGTCTCCTTACTCCATTCACCAAGATAGTTATTGTTAGTATCATATCTCTCATCAACAATATTACCAGCAAACCATAGACTCTTAATATTCTGGAATAAATGTTGTCTCTTACGATAGTCTACCTTTGCCAGATACATACTCCTATCTGGAAACTTAGGTTTATCTGTAAAAGTAAATGCATCTATGTTAACACCATTAGGCGTAACAAATAATTTATTTTCAGGAAAGTCACTAAAGACTTTATAGATATTTTTTATTCCTTCTGAAAGACAAAACACATTTGGTTTCATCTCCTGAAACTTATTGAATATATTCACATAACTACTCATCATATCTGGACGTTCCAGATAACCAAAGTGTGATGTCATTGCCTTTGGTCTATTAATATGAGGATACAATACTATAAAGTCGTCATAGTTAATATGAACAAAGTCTGGGTTATGTTCTTCAATAGCAGCAAGAACTTTATTCCCATCCGTAGTATTAATGATTTGAACAGAGTGTCCTAACCCCTTCAAAGCATTCGCCATATCCCATATGAGAGACTCTACAGCACCCCAACCCTTGGGTGGTATAGGCATTAGACCTGGACCGACAATAGAAATTCTCATTGCATACCTTCAATGTTTTCAACGTACTTCTTGACTAGTACCTGCCAAGAGAAATTATCTACACCGTACTTACGAATATCTTTCCTCATAGTAACAGAGATCTCTCTGTTTCTTTTGAGTTCTTTAGAAACATATTCAATGTCATTCCATTTATCATCTGGAACAACAGTCACAAATGGTAAAGACTTATCTAAATCATGTGCAGCATATTTAGATATTACTACACCCAGTCCTGCAATCAAAGCTTCTCAGTATAATGTCCAACAAACTCAATACCATATATTCCTTGATAAACATGTTGTCTCTTTCTTGGTTCTATCTTTGCAAGATATAAAGTCCAGTCTGGTTTATCTGGTTTCTCTTGGAAGTTATAGTCTCTATGTTGAGCACCATTAGGACATACTAAAAGTTTATCTAAAGGAGCACCATCTCTCTTATAAGTTTCATAGTCCTTATAAGAAATACAAAAGTTATAATACTTATCATTATTAATCAACCACTTGTATATCTTATCGTAACCATCATGAGGATGTCTATCTGCCTGATCAATGTATGGATAGTGAGAACTAATGGCCAACTTTGCATTGGGACATTTCTCATGAATAAGATCCATCATGTCATAGAATACATCATAATGAACATGAATATAATCAAACGGTTCATCAGTTAGTTCTCTGATTATTTGATCTCTATCAGGAGTATTAATAATACTACCTTCATGTCCGAGTTCACCTAGTTCAGTTGCATAGTCCCATATAAGAGACTCTACAGCACCCCAACCCTTTGGTGGTATCTCAATAATACCTGGACCGACTAAAGCAACTTTCATTCTTCCTCATCAACGTAGCAAACTTCTTTAAAGTTCTTAATAAAGTTTTCATCATCAAAGTTAGTTCTAAAATAACTCAGAGTTGGAAACTCTATAAGATCATTATGGAATGCAAATACCTTTTTGTAAATATCATCTTGAGGATTCTTACCCCAGAATGTATCAGCATTAAATTTCAAAGGCATCTGTTCCTGTTCTGAACTATGGTTCATAGAACCATTAGTTGTTGTATACCCACCAGTCTCATTAAGAGTTAAACATAAAAGTAATTCATCTGTAATACCCTGAGCATTGTTAGGCATAGTATCAAATACACTAGCAAATTTCTTATGATAGGTGTCAAATATGTAATCATGTTTCTCTTTTTGGAATAAGAAAAGTCCAGAAGCAAAGTAAGGAATCTCTACATCATCTACGTCAATAAGATGTGATACCAAACCAAAATTAACCTTAACTCTTTCTAGGTAATCTTTTAATGTTGGAACCCACCAATGACGACAAATAAGAAAGTCATCTTCTGCTTCCTCAATGAGTTCATCAACACGGTCATTAACAATAACCGTATCAGTATCCATATAAAAACAATGATCTGTTTCAACATACTTGTTTAGATGATACCTCATCTGCCAGTAATGTGGTTTAAACCACCCTTCACCCTTCTCCTCATCTACAGGAAAAGGAATAACACGAATGTTTGGCCTATCCTCATCAACATCTAAACGACTATCAGCATCAAGGATAACAATATCATGAGGTTGTTCAATACGTTCTAATGACATTAAAGAACGTAACAAGTTATTGTAGTGTTTATCTTCACCACCAACAATATAACCAAAAGTAATTTTATTAGACATCAGTAATGCACCTTGTATTGGTGGACGATAGGTTCTTTAGAAATATTCCAGATAGGATTTGAAGTAGTTTCTGTAAGAAGACTATTATGTCTATACTCCTTTCCACAAAGGAAGAAATACATAGGCATCCATACATCTACCCACCCCAGATTACCACACAAATCTCTTTTAATTAAATCAAACTCCTCTTCAAAGATAGGAATAACTCTCTCGTAATTTTCTAAGAAAGTCTTAGCATTAAATATACTTCCTCCACCTGTTCCATAGTAATTGACATTCCATTTTACACCATATTTCTCTGTCAAGTACTCCATGAAAGGTTCTTGTAACAAGTTACCTGGTTTTGCTTGACCAGCAAACTCCCAATCATCTGGTACAACAATCTCTCCTCTAATATGAACATCATCTTCCATCATAATAATATGATCTGTATTACAAAGAGTACATGCCATTCTAAAACGTTCTAACCATATCAGAACCTCATCCTTTGTCATACCATAGATACCAGACGCATGAGTATGATCTCTATATCCAAGGTTCTTCTCTTCAGTAAGATAAAGACAATCATATTCTTTAGCAATACTAGAAAAGTCCTCTCCGTTATCACCATCACGTATTAATACGTAAGGATTCTTCGGATGAAATTGACGGAAACTTTTAATAGCCTCCTCTGTTGCTTTCAGGTTATGATGAACCTGATGAAATACTCCTAACGTCATAATACTTTTAGCATACCATTAATACGGTTAACATATGTATGTTTATATTTTACAATTTCCATCTGATGTCTTATTAGATCTTTATCATCTTTATACTTCATACCTTCATCAAACATCTCACGGACAGTTGGTTTACAAATGACAGTATCATCTATGAACTTAGCATTGATCGGTGAGTTTGTGATTCCAACATGACCATAACTAATACTCTTAACAAGACGACAGGCTAGATAACCCCACTTCTTGTGAGTTTCATTCCTGAAATCAGGTGACATAAAACTCCTTTGAACTAACCAACGATTCTCCTCATCAGTCACAGGATTTGTCCAAGGATTTACATAGGAAAACTTAATACCTGCATCCTGACAGTATCCAGCAAACTCATTAATAAGATGAGCATTAGCAAACCTACCTTCACCTGAAGTACTACCAATAAAATAATACCTATCTTCTCTAGGATAGTCAACCCAATTGAAATCTATTTCATGAGGTAACAAATCTGTTCCCCACCCACAATAGATTACTTCATAATCTGAGTTAGCATACTTGTCATCATATAGAACACCAGTATCCAGTTCAGTACAGTTATCTCTATCTAAAACAAAGTCATAGTTATCATTGTCCATACTCTCTTGCAAGTACCGAACATCAATAAGTCTCTTAACTTTACCAAGATACTTCTGAGGGTTAACACAAACATGTACATAATATATGCTTGTGTCTTTAAGAGGAATATTCTTATCAGCGAAACCTTCAGTTAAGAAGATGCAGTTATCATAATCAAAGTCTTCTGGATATTCATCATCATGAAACCAGTAGACATCATGTCCCAAAAACTTAAAAGCTTTATAGAAAGAACTATGAATATATGAATGGGTATGACTGTTAAGTGGATAACCCCAGATAACTACTTTCACTTCACCTTACTCCTATCAGTCATCCATGCCTTCAAGTCTAACACTTGATGTGGGATTTGTAAAGTACGAAGTGTCTCTATTACAAGTTCATGCATATGTCTAATACCATTCTTATAAAACTCATCATAAACTTTTAATGGATCAAATTGTTGTACTCTGTTCTCAGGACCACAATAGAACCAATCACAATATTCTCTACCTGCACCTGCTTGATAAGCACCATTCATCATAAACAAACCATCACCTTCACACTCTTCTAAAGGAACTCTATCAGGAAACTCTACATCAGTTCTCATTCTAATAACAAGATCAAAATCCTCATCAACCATATTGACAGCATTCTTAACTGATGTCCACTGACACTTCTGTCTATACACAGATTGTCTTACTACCTCATCAGTCAAAGGAAACTCCATCTGACTAACCATCTTAAAACCAGAAAGATCAAACTTAGGATACTCTTCCCAAACTAAATTCTTTGGTTTCATCCTCTCTTCAAAGTCAGCAATAGGATCATAATCATCTGGATATTTTAAATCACTATTCCAAGCAAATATATCTCCACGATAACTTTCATCCCACCAGAAGTGAGCATAAGTAACAACTTCATGATCCTGTATGAGATTATCAAAATTCATTCGGTCAATAAACCTTGGTTGACCAGCAAAACATAAAGCAATTTTCATTAGAATCTAGGCAATGTAATTTGAATAGGATGTCCTTGTATACCAATACCAAAACTGTCTACCATCTTACGGTGCATAAGTTCATGACAATATGCACCATTGTTTTCTCTCAGACATTTCTCTAATATTAGTTGCCATACTGGGAAGACACTCATAAAAGCATCCATCTCTTTTGAACCAGCAAAATCAAACCAATCATTTATCATACCATCAGGTTGACCTTGAAGGTTAGAGAAATTAATAACTGATGGATCTAATTGTTCAAAAGGAATCTTAGTATGTATTACACTATCAGTTCTACATCTAACAACCCAATCATACTTAAAGTCATTTGCATATTCATATACCTTCTTTGCTTTATTAACTTCATTCAAACTATAAAAGTATGAAAGACAGTTATTAATATTAGTCCACCTAAACTTTTCTGGATCTGGATCTTCCTTTGCACCATACCAATATCTGTTTAAAGACTCCTCAAAAGGAACAGCAGAATCTGTGAATGACTTACTTGTCTCTGCA
>LULZ01000158.1_pt1 | contig 11396 bp, 8 predicted proteins | sample 729721 | NCBI WGS metagenome assembly LULZ01 (sample SAMN03860276, study PRJNA289734) | marine metagenome | biome: seawater column; feature: ocean; material: water; isolation source: Red Sea water column Station 91 - depth 100m | place: Saudi Arabia: Red Sea | collected 2011-10-15 | depth 100 m
AACCTATCCGGTCTGTCGAGGTCGATAACTAGCAGAAGCCCCGTCAGGGCAAGGAAAGCAATGCCCACCCCCAGCGTCATCGCCCAAAGGTCGTCACTCATCTCCACCATTCCGCTCAACATTGCAAGTACGGCTACTACGTAGGTCCCTGACGCGATTCCCTTGGTCCAGATGTATGCCGATACCTCCCATCCCCAGAGGACCCCCTTGCTCGGTTGGTCGTATGATCTCTTTGCGGAACCAGATTCGTCAGCCAGCCTTTCCATGACGTCCCGGATTATTGCCTGGTCCCTGGGGGCCGACTTCCTCGCCTTCTTTTCGAGGGCTAGCTGTACGATCATTGACTGCGTGTCCGCCTCGCCGAGTCTGCTTTCTGCATATTTCGCGAAGTGCCCGACTCCGAACGCCTGATCAGTCCACATCCCGTAGCCAGTTACGTCAGTTGCAGCGGGGTCCAGCATCTCCTCGCTCGCTTCGATGTAGTATACGTTGGGGATAGTTCCCGACTCCGGCTTCCTTACAGTCGTGTTCTGCGTGGAAACGATCTCCGATATCTTGGACGATGGGTCATCCAGGTCCCCCGAGACGATAGATTCCGTGGGGCAGACGATTACGCATGCGGGCTCGTATGAGTTCTCCACCCTATGGGCGCAGTAGTTGCATTTCGCAGCAGTCCCCTTGTTTGGGTCGATGTATAGGGCATCGTATGGACATGCTTGCATGCATGACTTGCATCCGATGCACCTCTCATCGTCAAAGTCAACGATTCCGTCGGCTCTCGTGAATAGGGCCGTGGTGGGACAAATGGTCGTGCAGGGGGCATCCTCGCAGTGGTTGCACCTGTGGACGCTGAACTCACGGGTCGAATCGGGGTATGAGCCCTTTTCGATGTATTTCACGTGGGTCCTGTTGACTCCTATTGGCACGTCGTGTTCCGATTTGCAGGCAACGGTGCATGCATGGCAACCGATGCACGTCCTATTGTCGATTACGAATCCATAGTTTGCCATTCTAACCCCTACGAAGGGGCTTCGGTGGAAAATGATTCTGTGGCTCCTTTCAAAGCAGAATTCCGATAATCGCGCCCCCTGCAAGCCACGCTCCTGCACTCGAGCCGAGGTTTCCAAGGGCTGTGACCATCAGAACCCTGCCTACTTTGTTCTTCCAGAACAATGACACCTCGTCGAGCTTCAGGAAGTCCTGGGCGTCCTTCCCAGTAGGTGGGGAGACCTTCAGTTGGGTGTACCCGGCGAACCACCCTGCTGCCAAGGTCGGGTTGAGGGATGTGATTGGGGACATCGCTGCCCCCACCAGAATCGAAAGCGGATGGCCCCTAGCAATCATGATCCCCATTCCTGCGCAAATTGCATTCAGGACCAACCAAGTCTTGGCCGTCTGCTTGAGCTGCTCGATTTGGCCATTGTATGCCATCCATGCCACTGCGCCGAAGAGCAGCAGCGGAATCATGGCCAAAACGACCTTTGGCCACACTGATTTCTTCGGCTCTCGGCCTAGTTCAGCGAGCCTCCCCGTCGTTTCCACCGAAGGCTCAGAGAGCTGCTCTATGACTCCGCTCAAGTGACCCACCCCGACAACTGCCATGACCTTGCCCTTGCCCCTAATCTGCTGGATCCTTCCTGCTAGGAAGGCATCCCTTTCGTCAATCAGGACCTCGCCAGCCCCTGGGGCAACCTCCCTAGCATCCTCCATCAGATTGCTAAGCAGGTCCGAGTCACCTAGGACCTCATCGATCGATAGGTCATCGTCATCGTCATCCCACAGCAATGCATTCATGACCCTGTACTTCTCGATAATTCCCATCCTTTTCCAAGCCCTCCTCAGGGTAATTACTACGTCACGGTCGATCAACTCGATTGGAACCCCCGCCTCCTCTGCGGCCCTCACTGCTGCAAGAAGCTCCGCCCCCGGCTTCTCCCCGGATGAAACACCCATCTTCCTCTGTTGAGCCGCCAGAGCGGACTGGAGGAGTATCATGGACGACCTACCCTCTTTGATTATCTTCAGTAGATCCTCCGAGTCCAACTGCTCCGGCTCTTTCAATGAGTCAAGCCTTGATTGGCAAAGCTCGACGGCTACTACGTCAGGCTCCCAGGACTCTATCTGTTCGAGAACCAGCTCGACGGATTCGCTGCTTACGTGGGCAGTGCCGACAATTCTTAGGTTCTCATCGACCTGAATCACATTCCTTCGCACGCTCTCCATTGGGTCACCTCAGTGCAGACATAGCAGTATACAGGTCGGAGTGATCAGCGACGTCATGAACCCTAATGATATCCACTCCTTTCTCGGGAGCCATAGCGGCTACGCCCAGCGAGCCAGCCAGCCTTTCCCCCGAGGACTCCCTCCCAAGAAGGTCCCTGAACATGCTCTTCCGGCTAACCCCCCACATTAGGGGCATGCCCTCCAGGGGGACGACTTCGGTTCCCGCAGACAGTAGTGCAAGGTTGTGCTCCAGAGTCTTCCCGAATCCTATGCCGGGGTCGACGATGATGGACGATGGTTCTGCCCCAGAGTTGATGAGATGCTTGGAAGCGTCAGATAGGGCATCCCGAACCTCACCAACGACGTCCCCATATCGGGGATTTTCCTGCATGTTCTCCGGTAGCCCCTTCATGTGCATTAGGCAAACAGGGCACTCATAATCGAGAATCACTTCCGCCATGCCGGGGTCTCCCAAGGCCGAGACATCGTTGATCATGTCGGCCCCGGCCTCCAGAGATTTTCTGGCAACTTCAGCCCTCCTAGTGTCTACCGAAATGCAGACATCTGGCAATTCAGCCCTGATCTCTTCTATGGCCGGAATGACCCTGCCCAGCTCTCCTCCGATGCTGACTGATTCTGCACCCGGGCGTGTCGACTCGCCGCCCACGTCAATCCACGATGCCCCCTCCTCTACCATTGCCGCTGCTACAGAAGCGGCCCTGGCTCCATCGGGACTTCTAGAGTCGGCGTGGAAAGAGTCGGGAGTGACGTTGACTACCCCCATTATCCTTGGAAATCCGCCCTCCCGGCGATTCAGCATGGGTCGCCAGTCGGCCATCTGGCTCCTGCAAGCGACGATTGCTTTATGATGTGACGGAGGGGCAATCGGGCGATGGTTCTGGGCGAGGATGAATTGCAGGAGGGCCTTCAGGCACAGACTCCGCAGGAATCTGAGCAATCCCACCACCCCGAGACTCTATTCATTCTGGAGTCGATTGTACAGAGGTTAAAACCCAGGGACGCCCATCATGTAAGGGACATGATTACCGAAAGGGGGAGGATATCTGGGGCCCTATTCATTTCCAGCCTGCTATTCTGGTGGATTGCCATAAGCAAGGGTTCCGAGAGGATGAACGACTCCGAGATTCCAGAGTCATTACTGGGCTCATTCGATTTTCAGTCAGTAAGCGTGATCGTGCCAATTCTGGTCGTGGCTGCGACTTTATTCACCGTCGTAGGGAGGGAGAAGGGAAACACGACCCTTTCGCAAGTAGGAGGGGGGCTCGCTGTCCTGTCTCTATTCTACATAATCGAGCCAGTTCTATTCGGATACAATGAGGTGGAAGGGGGAAATGCACTGTTCGCATCGGGAAGGCTGGTTATTCTTGCAGTGATGGTCGGATTTGCGTCGCATTTCATGTTCGATGCAATGCTGCTGCAATGGGTCAGGGCTAGCATGCTAAACATGGGGATCGAGGTATTCCCGACTTCTAGCGAGCAATCCTTCGAGGGTCATGCTGATGAGGCCCCTCCCTACGCATGATGTCATGGAAGGAGCAGAACCTGCCAAGATTTCAGTCCTAAGGCTCGGCCATAGGAGGGAGAGGGATAAGAGGATCACATCGCATCTCGGACTTACTGCCAGAGCCTTCGGAGCGGATCGAATTGTCCTTTCTGGTGAGGAGGACCCCTCTGCTCTGGAGACATGGGAGTCCGTTACTCGGAGATTTGGAGGTCATTTCCAGAGTAGTTACGAACCGAAGCCTATGTCATGGCTCCGTTCCAAATCCAAGTCTGGAGATGCAACTATTGTCCATCTAACGATGTATGGGGAGCCTTGGAGGGACTGCATTCCGAAAGTTCCGAGGGAGAAGGAAGTAATTGTGGTGGTCGGTGGAACGAAGGTTCCCGCCGAAACATTCGAAATAGCCGATTTCAATGTCTCAGTGGGGAACCAGCCACACTCCGAGGTTGCGGCATTGGCGGTTTTCCTGGATGAATGGGTGGGGCCTCTCGATGAGACTTCTAGATTCCGAGGCAGTGAGATTGAGGTTTTGCCATCGCCAAAGGGAAAGGTCGTCATCAATCATGAAGAAGAATGACTAAGTCCAATTTTTCCATTCAACACTGTCAATGTTCAAGAGCCTTACTTGGGCAGCGTTGCTGATGTCGGAGACTGCTGGCGGTAGGGGATTCTCCCCCGGAGCCGGAGTTGCTGGCGTCGACTCTGCCCCTTCGTTTCCCGACGCTGCCGACGCTTTGCTCGATTCGGGCCCATCTGAACACCCTAGCGGGTCCCGCGGCTTGCTGATTTTAGCCGATGGAACGAGGTTCGAAGGACGCCTATTCGGTGCCGAGGTAATTGCCGAGGGCGAATTGGTCTTCACCACTGGCATGTGCGGCTACCAGGAGAGCCTGACGGACCCCTCTTTCGCGGGACAGGTACTGACATTCACCTACCCACTTCTCGGAAATTATGGGGTTATTCCTGGAATCTCAGAGTCATCATCCGTCCACCCCAGGGGCGTGGTATGCCGCCAGCATATGCATACGCCCGACCATAGGGACTCAATTGGCAGTGTCCATGATCTATTGCTGGCCCACAACGTTCCAGGTATCGAGGGGGTGGATACCAGGGCCCTGACCCGTAGGGTAAGGGAGCATGGAACGGTCCTCTGCGTCTTCGGTCCCGCAGAGAAAGAGTCAGAGATGAACACAATCCTGGAGGAATTGACACCTCCAGATGCCGACGATCTCGTTGGTCAGGTCACAACCCAGTCCCCCGTGCTGCTAAACCCAGGTGCAGAGGATTCAGATGGTCGCAGGCTTCCGAGGATCGCAGCAATAGACTGCGGCATCAAGTACAACATTCTCAGGGAACTATGCAGACGGTTCGAGGTCGTTTGGTGCCCTGCAACTATGGGTATCGAGGAGATTCTTCGGGACTGGTCGCCCGATGCACTCTTCGCCTCTAACGGACCGGGCGACCCAGCTCATCCCGGAGCCGCTACTGAAGCAAGGAGAACGCTGGCTTCCGCGGTGAGGAAAGGCATGCCTGTGATGGGCATATGCTTGGGCCACCAACTCATGGGCCTAGCCGCCGGACTAAGGACGTACAAGCTTCGATACGGTCACAGAGGGGCAAACCAACCCGTCATGGATATGGAGACGGGGAGGGTCCACATCACAAGCCAGAACCACGGCTTTGCAGTCGAGGACCCGGTAAAGGGAATGTTAGCACCCCATCCGAGCGGGGCTCATTCGGAATCTGGAGACAATGTATTGGGGGCAGACTTCCGAGTAAGGCATGTGAACTCAAATGATGGGACGGTAGAGGGTCTAGATCTAGTGGGAAAGCCCGCGTTCACAATCCAGTTTCACCCCGAGGCCTGCCCCGGACCCCATGATGCCTCCTCACTATTCGACAGGTTCCAAGGCATGGTCGAAGAACAGTTGACCAAGGCCCATGCGACCATCGAAGCCAAGCGAGGTGGCTCCTGATGCCACGCAGGGACGACCTAAATCGCATAGTAATTCTCGGTAGCGGACCAATAAGAATCGGCCAGGCAGCAGAGTTCGATTTTTCTGGCTCTCAGGCGTGCAGAGCCCTCCGATCAGATGGTTACGAGGTAATTCTGATCAACTCTAACCCTGCAACAATTCAGAATGATCCAGAGATGGCTGATCGCATATACATCGAACCCCTTCTTCCGGAGGTTGTGAAGCGCATCATGGAGAAGGAGAAGCCAGATGCTCTTCTAGCGGGAATGGGGGGCCAGACCGCTCTCAACATAGCCTCGGCCCTAGCGAAGAATGGCACATTGGACGAACTCGGAGTCGAACTAATCGGTTGCAATTTGGCCGCAATCGACGAGGCCGAGGACAGGGATCTGTTCAAGCGAGTTTGCGAGGAGATAGACCTCCCGGTATGCAAGGCTACTGCATGCGACTCCATAGAAGAAGTGATCAAAGCGGCCGAGGAACTCGGTTCATTTCCCCTGCTGATCAGACCAGCATTCACTCTGGGTGGACTTGGTGGAGGCACAGCGTTCAACATGGGGGAACTTGTAGAGATTGCCAGTCAGGGAATTCTTCACTCTGCGATTGGTCAGGTACTGATTGAGGAGAGCATCCTTGGTTGGCAAGAACATGAGTACGAGGTCATGAGGGACGGTTCAGACAATGCGATTATCGTCTGCACAATGGAGAACATCGATCCAATGGGAATCCACACTGGGGAGTCAATAGTAGTGGCACCGCAGCAGACCCTATCTGACAGGGACCACCAGATGCTTCGCGATGCAGCTCTCAAGCTAATTAGGAGACTTAACATCAAAGGGGGGTGCAATGTCCAGTTTGCTGTAGACCAGTCAACTGGCGATTACAGAGTCATCGAAGTAAACCCTCGTGTATCCCGTTCTTCTGCACTTGCATCAAAGGCTACCGGATACCCAATTGCTAGGATGGCCGCATTGATTGCTGTCGGATATACCTTGGATGAACTGCCCAACCCAATTACTGGTGAGGGTACAACTGCGGCATTCGAACCAACGTTGGACTACTGCGTAGTGAAGATTCCTCGTTGGCCATTTGACAAGTTCCGCACTGCTGACAGGAGGCTTGGAACGTCAATGAAATCCACGGGAGAGGTGATGGCCATTGGACGCAGTTTCGAGGAGGCCTGCTTGAAGGCATGGGCCAGTCTCGAGTACGGGAAGCCACATCCGAGGCCCCTGACGATGTCTGACGCATCAGATGGGGAGACGATGGATGAGAGAGCCGCTGAGCACCTGCCTACAGCGCTTCTAGAGGACTGGCTCCGAGTAGCCACCGACAGGAGGCTAAGCGCTGTAATTGAGGCCCTTAGGAGGGGCTACTCAAATGAAGACGTTCGTGACCTAACTGGCGGGATGACCAGGTGGTTCATCACCCGTTTTGAGAGGATTGCCGCCATTGAAACAGAAATCCGTGCAGCCGGGGAGATTGGGATGAAGCCGGCCGATATCCCCGAGCGCGAACTCCGCTCTTGGAAGGGAGCCGGATTCACAGATCTGCATATTGCCGATGCATTGGCTGGCTTTCCACAAAGCGGATTCAAGAGTCTACCTGCTGGGGCGGATGAGACAGCGGTTAGGCTTAGGAGGCACGAACTCAGAATACACCCTCGCTACCGCATGGTCGACTCCTGTGCCGCAGAGTTTGCTGCAGTGACTCCATACTACTACTCGACATATGAAGGGGGTTCCGCTGAATTGGGAATCGACTTCGTCCCCGGGCTGGCCTCATCAACTAAGCAGCGGATTGCGGTAGTCGGCTCGGGCCCGATAAGAATCGGCCAGGGGATAGAGTTCGACTATGGGTGCGTTCATGCCGCTGGGGCAATACAGGACCTTGGGCACGAGGCAATAATAATCAACAATAATCCAGAGACTGTTTCCACAGACTTTGATACCAGCGATCGTTTGTATTTCGACCCCCTGACTCTAGAATCAGTTGAAGAAGTGCTGCTTAGGGAGGATGCTAATGGGATACTTTTGCAGTTCGGAGGCCAGACTGCAATCAACCTGGCACTGCCTCTAGCAGATGAGATACCGCATCTTTCAGAGATGGGGCTGGACTTGATGATAGAAGGTACATCCCCCGAGTCAGTAGACGAGGCAAGCGACAGAGAGCGCTTCGAGGAGTTTGCCCTCCGCTGTGGGTTGAGGATGCCCGACGGGGCTACTGCAACCAGCCCAGATGGGGTCAGGCAGGCTGCAAACGAGATTGGCTATCCTGTATTGATCAGGCCCTCCTATGTCCTCGGAGGACGTGGGATGGAGATTCTGTCAAACTACAAGCAACTGGAGTCATACATGAGCGAGGCCTACCTGTCATCTGACAGGCCCCTTCTGATTGACAAGTACCTAGGAAACGCGATGGAGTTGGATGTCGATGCCGTATGCGATGGCGAGTCTGTCCTAATTGGGGCCATTATGGAACATTTGGAAGAGGCCGGCATTCATTCTGGTGACTCTACCTGCTTCATCCCTCCACAAAACGTCTCTATCGATCTACTCAACCAGGTCGAAGAGTGGACAACCATCATTGGCCTCGAGCTAGGAATCAGGGGATGCTTCAACATACAGTTTGCGATCCATGAGAACTTACTATACGTCCTGGAAGTAAATCCTCGTGGCTCTCGAACTTTCCCCTTTGTGGCCAAGTCTACAGGAATCCCACTTGCTAGGATAGCGGCTAGGGTCGCTTTGGGGGAGCGTCTTTCTGACCTCGATATTCCAAAGCCTCAGACCGATGCAGTATGCGTCAAGGCTCCAGTTTTCCCATTCATCAAGCTCCGTGGTTTGGATCCCGCCCCCGGTCCCGAAATGAAGTCTACTGGGGAGGTCATGGGTTCGCATGTCAGGGCCTCAGCAGCCTACCTAAAGGCACGGCTAGCAACTGAGTTGCCAGTACCCACCGAGGGAGGGGTATACATCACTGTGAAGGACGAAGACAAGCATGCTATGATTCCTCTCGCAGAGAGGCTACAGGAGATGGGCTTCACCCTTTATGCTACTCGTGGCACCTCTAGGGTCCTACGCGGTGTTGGAGGATTGGAAATACAGACGTGTTACAGGATCGCTGAGGGCAGATCACCAGACGCCCTTGATTTGATGAGGCAAGGCAAGATCCATCTGATAATCAACACCCCACGGTCAACCGGAGGTGCTGTCCTCGACGGCAACATGATGCGAAGGCTTGCAGTAGAGCTGAATATACCATTCGTAACTACTATGGCAGGGGCAATGATGGAGGTCGAGGCTATAGATGAGGCCAGACGGGGCATGCCTGAACCACGACTACTTAGAATCAAGTCGCTCTGATTTTCAGATGCTTCCTGTCGAAATTGTACTATCCAATATCATGGCCGACATGCTCAGTCCCCTCGTCCCAACATTCGTGACCCTCGTCGAAGACGGCACCTTCTGAGGTCAAACAAGGATGGTGGTTAGTGAAAACGTCGTCATGAGTCAGCCATGGCCTAACAATCCAAGCGTGAACCATCCAGAAGTCATCCAATACGACGTTTTCTCCTCCTCTATTTTCGCAGATGCGGTCTTCCAGATCCCCTCCGAGAACCAGAATTTCCTCGATTTGGAAGCATAGGGAAACGTGTCGATGCCACCAGTCATTCCCATTGAATTCCGTATCCAGGTATGTTCCGCGGAAATGAGGCAGATCGACGTTGAAGTCATCATCCGACATCCTGAAGTCACCGAGCATCGCATGATGCGTCCCCATTCCGTTTGTGTATCCTACAACCATGTGGTATCCTGCTTCCTCCGCATCGCCTAGTGTCGGCCACTGGGATGACCACTCTATAGCGTCCTGGAACTCGCCGGTCAGCAACTCGCACTCTTCATCCGTCAGGACTCCCTTTTCCATGCCATTGTATGCGGGATCGACATGGTGCCCCCCTATGCCCGTGGAGTTGCACCACCAAGGGGTAGTTCCGGGGACATAGCCGCTGAGGGGGCAGTCAACCTCCCCATCGCCATCTAAGTCCCCACAGATCCCCTCTTCCACTAGGTCGATAAACTCCTCTTCATCTTCGATCCACTGCTTTTCAGACTCATCGGTGACAGGGTCATCTGTTACGGCCTCATCCATGGCAACACAACCCGTCATCGGAACAACCAGCAGGAGCAATGTCACCGGAAGCACCCAAACCCTCATGGTTGCCATTAGCCGAACATTTGCCAATAAATCAATCCCAATGTTGTCCTTGTTGGATGAAATTGGAACTATTCCCCGGAACCACGCTCAAGCGGATGACCCTTGCCCCTGATCTCATCTTCACATACCCTATGGTAGAATTCCATATCGAGGTTTGAATGCACTTCGAAAAGGGCCCTCTCTTCTTCGGAAACTGGTAGCTTCATTTTTAGGAGGTATTTGATGGCCGAGAACAACCTAAGCCTTCTCAGTAGGCGAGCAAGAGTCCAGAGGTTTCCAAAGGTTGAGTGCGAGTCGACATTCTTCTTCTCCCACCCCAGGGCTTCGAATAGGTGCATCCCCAGATCTCCATCTCTGTCGGTGACAATCACCAAGTCAAAGAGCAGCAAATTGTCCAAGGCATCAGCTAGTTCCCCATGTCCCAGGGAATCCTTGTTGGCGCCCAATTTGTTAGCGAAAATCCTGATTAGGAGATTGTCCATTTTGATTCTGTGTTCTTCGTTAAAATATCCGGTCAACGTTGATGAATCGGCATATCCGAGATAGTAGTCGTAGTTGAAATTGGAGATCAATCTGCTCCAAGGTTCCCTAATGCAAGTAACCAGAAATACCCTTGGATCATCACAAAGAGCGCTATAGTTTGGCGCTCCCCATTCCGTTGCCACGAATGAAACGCCCCTGGTCTCGCACTCATCGACGAAATCACCGACCCCCTCCTCGTCGAAGTCCCAAATGGGGATCAGTTCACCGTCCTCAGTGCAGGGGTTTCCGTTCTCGTGAATGGGGAACAGAGTTTCCCCATTGGCAACGGCCTGGTTTACTATGGTGCTGCCAGCAGCCTTGTGAACGTGCTGGAACCAAACTAGTCTGTACATTCGCCTCGTTTTGTCGTGCGGGAGACTGTATTTCACTATCTTGTTGTGGAGGGGTAAATTTCGGCAAATGTTGGACTCTGGTTCGTGATGTTGCCTAGGCTACAGGACGACCCCATCTGGTAACTCGGTGGAGATGTTCTCGAAGAACCCGATGTCATCCCTCAGGTATTCCCTAACCAGTTCTTCGAAATCGGGCCCCAATTGGGGCTTATCTGCAGGTACGTGCTTCCAACCCTTCCTTCTTATTGGGTCAAGCAAGGCACGTCTTAGCGTTCTGCTGGGCATGAGCAAACGGGCCACGGCAAAGGCCCATCCCGGGGGCTTTCTTAGGAAACGCCTCAAGGGGGCGTTTGATAACTTCCCTCTAACGTTCTTTGTCGAAGGATTCCTTGGCATTCCTTCTGCGCTAATGCCCAACCACCCCCCTAGGCTCTCAAGCACTCGATTGGGATCTTCCGCTAGAGATGGGAGCCTCACTACTCTGACTCTCTCGTGACCGATTTCTGTTACCCATTTCCTGACAAATCTTGAGAATCGGGGGTAAGTCAGGAAAAGCCAGGTCTCAGGATTGTCCAGATC
>LULZ01000099.1_pt1 | contig 11168 bp, 17 predicted proteins | sample 729721 | NCBI WGS metagenome assembly LULZ01 (sample SAMN03860276, study PRJNA289734) | marine metagenome | biome: seawater column; feature: ocean; material: water; isolation source: Red Sea water column Station 91 - depth 100m | place: Saudi Arabia: Red Sea | collected 2011-10-15 | depth 100 m
GTTCAAACTATTAGAATTGAGCAGGCTCCATTAGTAATTAAGGCTGAAAATCCTTCAGATCAGACTAAGTACACTATGTGAAACTATGGGGGACACAGGAAAGTGATTTAGACACAGTGGAATGGCCTCCATATAGTTCAATTTATTTTGCAAAAGATATTCCTATGAATCCTTATAAAAATAAGAAGGAGTTGGATCCAGTTAAGGTTAATGAAGCTTTGAATGATATACGACCATATATTGAAGCTGATGGTGGGTATTTAGAGTTTGTAGAAGTTGATTATATTGACGAAGGTCCTGTTGTTAAAGTTCGTTTACACGGCGCATGTTCTACGTGTGTAATGAGTTCTCAAACACTAAAAATGGGTATAGAAAAACATATACAAAATCTCTTTCCAGAGGTTTATGAAGTAATTCAAGTGTTGTAATATGTGATCAGAATTTTATTTTTATGTGTCCAGTCTTCATTGGGGTTGGGTTTCAGTTACATCTAAATGTCATACCTGGTTAAAGAAGCGTCCCATAGAAGTAAAAGAGTTATCGAATGATGAAAAGGCTCAAATAGTGCCATCTCGATCAATATTGCGATGCAAGGTTCTAGATCGAGAGAATGATCACACACATTTAGAGATGTTGTATGGGTTAGGTAATTGGTGGGTATTAGATAAACATTGGTATGGCTTGAAGTCAGAGATCATTCCTAAACCATATGAAGTCAATGGTGATTTAATCTCGTTAAAAGATTTTCCGTACTTTTATCAAGACCCTGAAAAGGTAGGTGATAGTCATATTTTCACTTTTGCTATGTGTCTTAAGTACTTACGACATCCCAGTATTAATGGGGTTATGGACTATTCAAGCATCCTTAATAAGTATGGTGAGAGTATCAAAAGAGAGGCTCATGTACAGGCTTTAGCGGAGCTTGGTATGAAAGCTACGTTTACTTATTCTGCTGATATTGAAGATATTAAAAAGGAGATACAAAAAGGAAAGCCAGTTGCGGCAAGTTTGCTTTCTCAAGGTGAATTAGCAAAGCCGACTAAAGGAACTCATCTGGTAGCAATTACCGGATATGGGGATGGCTATTGGTTAGTTCAGGATCCTTTTGGTCAGATGGATTTGATTAATGGTCTGTGGTCTGATAGGAATCCTTTATCAGGAAAGAATGCACACTATAACTTCGATTACATGAATCCAAGATTGTTTGCTAGTGGAGGTGCTACAGGTTGGTGTTGGTTAAATTTTCGAGAAATTTGATGTGGCGGTTAAAGATGTGTAGAGCTATACTCATCTCAGATGTATTTTTAAATTCGAATCATGACGGATGCACCAAAGTCATTAGACGAGCAGTTACAAGAGCAACGTGAGCAATTAGAAGCTCAGATTAGAGAGCTCGAAGCTCAGGTTATGCGTAGTAAAGAGGCTTACTTAAAGGTTTTAGGCGCTCAAGAATTCTCTGCGATTCAAAAACAACAAGCTGAAGCAGCTGAAGAATCCACCACTACCGAGGTCGTTGACCCCTAATACCATGTTGGGCGAGTTGAATAAAAGTAGATATCGAGCCCTTGAGTTACTAGCAGAGCATGTACGTTCTCCGTCTCGTGAACTCTCCATAGATGCCATAGTCTGTGATATTAGCGATGAAGATTTACGTTGGGTCACAGACAGGATCCATTATTACCTACTAAAACTATTAGAGGATGCAGAATATGATCCTGCAGATGATGAGATTCCTTTGATAGCTGAAGAAGTAGAGATTTGTTAAACTGAGATAGTAGTACTAGTTATTTTTCAGTGGAACCTAGAATAGATCCATACGAGTTTTTACGTGAGAGAGCGTTGAAAGTTGCTGATGAGATGGAAGATCACAGGTCAGAACGTGATGTAGATATTGGTAGACGTGCTATTGCAGGAGAAAAGCCAGCTACTGTAAGAGAGAAAATGGATGATCGGGTAATTACTACTTAAATTAAAGACCAACTTCGCCACCATTTAGTAATTACATATTTGTTTTCGACTGTTGGTGGGAGAGCTTCATGCATAGTTTTATAGTTTGGTTTTCCATTCTTATATAAATTATTCCAGGCTAAAAGAAGCCCTCTCTCTGGCTTAATTTTCAATTTAAGATGTTTAAAATAAGTTTCTCCTCCCTCTTCGACATCATTTAGGTATAACATGGTGGTCCATGTACGTTGTCCCATCCATTCACAATAGACTTTGTATTGTTTTTTACTTTTAGGTGGGAAGAAATCCCAATGCTCTTTATAATATTCTCCAGGATTATATTTTTGTGCTTGTAAAGCTTCACCTAGGAAGGGGTCAAGTTCCATTAAATCCTCTAATTTTTTGTCTATGTCAAAGATTAGTTCTGCTGGAAAGAAGTGTAGGTCTGCAGTTTGACTAGTTCTGTAATCTGATGACATTGGTTCATCGTTATCATTGGCTAGGGTAGATTTTCTTGTTGATTGATTTATACATTCAATTAATTTTGAGCACTCATTAGCAGAGAGAAAATTTTTATATGTATAAACTTGTGTGAAAGGATATTCAATTTGTGCTGATTTTAATGTTATTGGATTGTTATAGAAATATTCATAATTAATTTTCTTAGGTGCTTTTCTAAAATTACAAATTTCTACTACTTTTTCAACTTCCTCATCACTCAATTCATAAGCTTCTTTAAAATTTCTTAGGAGTTGATTTTTTGTAACTCCGCAAACTGCTGATCTAGTCAGACTTCGTGCTAATTCTGTTAATTCAACTATATCCATTTTAAGTTCAAACCCTCGTACAATATATAAGTGTAACCTTATATGTTTGAGTGGCTTTCATTGCTCTGAATTTTATAGTACTTTTTGGAGGGAGCTATGGGATAAGCACCTTCCTTCTTAGTCGTAATGAGAGAAAGCATAGTAATAGACGTTCTAGACGAGGAATTGCAGCGTCAGTTCATCGCTGGTAATATATGTATAAGGTTCTAGCTTTTTATGGATGCATTAGAGCTTCCGGTTGACGTTGAGTTTTCAATTCACGCAGCTTCGTTAGCTATTCAGTCTCTGGATCGCTCAGATTTAGAGGAGGCTTTCGTCGAGATGCTACATCAAAAAGCATTAGATAAGCAGATGTTTTTCAACATCATGAAAGACCACGGCATTGATGCCGACATTAAATTCAACATCTCCACGGTGGGACAGATCTCTTAAATACCATGGCTACTCGCACTATTGAAGGCACCCTAGATACACAAAGCGTTGATGCGGGATCTGAGATTACCTATCTCGGTTCTACAGCAGCAGCTAACCCTGGTGAAGCTGTAAGAGGCTTCCGTGTTAATCCAGGAGGAACAGGAGACATTAAGGTCACTCTTGATCGTAGTAATTCTGTTAACAGTATGGAAATTTTCCAAGAGGACGCCTATACCGCTGGTAGTGCTCCTAATGGTTATTCGAAATTCGCAAATATTGCTAGAGATGGTAAAGGAAAAGGTGTTGTAGGTGTGACAGTGACGAACGCTGCTAAAGATTATATTGTCTTACTAAAACTAGATGGTTATTCTAGTGTTAGTTACAGCGGTAGCGTTGTCGTCCCATAAGAAAAATAAAGTTCAGACTAGATGGAAGGAACATCCTTTTTTAACTAGAAAAGGTATCAATTTAATAAAAGCTCATTCATTGCCCCGTACCCATATAGGTATGGGGCGTTATGCTTCTTATAAGGATTACGGAGAAAGTATATGGAGAATTGGTTATGGAAGCAAAAAACTTGGTAAAAGGTGGCTTAACTCTGTTGATAAGGCAACTAAAGAAGAGGTAGATCTTCAACTTGAGGAAGATTTGAAAGAGTTTTCCGACCTTGTGGCTAAATATGTTTTAGTTCCTTTAAATGTTAATCGAAAGGCTGCGTTGCTTAGTTTTGCTCATAGTATTGGCATATCTTCGTTCAAGACTTGTCGTTTACTCGAACTAATAAATTCGTCTGCTGGTAAAGCTAAGATTATTCGTGAATGGAGTCCTTATATCAATCGTCTTTGGACGTCTGGAGGGGATCTGATGATAGATAAACGTCGTGTCGAATTGGATACCTATTACGCTGCAGATAAAGAGATTCCCACGTTAGTTCCCCATCGTTGTCGGGTGAAGAGATGTCTATTAAATCTCCCTGAGACTTATACTGGGGCTCCCAATCAGTTGAAAGCAATTGAATATCTTGAGAAAAAACTTCTGGATTGGGATCCTTCTGGGGAAGTGATGCGTCAGTTTTTTCGTTATTGGACTCAGAAGCCCAGCGGTCTAGGATCTCCGCCGCGTCCGGTTCGTAATGTTTGAGCATATCGAGGGCATCAATCAATTGGAGTTCCGGTGTGTAGTTTTCTAGGAAGGTTTCGTACTGCATGAAGGAAGAGCTCTTGGGGAGTCTTTTTGATTCTTAAGTCCTATTTTAAGCAGCACTAAATAACCAATTAAATCCATTATGACGTCTTCATCTTCTCCAATCAAGCCTGCCCCTTTTTGAATTCTGTTTAATTTATCGTCGATTCTTACTAATAATTGCTCGACTGCGCTTGCTTTACTGAATATACGCGCTGGTTCGAGTGCAGAATTACCATATTTTTGATTTTTATAGAGTAATAGCTCTTTAACATCGTCACAGACAGACGCTATTTCAAGTTGAGTGCCTGTCATGTTTATCATGGGGCTTTAAAATTTCAATTTAGCAGATAATTTTACCTAAATTGGAAAATATCTCTTTAAATCTCTCGGTTTGATCAAAACCAAATTCAAGATTTGGTAAATATATAAAGTATCCCCAGTACATAGGTGATTTAAGAGTGAATAGACCATCGCCATGTATTAAATTTGCTCTATCTGTGGGGATGCAAATAGGAAAATCCCACATTTCAGGACAGATTCTTATCATTTCTGGATAAATAGTATAAAACAAGGCTTCTGGGATGTTTCTTAACTTCCATTCCCTTATTAGTCTTCTAAACCATATTATTGAGGGCGCTTTTGATGAAACTCCAGCTTTCAAACTCCATCTCCATGTTCCTCTTTCTTTATTAAAGGAACAACGACCGAATGTTGGTGGAAATAAATAAGTTTTTCCTGTCCAAGGGTCTTGAATATTTAGTCCGTCATCTTTTAAATTATATATTTTTTTTGCTCGTAAGAATTCAGCATTTGCAGAATGTGTAGAACATGGATCTAAGTCAATATCTCCTAATAAAGCATAAATATAAGGTAGATACTCAGCAGGCGTTAACCAATCGTGATTAAGATGGCTTATTCGTCCTAAGACAAATTTATAATTAGACCAACGTAATTTTTTCTTTGTCACATCATTTTCACAAAATTAGCTCCTTCACTGTCGTGTTTGTAATGAATAAGTTGCATCTTTTTTTGATCTTGGATAATGAATAAGGCTTCTTTTTCAGGATCTATCTGTTCAGCTCTAGATATAGCCTTCTGCATTACCTCTGCTACTCCGTCCATATCCCTATTATTAAAGTCATTAAGAGCATTCATCAAGTGATCTACCGTTAAATAAAACATGCTTTTCTTTTCTGGAGCATCAGGAACATATACCATGGCTCCAGGTCCTTCCTTTTTATAGAACTCTTTATAGAATTCGCACATGTCTGCACATATGCGTTCGATAGTTACTTGGAGGAGCTTTGCTTCATCTTCGCTGGTTACGGTACGTAGGAGTTTTTTTAGAAGTTCGTTTCTTCGGCTCATAATTTTTCTTATTTGCTTAAGTTTATCAAGCTTTTTCTTTGTTAGCAGCCTTTTCCTTGAGTACGCATTTAATAAGATGACCTAGTCCTGAGCGTTTCAACGTCTCTAGTAATTTTGGTAGAGGTTGGTATAAGACCACTGCTTTTTGCATATTTCCTATTTTTTTGATTAATTTTCCATTTTCATCTCTTAATTTCGTTAATTCCCCTTGTCGTATGAGATATTCTGCCACACAGCGATATCTGCGCTTTTCTGCAAGGTTTATTTCTGGATAGCGATCACAGATGGTACTCGTTCTCATATCACTAAAAGTTAGACGTATTTGATCAGCTAATGAGAGTCCTAGCATTAAATCTGTCGTACTGGTCTCATAACTACAGACTAGTTCTAAATAACGTCGTAAGTCAGGTGTCTCAAAACTACCTGATGGAGGGATGAAGATTTCAAGTTGTTCAATTAATGAAGGAACTAATAATTTTTTGTAATTCTCAATAGTGACAGTATTTATGTCAAGTTCAGCGAATCTATAACTTTGATAGATATTTTCATCAGTTTCGATTGGTTCATAATCAGTTTGATTTAAAGCTTCGATCCAATCCTCGTTTTTTATAACTGTCATTCGAGGACCTTATCTTCTGAAATGTTACCCCAAAATCGATGATCGTCCCATTGTTTTTTATGATCAATTCGAAGAACATATTCGTAATAGTCTTTGATATCTGCCATATGTTCATCTATAGAGGTGATTTGATACCATTTAGCTCCATGCAGTTCTCTAAGCCTTTTTTCACATTTTTCTTTGGATCCACCGTAATTTTCTGCTTCCCATAGTGATTTTGCAAACATTTTTTGTTGTTGTGTCATTAATTCTAGTAATTCATCTATGGACAATTTCGATATGAGGTCGCTAAACTCTGTAAGGAAAGGATACTTCTTGTCATGCGTCGTCCCATTACTTATGCTGAGTTGCTTTTGATTTTGGCACTTCTCCCTGTTGGAGTTATCGGTGTCCAGCATTTACACGGGTTTGTGACAGATAGAATCAGTATAGAGATTAAACTTAAGTAGTACAATGGGTGGTCGCATACCTGATATGGAGATTCTCCTTGCAGGAGGAAAAAAGAAATCTGTAAAGGAATTGAAAGTAGGGGATGAATTAGATACCCTTCATCAACATACTCTTGAGAGAAAAGAATCGAAAATCAGTTATGTAAGGGTTATTGAGTCTCCCTTACTTGAACTCACATTGTCTGGTAAAGCTTTTACTTGTTCTACAGATGATGTATTTTATTCTACAAGTAGAAAAGGATGGATTAATGTAACTCAATTAGCGGAAGGTGATAAGGTTGCAAAATTAGATGGTGAGGTTGAGCTTCAAGGAGTTAAAGAATTAGGCAAGGGCGAATCTGTTGAGTTAACAGTTGATGATTCACATACCTATGTGTGTGATGGTGTTCTTTTACATAACAAAGGTGGTAGCCCTCCTCCACCGCCGACCATAATTATGCCCCCACCTCCTCCACCACCACAGATAGTGCAGGATGTGACACCTAAGGAGACATATCAGGATGCGGCTGGTTATTTGAAGCGTTTAGATGATCGTGAAAAGGCTATTGAAGAGAGACGATGGGCAGCGGGTGAAACTCCTGGGGCTGTGAAAGCCAGGCATGCTGGTATCGATTTAGCTAGTGCTGAACTAGCCAACAGATTAGATAAATCAAGTTCTTTCCCTGGGACTCCTAGTTTTGGATCACAAACTGCACCAGGTGGAATGACAGGGACAGCGGCTGTTGTTAATGCATTAGCGCCGAAGCCAGTCGCTGGTAGTAGTAGTCGTCAAGCGCGGATTAGACCTGGTCAAGTTGGGAGTGTAGGTGCTCCTGGTACTGGTGTTACTAGTGCTGAAGCACGTCTTGCCGCAGCTCAAAAAGCTTACGATCTAGCATTAGCGCAGAAAGAATCAGAGGAATTTGATTATCCTGAATTCCAGGAGCCTGAATGGGCTGATCGTGATTGGTATCCAGTTATTGATAAGTGGAAAGAACGTAGTGATAAAGTCGAAGTTGGTCCTACTGATCCGAAAATTATAAAAGCTTAGTTAGTCGTCTACTGCACCAAAATCTAACATTTCGGAATAATCTTGGGTTACTAATCCCCAATTTATTGATAGATCGAAATCGTCTTTGACTAAACCCCAATCTAGAACATTGACGTTTAAACTTATTGCATAAGTAGTTTCTAAATATCGTATATCATTTGTAATTAAAAATAAGTACTCCCCTGGCGCTAACTTAGTTATTGGATAATCATCATTTCCAATTTCTACCTCATCGTCTAGATAGTCAATTGCGCCTTCATTATAGACATAACCATTATCATTGATGGGTAATTCTTCTCTTCTTTTATCTTCAGTTATTCGATAAAAAGCTAGTAATGTATTTTTATTTGTATTCTGTTCGTAGGAGAATTGAGATTGATCTTGTGTAAATTGAACAGATCTTGGCTCAATTAATTTTATTTTATAAAAAGTAGTTTGTTTACGAGATAATCCACCATGTGAATTCTTTATAGAAAATGAACGAAATACAGATGAAAAATCCCCTAAGTCAATAGGATTGTTTAGGTTATCTCCATCTTCTGCTGGCCTTGGATCTGACCCATAATAGGAGGTAGGACCATAAGCAGTTGGTCCTGCACCACCAGTAGGATACGATTGAACGGTTCCTAAGTTAAAGAAACCTGTGTTACTCGGAATTGTTGTTAGATACCTGCTCATATTCTGCAGCTAGACCGGTGTAGAGGGAGTGCATAGGATGCTCTGGGTTATCTCTACCGGATTTTTTATATCGTTCTGACATTATTCTAACTCGTTCAGCCATAGCCTTAACTCCTTCTCTACCTGTACTTTCTGATTCCATCGTGTCAGTGTAGGAATGATAATCCATTACTTCTTCCAGTAAAGGTTGTACGGCTTTAGCTTCAGCTTCTGTATTAAACCAAGCTGACCAAGTTGATCTTCCCCCAATAGTAACTAGCGCTGCATATTGGCGATCATCTGGAAGATGATAATTACTTGGTTCTATTCTGCTTTCTTTGCTTACTATCTTCTCTCTCTTTGTGGTGTTTAAAGATGTTTCCGTGAGTGAGTTGGATTCTCTCAATTTCATTTGGATGCTCGTAGTTTTTTAGTTCTTTGATTGTAAGGTGCGTTGGATTACAGCAGAAAGCAGTACATGTTGGTCTGCTGAAGATCCTGTACTTACCTGTATAGCCACGGCTTAGCCAGAACGCCACCCTTGAGGCCGATTGAGTTTTTGCTGCATGGAAAGGTGAAGGGAAGTATGCAGTGGACTCAGTACCATGTTTTCTAGTGGAGCCTTGCCACTTCCAGCAGTCATCAGGACCTTGTATATCGACTTGATCCCAGAAGGTTTTTGCTTGCCAATAGAAAGTTCTAAAATCAAAGTTAGTAACGTCTACGGTGCAACGTCCTTTTTTTATTTCTTCCATACAGTCCAGGCACTCCCCCATTAGACCAAAGTTTCCTTTGTGTTTTTCTTCTCCTGGTATATGCCAAGGGCATGTTTTACTTTCATTCATGAGATAGGTACGTCGAAATTCCTGGGTTTCAATGGGATGTGATTGAACTAATTCTTTACATGTTAATAGAAAATTTTCCCAGACTTCTCTAAAGCTATCAGATTTAAGATCTCCGGCAACTTCTTCGTAAGTCACCTTATTACAAATTCGTCTGACAGTATGATAGGGTACTTCATAAACTTTAGATAATTGTTTACTATTTATTCCTTCTTCATTTTCACTTCTTAATTTAGTTATTAAGTCTTTACTAATGTCTTTTTTACTTCGTTTTGCTTCTTCATATGCAACATCACTTCTTGTCCCCCAGTAGTAATGGGTTGGATTAATGCAATATTTAGATTTACATATTGAGCGTCTAACAATAATAGGTTTTGTTTCTTCATAGAAGCTACCTATCATTGCGAGCATTAATGGTCTCGCATCTTTATTTTTATAAAGAGGAATATTTACTTTTGTAGTTTTAAAACCTTGGAGAGCTAACGAATTGTACTCTTTAAGACACCAGCACTGCTCTTCTCCTATCTCTTTAATTGCAGCTTGAAAGGCTATAGCGAAGGTTATTTGATCTTTTGGAGTTAGATCTTTAGCTAGAAAAGGTGATTCAATACGTGCCATAGGTAGGGTAGAGGGCCATGCGTAGCTGAGATTCTAGTTATAGCAAGAAAAAGTGATGACACCCAAATTGTAACTTTTTTCCTCTATTTTATTTACTTCTAGTCAGTATGAGGTTAGGTATTTGTCTGTAACTACTATATATACACTCTTATACCTAACCACAACATATACGTACTTAAGTAAAATACCCTTTATTTTTTTGATTTTGGGTGTCCACAGTAAAATGATTGCGACGGAAAGGGTTTTAAAGAATTAGGTACTAAAAAAGGGCCTCCCCCTACCTGTTTTTAGGTTTATTTTGAATGTTTCTAATGAATTCTGTATTTTGGGTTAGGTATTTGCCTGTAAATTTAGGTTGAAATTCATGTGACACTCAAGTACCTAAGCACAATGATATTTAGAAAGCTCTTCGAACATTTGAATGAAGTCTCTAGCCTCATATTCGTCTTTTGCATATCTGCACATTCCTCCTCCGTAACAACACACTCGATGTTGTTTGTGTCCTTTATTTTGAAATACTTCTAGTGTTGTTCCGTGGGTGAAAGTTGTCATCTTATTTATCGTTTCCCGATGATAATATTATAAGAAGTAGATAAAATTTTCTTTAGAGTTTAAAGATATGGTTGTAGCAACGGCTATTGCAACATCACCTTGGTGGGCTGGGCCGGCTGTAAATACTGCTGGTATTGGGTTGTTGATGTTGAATGATTATTTGCGGAATAGGGGATTATCTGGGTCTTCTTCACAGAATCCGATTTCAGCAGATGGGCCTATTCAATGGAGAGATGGAAGTGTTGGCGGTATAGAAACTGGTCTTGTTCCAAGTACACCTAATTTTGATGCGGCTAAATCAACTGCTCTAAATACTTCAGCTACGACTGCTCTCCCTTTTATAACTAGTCCTGTCATTGATTTTGGTACAACACCAATAGAGACTGAGACAAAAGTAGATTTTTCACCCCCACCTAAGCCTCCAAAGAATACTGGGAATAAGAATAAAAAAAATCCACAGGATTTTGATCCTTTTATAAAGTATCTCGCTGGTGATCAACTCATTAAGGAAGGAAGAGATATGTTTAGTTCAGAAGAAGAAGTTCCAGTAACAGAAGGTCCAGGTACTAAGTTAATTACAATGCCAGATGGTTCAGTAAGAAGGGTTCCTGTGGATCAGAATATTCCTGGTTCTACAGTTATGTCTGTTGATGGTGTTCCAGT
>LULZ01000677.1_pt1 | contig 11028 bp, 10 predicted proteins | sample 729721 | NCBI WGS metagenome assembly LULZ01 (sample SAMN03860276, study PRJNA289734) | marine metagenome | biome: seawater column; feature: ocean; material: water; isolation source: Red Sea water column Station 91 - depth 100m | place: Saudi Arabia: Red Sea | collected 2011-10-15 | depth 100 m
TGTATAAGAGACAGGTGTAAATGGTGACGACTATCTGATCAACCTAATTGATACTCCCGGGCATGTTGACTTTGGGGGGGATGTCACCCGAGCCATGCGTGCAGTAGACGGCTGCATAATCCTAACTTGCGCTGTTGAGGGGGCGATGCCTCAAACCGAGACAGTCGTCAGACAGGCTCTGAAGGAGAAGGTAAAACCCGTCTTATTCATCAACAAGGTAGACCGGCTAATCAATGAATTGCAAGTTACTCCTGAGGACATGCAAGAGAGATTCATGAGCCAAATTACCAAGGTTAACCAGCTAATCAGATCATTCGCCCCCGAGGAACACAAGAGCGACTGGCAGGTTAGCGTTCAGGACGGAACTGTTGCTTTCGGCTCGGCCTACCACAATTGGGGAATTACCGTACCTTACATGCAAAAGTCGGGAATTTCTTTCAAGGATATCTTTGAGCACTGCCATAACGAGCAGCAGAAGGAGTTAGCTAGCAAGGCGCCTGTTCACGAGGTCTTGCTAGACATGTCTGTAGAAAAGCTGCCTTCGCCGATGGTTGCCCAAGCATACCGGATTCCCAATATTTGGCAAGGAGACTTGGAATCAAGTACTGGAAAGGCAATGATCGGTTGCGATTCGGAAGGCCCACTATCGTTGATGATTACCAAAATTTGGATGGACCCTCATGCTGGGGAGGTGGCAGTCGGCCGAGTCTACTCTGGAACAATAAAGCAGGGTGAATCTGTCTGGTCCATTGGTGGGGCCAAGGCCGAACGAGTTCAACAGGTCAGTATGATGGTCGGTGGCGACCGGATTCAGGTTCCTGGAGTTTCGGCTGGAAACATAGCCGCTCTCACTGGAGTTCGAAGCGCTGCTGCTGGTGTGACGATTTCTCGAGAGCAGGACTCTACTCCATTCGAGGCGATAAGGCACTATTCGGAACCAGTTGTTACGATAGCTATCGAGCCAAAGTCGATGAAGGACTTACCAAAGTTTGTGGACTCGCTAAGAAGCCTCGCCAAGGCTGACGCTTCATTGCAGGTAACAACAAACCAGGAGACTGGTGAGGCACTACTTGCCGGGATGGGCGAGTTGCACCTAGAGATCACCATTTACCGACTCGAGGAAGAACAGGGCATAAAGGTCAACCAGAGCAATCCAATTGTGGTTTACAGAGAGTCAATTTCTCAAGACAATAAGGGAAGAGCATTTGAGGGCAAGTCCCCTAATAGACACAATCGATTCTACGTAGAGGTTGAGCAACTACCTGAGGAGGTAATTACTGCCCTTCGTGAAGGACATTTCGGAGATGGCCCCGTACGAGTAAAGGATGCAAAGGAAACGGGAAATAAATTTGCTGAGTTCGGAATGAACAAGGACTTGATGCGCAAGATTTACGCAATAAATGGCACCTCTGTTTTGGTAAACGACACCAAGGGGATTCAGAACCTTCATGAGACAAGAGAACTGATTATTGAGGCATTCAATGACGTATGCAAAAAGGGACCAATAGCCGATGAGCCACTAACTGGGGTTATGACCCGTCTCGTTGATGCCAAGCTCCATGAGGATGCAATACACCGAGGACCGGCTCAGACCATCCCCGCTGTAAGGAACTCGATAAAGGGAGCACTAATTAGGGCCAACTCAGTATTGTTTGAGCCAATTCAGAAAATCAGAATTGACGCACCGACAGAGTGGGCCGGTGGGATTACAAGGCAGTTAATCACTAGAAGGGGGGTGATTGAGGACATGCCTGTCGAGGGAGATGTAACTAGTGTTCTTGGCAATATGCCAGTTGCCGAGTCATTTGGCTTCTCTAACGATATCAGGGCAGCCACCCAGGGCAGGGCTGTTTGGAATACTGAAAACGCCGGATACCAACAGGTACCTCCTGATCTCTTTCACAAGATTGTGGCTGACATCAGGCAGAGAAAGGGTCTGAAGGAAGAGGTTCCCGGCGAAGCCAACTATACTGACTAATCAGTAAATCCTGATCAACTGGAAGTCTGTAAGCTCCCTCAGAACTGCTACGGCTTCATTTTCTTCCAGAGTTGAAAGGTACTCGTGAGCCAGTGCATGGTGTTTCATGGCCCTATTTTTGGCATATTCTATAGAACCAGATTTATGAAGCTCATCCACAGCCTTCTCTAAATCTTCTGTTTGGCATTCCCCTGCCCCATAAACCTTGGAGAAGTAGGGAAGATCTTCTCCGCTCTCGAGTGCATGTATCGCGATCAGTGTTCGCTTGCCTTGAAGAATATCAGAACCAGCAGGCTTACCCAAAGTCTCAGTATCTCCTGTAGCGTCAATCAGATCATCCATCAACTGGAAGCAAAGACCGAGGTTCAGACCCCAATTTGCCATATTTTCAACAGTACGTTCATCCGCATTTGCTAGAATTGCTCCAGTTCGAGCGCATGTCTCGAACATTGCGCTGGTCTTGCCGGCAATCATTGCGATGTAGTCATCTTCGGTAACTGCCTCCCTATCTTCGAACTCGATATCCTCCTGTTGTCCATCTGCAACCTTCCTTACCATCTCTCCGATAGCCGAAATTACCCTACCTAGGCTATTTGGGGGAATATTCCCTGACTCTGCTAGAATCTCGAAGCCTATGGCAAGCATAGCATCCCCTGCGTTTATTGCAGTCGCATCGTCATAGGCCACATGAACGGCATCAAGCCCCCTCCTAATGGGGTCCTGATCAATGATGTCATCATGGATTAGTGTAAAGTTGTGGATAATTTCTATCGATGCACCCAGCGTGTAGTGCCCATCATTTTGGCCTCCAATGGCCTCTCCCACTAGCCGCGGAAGAATGGCCCTGAGCCTCTTGCCACCTCCCTTGAATAGGTGGGTCATTGCTCCGAAAAGCCTCTCTTGAGTCATCTTCGATAGGCTCACCATTATCTCCGACTCAACTCGTTCTCGATGCTCCGAAAGAGCAGAAAGTAGGCTCTGGCCTGGATTTACTGGATTTCCACTCATGTCCACTTCACCACAATAGATGATGCCATTTTCTACAATTTTCGTCAATAATGACGGCTCGTAACCATTCGGCTCGATTATGTTATTCCACAAAAGCCTGAACCAGGGGCTGATTACTTCGTCCCCCCATTCACCTTCGCCATCCATCATTCTCTGAATCTGCTCCTTGTCAGCCCAAATGACATCTGAAATCTCATTACTATTGGGGGAAACATCCACGTCAGCAGTGACTACAAGAACGTGGTCAATCTCCCTCTCGATCCATTCTTCGTTCCAACGACATGAATATTCCATCCTGCCAATGTGTTGGAAGTCCCAGCCTTCAGTTATTGAGGCAGGAATGCCCAGCTCCTGCTCCAATTTCCTCCTTGCAGCAACGATGACCCCTTCTTTGGAATCTCCATTCTCACCTTCTATGTTGAGGGGGTGGCTACAGCAGGAATTAGCCCATACTGCAGGAAACGTAATCTTCTCTGCTGACCTTTTTTGTACAAGCATCCTATTGGATTTGTCATAGAGCAGTACGCTGAATGCTCGATGTCTGACACCGCCTTTATAGTGGCACTCGAGCTTTGATAATGCACCTGTCATTTTGTCATCACTGTCCACAACGATGCACATCTCTTGCATCATGTCAGACTGTGATGCGTCATGCTCGACCAAGGCGTTGTCATTCCCATTCATCACTAGTTCCCGGGTCCTGTGGTTCCTATATGAAGCCTCAACTCTCCATTATCTTCGTGCCAACTGTTTTTCCGCTATTCAACAGTTCTAGAATCCTTGAGGGTGACCTTCCATCAATAATCCACACATCGTCAACATTCTGGGCGATTTCACCGGCTCTTTCCATTTTCAACCTGATTCCTCCCGTGACATCAATTTCCTCATTGTGTTCAGAATCTACCTCATCACTGGGGGACCATCTCTCGAGCAAAATAGAACCCGGATCCCGAACTCCCTACTGTCATTGATGTCGACTACATCACCGAATGTGACTGGGACAAATCCAGTACCCTTTGCGAAAATCGATATGTCACCTTCGAATGTCTTTCCGGTCCCTGTTGCCCACTCTGAAGGCGGGAAACTACGACAAGTTATCCCATATTCCTCCAAACTCTTAATCAATATCGAGCACAATTCGATCATGTTTGTTCGAATTTGGGCGATCGCCTCTCTCTGCTTAACCGATATCACAGGATTAGCACCATCGTCGATAGACCACTTCTTTGCTAGGATGTGACCGAATGATCCGGCGCCATGAACAAGAATTACAGAATATCCAAGGTTTACTATTTCAGCGATCGCCTCAGCAACTCTGTCCACTGCTTCACGGTTTACGGTGTTCTCTGTTCTCTTGTCTGTAATCAGACTCCCACCAAGCTTAATCACTATCTTTCCGGACATTTTCTGAAAATTGCTATTGTCCCATGTATTCTAACATTTTCAAGCCATTCAGTAGAATTTTACCATATGTGCTATTCGGAAACATCATGGACGGAATCTCAGATATTGATAGATTTCAAAGGTGGCTCCAGTCTGAGATGGCAATCGCTTCCAAGATTGAGGACCCAACTGAAAGAGAGAGACGTCTATTACAATTAGATATCTCTATTTCAGAGGTGGTAAGGTACCGTGACATAGTTCACAGTCTGGGTGGAACAGTGGCCTCTCCATTTGCCGAAAGAGATTCTCCCGTTCGTGAAAATAGTAACTCGGATGTTAAGCCTTCCAAATCAGTTGGTGAATGCCACTCGTGCGGTTCAAAGATGACAGGAGATTTGGAATTCTGCCCAGTTTGTGGGGAATTCTGACTATTCCTCTTCCCATGATTCCTTGAGGAGTGAAAGCTCGGGGTCATCGTCTCCAACAATGCTCAGATATTCTCCTGCAACGCTTTCAGAGAGGTATACAGTCACGCCAGCATGCCAAATAGTCTCTCCTGATGCCACCATTCGTGCAGTATCGACCTCAATGATTGTGGGGTCCTTGTGGTGGAATCTTCCTGCTTCTGCTGCAGCTCTAATGCTTGCAGATAGGTGAACGTGTGCCCTATCCCCGGGACTTATTCCCACTTCTAGTAGATTTTCAGCCTCAGCGGGGTCGCATGGATAGAACAAAGAATCAGGAATATCAGTTGATGGCAAATCCAGCTCTATCTCAACAGTGTGCCCATATGTCGCCCTCATCATATTGCCCCGAATCTCGTACCGCCCCTTAGGATCAGTCTCAGAAATTGCTCTAAGGTGGTGTGGTCGAAGCCAATGCTGCCTCCTTCCAGAATCTTTGAATTTCCTAACTATATCCCTGACATCAATCCAGCCATTTATGTCCATTTCCAAATCAAACTTCTCTGGAGCATGCCTCAAAACCAGAGCGAGCTTTCTTGCCATGCTATCCCTTTCCCTAGTGCTCATAACGAATTTTCCTTCTGAGTTGCAAGCAGGACATAGGTCATCATCCGAAAAATATCCGTGTATCGAGCATTCTCTAATCATGTAAATACCTCGTCGAGCCTCACTCAAGAACCCCTCGGTAGGGGGATATCGGACATACTGACAACCGTTATGGGTACAATACTGGACGAGAATGCATGAGGGCGGTAATTGCAGGCTGGCGACGCTCGCCATTTGATCGGGCCCACAAGGGTGTCCTCAAGGATGTTCGTCCGGATGAGATTGCTGGGCAAGTTGCTCGTGAATTGCTCCAATCCACCGGTTTGCGACCCAGCCAGATCGACGATGTCATACTTGGATGCGCCTATCCTGAGGGCGAGCAAGGTTACAACATAGGCCGAATAGTTTCGTATCTTGGGGGACTCCCCGATTCAGTACCTGGCCAAACAATCAATCGTTTGTGCGGATCGTCAATGCAGTCAATTCTTAGCGCCGCCGCAAATATTGGACAAGGATGGGGAGAATGCTTCCTCTGCGGAGGAGTCGAATCTATGTCCCGGGTACAGAGAAGAGGTTTCAATTGGTCCCCTCATCCCGGATTGGAGGCCGACTACCCCCAAGCCTACATAAATATGGGAATGACTGCGGAGAATGTAGCAAACCTGTTCTCAGTATCTCGATTTGAGCAGGAAAGCTTTGCCCTCGAATCCCACAATAAAGCGACATTGGCTCTGGAAAGGGGGCATTTCGATGAGGAAATCGTCAACATTAACCATGAGGGCATGGATATCGATTCAGATGGGTGTATTAGGCCATCTACCACATTGGAATCGATGTCTAAACTATCGCCGGTATTCATGGAAAACGGCTCGGTAACTGCCGCGACCTCTTCCCCCCTGACTGACGGTGCAGTCATGGCAATCGTCTGTAGTGAGAGTTTCGCTAGGCAACATTCACTAGAGCCAATATCGACAATCGTTGGCGGAGCTGTTACTGGCTGCCCTCCTGAATTAATGGGTATGGGGCCGGTCTCTGCAACGAGACTACTGCTAGAGAGAGTCAATTGGCCAATTGAAGAAGTAGACTATTTTGAGCTGAATGAGGCGTTCTCTTCGCAAAGTATTGCCTGCATCAGGGAACTTGGCATAGATCAGAATCGAGTGAACATTGACGGGGGGTCTTTAGCTATCGGACACCCACTTGGTGCTTCCGGGGCCAGGATTACCTGTAAGGCGGGCAGCATTCTTTCTCGAGAGGGAGGGCAACGTGCCCATCCGACGAACTCTTGAATGGGCCACACCTAGCAGTAACATGGTCGAGGACACCGGAGTGGCAACCCATAGTCGAACTTTGGAAGGCAAGCACATCTTGTTAGCCATTTCCGGTGGAATTGCAGCAACTGAGTCCGTCAAACTGTCTAGGGAGCTTAGGAGGCACGGTGCTAGGGTTTCTGCGATAATGACCAATAGCGCTCAGAAGGTAATCTCCCCACTGGCAGTTTCTTGGGGTTCTGAATCTGAAGTGCTCACAGAATGGAAATCTGAGATGTCTCAACTTGGAAAATTCGACGGTGTAATATTGGCTCCAGCCACCCGAAATACCATCGCTAAACACGTGAATGGCATCACTGACTCGCCAGTAATGATGGCCTTGGCGGCGGCGTCAGGTAATGGAACCCCGATTCTGTTTGTACCATCCATGCATGAGGACCTATTCCATAGCAGGACGACTACTGATTTGATCAAGGAACTTGAAAAATCAGGGCATGGGGTTCTATATTCCGAAACTGAGGAGGGAAAAAGAAAGCAACCCAACCCCGTCTCAATTGTTGCATTTTTCAGCAATTTCATCAACAGAGAATTGCCCCAAAGGAAGAGAGTTTCCATTACTCTTGGTTCGAACAGGGAGCCAATTGACTCCGTCAGAGCCATCCACAACACCTCTTCTGGAAGTACAGGTTGGTCCATTGCCGAACACCTTTATCGAATGGGCCACCAGATTACGTGTATCGCAGGTCACACAACAATTTCCCCGGCCTTCCCGCTTCCAGATGTTAGAGTTAGCCACACTTCTGAAGGGATGCTGGGACTTTCAATGGATTTGGCCAATTCTGAAAATAAACCCGATGTTTGGATTCATTCGGCAGCAATTTTGGACTTCATCCCAGAGAAAAAACCCGGAAAGAGGGCCAGTGGAACAGGCAACTGGGAACTGACTCTGAATCCCGGGCCAAAGCATCTAGAAGAATTGGCCTCACTAGTAAATGGAAGCATACAGATTGCCTTCAAGTTGGAAGTGGGGTGCACAGAAGAAGAACTAGTCAAAAGAGCACAAAATCTATTGAGAAAGCACAACCTTTCTGCAGTGGTAGCAAACCAGTTGCACGAGGCTCTAGGACAATCGGATTTCCGATGCCGTATCGTAACGCCAAAAGGCGACGCAACTCATGTCCTGGATCAAATGGAACTGTGCGAGTCAATAGAGTTGCTAATCTCATCAAATTAACCACACTGAAACGAATGGTTCAAGCCATATCCCTTTGGGTTGGCATCATGGCAGGGCACGGGAAAGCCAAGCGTGGGATTCCCCCTAAGTCCGACTTCAACTCCTGGTATCCTTCAATTGTGGAGATTGCCGAACTTGTGGACAAAAGATACCCGATCAAAGGAATGGATGTCTGGATGCCTTACGGCCTCATGTCAATGAGGCTGATCGACCAATTAGCCCGTAGGGAGATGGAAAGAACGGGCCATTCCGAGTTCTCATTTCCCCTACTGGTTCCCGAGGATCTCCTTGACAAGGAAAACAGGCTCGTTTCCAGACTCAAGGCTGCCCGAGAGGCCGGAGTAGATCCATCTGAGATGAGGGCCGAGGAGGAGCCCACGGGATTCAAGAAAGAAGTATACTGGGTCACCCATGGGGGGGAAAACAAGCTAGATGTCCCCATGTTCCTCAGACCTACCTCCGAGACTCCAATGTACACAATGTTCTCATTGTGGGTCAGGAGTCATGCCGATCTCCCACTGAAAACATTCCAGATTGTAAACACATTCAGGTATGAAACAAAGCAGACCAGGTCATTCATCAGGGTTCGGGAAATCCACTTCTTCGAGGCCCATACGGTGCATCCTGATCAGCAAGGAGCAGACGATCAGATTGAAGAGGACGCGGAGATGGTAAGGCGAATATTGCACGATCTCTGCCTCCCAGCCATCGTATCCAAGAGACCCGTTTGGGACACATTCCCTGGTGCATGGTACACAAAGGCCGCCGACGTTGTGATGCCAAACGGCAGGACATTACAGGTAGCCACATATCACCATTATAGGGACCAGTGGGCCGAAGCATTCGATTTGTCCTACGAGGATACCGATGGGGGTTCGAAGATGTGTCATCAAACGACATTCGGAATGTCGGAAAGGCTCCTCGGAGCAGTCGTGGGTATGCATGGAGACGATAATGGCCTGATTTTACCGCCCTCAATTGCACCTCACCAAGTTATCCTAATGCCCATTGCCCCCCATTCAGACGCAAAGGTCACCCCAACTGTAGAGGATATTTCCGCACGCCTCTCATCGGCAGGAATTCGCACCAAGATCGACGACAGAGACGTTAGGCCGGGGGTGAAACACTACGACTGGGAAATACGTGGTGCACCGATTAGGATTGAGATTGGACCGAGAGACATTTCATCGGGCAAGTGCGTCGTATCTCTCAGGACCGGAGGAAAATCTGATGAGCCATTGGATGGGATAGTCGAGACAGTCACTCGTTTACTGGATTCAGTTTCGGATACTCTTCGTATTCGTGCTGAAGAACTCAACGACTCACTTGTGAGGCCTTTGCCAGTCGATCCTACTAGTGGGCTCGCCCAAAGCGAAAACGCCTATTCGGACGGAACCGTGTATGAACTAGCATTCGACGGAAACGACTCTGATGCTGAAGCCCTCGAGAAACTCACTGGTCTTACATTGCTCGGAGAGTGTGATGAGGAGCTAACCAACGAGGTACCTTGTGCCATAACCGGGAGACTAACTTCCAAGAGATACCACATCGCTAGGATGTACTGACTTCTTTCTGAAGAAAAGCCCCACAATTGACAACACCGAGAAGACGATCAATAGGACAATGTCACCGGCAAGAGGCTTGGTCATCGGTTCCACCCATGTATCAATCTCGTGCAATCTCCCCCACGTGTAGCCTTCAGTCCATACTAATTTTGTTTGCCCGTATTCGTCATGGCAGATTTGCTTCATATCCGCTAGGCCAATAGAGCACAATACAGCGCCCCCGCCAACAACCATGTTTAGGACGGTGCCAAAAAGCCCACCAATCCCCAATAGAAGGGTAACTATCCTTCTCTTTCCTTTTGACACTACGCCATCGTATATCTTCGAGTCACCCAGCTGCGGTTGGAAATCTGGGAGGCTTACATCATCCGGCATCTCTCCATGAATCGCCGGCAACTCGGGAGTGGAAACCTCTGGCGCATAGACCCCCATCTCTTCAAGTGCCTCTCTACCGTAAATCCTCTCAGCCATCGAGTACAGGGCCGGGCTACCCTCAATTTCCGAGGGTTCGATGTTCCCCTCGAGTAGACGCTTTACTGCGTCTGAATCGACCATACAATCAATACTCGCCGTCGCGACACCTATCAAATGAACGCAAAGATGGTATTGTCAGGGAGAGTTTTTCCTACTAATTGCCCTATGCGCAGCGGATGAAATCTCTATTGCACTAATCTCCAATGCTTGCAACAACTCATCGCTCCCCCCGCTTTCACCAAACCTGTCTTGCACCCCTACCATCTCCAGGGGGGTAGGGCGGTTAGACGATAGCCATTCAGCTAACGAACTTCCAAGACCCCCAATCACCGAGTGATCTTCGGCGGAAACGAAGCACCCACACGAATCGGATAATTTGTCAATAAGTTCAGTATCTAGAGGTTTGATAGTATGCATGTCGACTACTGTTGCCATTATGCCCTCTTCCGATAGTGCATCAGCAGCATCCAGTGCTTGCTCAACCATCACGCCACAAGCAATTATTGCAACGTCACTTCCTTCGAGAAGAATTCTACCCTTCCCTATCTCAATAGATTCATCACCCACTTCGTAAATTCTTCGAGTCTTGTTTCTTGCAGTTCGCATGTATGATGGCCCCTCGAGACCCATAAGTTGCACTGTTAACTCCTCTGCAGATACATCATCGCAGGGATGAATCACGGTCATCTTGGGGATGGAACGGAAAATCGCCAGATCCTCAATTGATTGGGCGCTGCTGCCGTCGGTGCCTGTGTGTATGCCTCCGTGGCTTCCACAAATATGGACAGCAAGACCGGGCCTTGCAATGCCATTTCTCACTTGCTCGAATCCCCTCTCAGAAAAAATAGCAAACGTACTCGCAAACGGGATCTTACCTGATGCAGCCATGCCTGCTGCAACTAGCATCATATTCTGCTCTGCTATGCCCAATGAGATGGTCCTATCGGGATATTCTGCTCTGAAATTACATGACTTAGTTGATTTGCCCAAATCGGCCTCCAGTACGACTACTCTCTGATCATCAGCCGCTCTTAGGAGGCCCCTTCCATAACCATCCCTCGAAGCCCCACCTGATGATGGTGCACTCATGACAACTCCTCCAGTG
>LULZ01000101.1_pt1 | contig 10946 bp, 10 predicted proteins | sample 729721 | NCBI WGS metagenome assembly LULZ01 (sample SAMN03860276, study PRJNA289734) | marine metagenome | biome: seawater column; feature: ocean; material: water; isolation source: Red Sea water column Station 91 - depth 100m | place: Saudi Arabia: Red Sea | collected 2011-10-15 | depth 100 m
GTCATTAACACCGGCCTCCTTGAGTAGGTCTTTGACGTCTGACTCACGTACTTCCTCAGAAATGTCAATCATTTGGGCTCCGTTCTTGACCAGACCGCAATTCTGCCCCTCGGGAGTCTCATTTGGACAAAGTCTGCCCCACTGTGTAGGATGGAGGTCCCTAGCTTCGAAGTGAGGCTGGCTCCTGACAAGTGGGCTGGTCACTCTGCGAAGATGCGATAGTGCGGACAAGTAGGTGGTGCGATCCAATAACTGGCTCACTCCCGACCTGCCCCCTACCCAGTTTCCAGTAGCTAGAGCGTGCATTATCTTGGTAGTGAGTACATCTGGTCGGAGACACGAAGAAATGCGCAGTTCCCTCTTGCGATTATGGTGCCTTTCCAGTTGGTATTTCAGGTCTCGGGCTAGTTGTTGAAGGCTGACTCGAAACAGATCCTCTACCAAATCGCCTGCTAGCCTTACACGCTTGTTTGCATAGTGATCCTTGTCATTAGGGTCCTTGTCCTTGATAGCCATCTCGAGGACTTGTCTCGCAATTCTACCAAGGAAAATGGCCTTCTTCTCTCTGTTTTCCAATGTTGATCCTAGGTGGGGAAGGAGTTCGTTGTCCAATAGATTCTGGATTCGCGATTCACGGTATTCCTTCTGCTGGCCTGCAGCAAATTTCTTTTCCAACCAGGATAAGGCCTCTTCACATGTGTCTACACCATATTCCTCGTTATCCCTGAGGTCGTTAAGATTGGCCACTGTGTATTTCATTGCCTCGGGCGGACCTGCGATTGAGGCGAAAATTTCTCTGTCGTTCTCGACTCCCAAGGCCCTCATCAATAGCACAAGGGGAACTGGTGTCGTTCCGGCGCTAGGAATCTTGACCATGAGCATCCCATCTCTCCTCTTCTCCACGTTGAGAGGCTTCCTAACTCCATCTTTCTGGGAGAAAATCTTAGCGACTTGGGTCTCATGAGCATACTTCTTATTTTTCTCCACTGTGACTCTATTTGGAGCAAGATCTTCCATTGAAATTAGGACTCTTTCTGTCCCGTTAATGATGAAATAGCCACCTGGGTCTAAAGGGTCCTCTCCGGACCGTCTCAGAAGTTTCTGGTACCTCTCTTTATCCTCATTGGAAGTCTCGGGGACGAGTCTCTTGTTCTCATCAATATGTGCGGGGTTAAGGTTGCATCTTGCAGAACGGACCATTATCGGAAGATTGCCAATGTGAACTCCCTTTTCCTCTACATAGCCTAATTCAGAACCTGGAGAAGGGGGTATGTCGTCACGAAAAATTTTGAAATCGAGAAAAACTGGTGAGAAATACGTGAGTTTACGGATTCTGCATTCAAGTGGAGTTGCAGGGTGCTCTGCCCCGTTCGCCTCCTTGATAGTAGGCCTTCCGAGCCTCAGATTCTTCAGCCTCACGACTATCTCCTTATCTAGAAGATCAAGTTTAACCAAGCCGCCCTCTTCGTCATCGACTTGCTCGTCGGTCCCAATCTTGATGTTTCTAACTATTGATTCCATGCGGCTTTGCTTGCCATCACCCATTGGTATGCAATCGTTGTATGATGCCAACTGGTGGTTAACCAGGCTTCGTTGCTTGAAGTAACTCTCAACTATCTCCTTCATTATTCCTAACTCCTTCTATGCGCTCTCTACTATTAGTCGAAATGCAACAGTTCTTCCGGCCGATCTGCTATATCTCTCTACTCTAACGACCCTGTTGGTCAGCCAACCTGCTGGAAGTGCGTCGTTCTCCAACTCTTCCATCTCCTTTATTGCCTGAATGGCAGGGTCTGTGATCAGAATCTTTGGTAGGAGCTCTTTTGCAAGCCGATTGTTCCCATGCACGTCCGATGTTTTTAGGTCCCATGGAGAAAGAGCTTCTTCCTCGGATTCGATAGGAACAAGTTCGTGGTGTGGAACTAGTACGTGGTTCAGGACATTGAACCTGTAGTCGCCCGTAGGTATGTCTTCATCCAACAGGGCCTTTCTAGAAATTGTGATACGGTTACTCTTCGTTCTCTTTCGAGAACCGACGTGTTCACTTATCACGCTCATGATCTGATCCAGAGCAGAATCGCCGTCTTCTATCCCGACCTTCTTTGCTACTTGTTCCCTGGACATTCTCTTGATCGCATCCAAATTTGCGTCGTCCGCCAATTTATGGGCGTGATCTTCAGCGATTCCTAGTTCGATAAGTCTCTTCTTAGTGGAGCTTTTTACGGCCAAAATTTTCGCCTCCCGGGGTCCAGAAAAGCGAGAGCCTGAAGCGCAATCAGGCGGGCCTGAGGGGATTCGAACCCCCGGCCACCGGGTTAAAAGCCCGGCGCTCTACCTGACTAAGCTACAGGCCCATGGCTAATGCTGGGCTATCCTCCGACCTAGGGGGTCTTCAAAAACATTGCGATACGCACGCTTGCGCTCGGCTCACGTGTAGCCCCGGGAAGGGCACCCAGATAGGCATCTGAGGTGATTCGCATAAAGGTTTTCAAGTCGCCCAACTAGGAAAAAAGGAATATTCGGTGATTCGGTGGATTCGCATCAATTTGACATAAGAGGCGAAATTCACAAAATTCCGATATCTGGAATTGGAATGTGCGAACTTATTGTTCCCGAGACCGTCTACCCCCCCAAAGAAGATTCCCTGCTTCTTTGCAAGGCAATATCGAGACTAGAGGGTGAAGCGGGGAATGCGTTAGAGATTGGATGTGGCTCAGGGGCAGTTTCGATCCAACTTGCCAGTCTTGGATGGAAAGTGAAAACGTGCGATGTCAACCCGATTGCAGTGTCGGCAACCATTGGAAATGTCCGAAGCCAGGGACTTTCTGGCTGCGTAGAAGTATTTGAGTCTGGAATAGGAGAAGGGATGGAAATTCCCGAAGGCACTGACCTTGTAGTCTGGAACATACCCTATCTCGATGAGGTGGATGATGCGACTATTGATGCAATTGAGTCTGCAGCCCTAAATGACATCGGTAATGGTGGCTGGAGCAGAACTCTGCTGAATTTTCTGGAAGAGAGTTCATGTGAATTGAAAGATAATCTGTTGGTAATGTTGCTGATGAGGACTGATCCCCTAAGCGAGAGCAAAGCATCTGATTGGAAAAAATTTGGATGGTCCTCGCGTTCGATTGAATTTGAGAGATTGGGAGGTGAGAGGATCGATGTTATTTGTTTTTGGAAGACTGGTCGGGGGATAAAACCTAGAATTCTCGAGAAATGCGATTCCACCATGGATGAGGCAAAGAAAATTGAGTCTTCGGGATGGCAGAGAGTTTTTTCCCATGAACAGAGGAATGGGAGAGGAAGAAAGAACTCCAGATGGTCTTCAAATGAAGGGGGTTTATTCGCGACATGGTGTCTATCTGAAGATTTGCTGACAAAAATTGCCCCGGGGGCATTACAGACTGGCATAGGCTCAATTATCGCTAATGATCTGGGAGTAAATACGAAGTGGCCTAACGACATTATCGGCAATGATGGGAATAAGGTAGGAGGAGTTCTGGTAGAGTCATCGGACGGAGGGCCTATTCGAGTAGGGGTAGGAGTAAATAGGCATAATTTCGAGGACGATGGAGTAACAGGTTCTGGATGGGAAGAAACTCTAGGGCCGATAGGAGCGGAGGAGATTTTCCAGAGTATCGACACGTCCATTTCATCGTTCTTTGAAGACACGGGCAATCTCCCCATGCCCTCTGCTGAATCTGTAATTTCAATGGCTTGGAATTCACTTTCGAAATCGCTATCTCATGGAGCTATGGCACATGTTGGTGGGGAGTTGATTCGCCCAATAGGAATAAACATGAATGGAGAACTTGAGACCTTGGGTTCAGATGGGATTGGAGTGGTAAATGACTTGGACACAGTCGAATGGCTATTCTGATTGAATTGCTTCAATTCTCTTACGAACGAGGTTAATTTTGCCAGAGCTGGTAAGGGTCTCAATCCCATCAATGTCATTTAGACCGGAGACAGAGTCTCGATGTTCCGCGAGAGGTGTTTTTAGTATCGCAGTAGTATTTCCATTTCTTGATGAAATATCGAACAGGCTCCAGGAATGAGAAGTTAAATTTGTGGAAAGCATCTCAATTAATTCGGCCTTAGAAATCTCCCTTTCAACTAAGAACCCCACCCATCTGTGTTTCCCGCGAGCGGACTTTTTCGTGCGGGCCATGGCCACGCGTAGGGGTTTACCTTAACCAAGAGTGGGGTCTCGGGATACTATGGAAAACAGAACGGGGGGGGATGAAAGGAACGAGGGTGTTCTCGAAGCATTTGCGAATCCTTCCACCTTTCCCCATATCATTCTGATGATTCTAACTTCTGGTTTTCTTTATCTGATGATGAAGATTCAGTTTTTTGGCCTAGACGAAAAGGGCAGTATCATCTTTCTTTCACTATCATTATCATACGTCATTGCGGCAATAATCAATCCCAGTAGAATTGGTAGATTATTGCTTAATGTTGATCACGAGGGTAGGGGAATTTTCAATTTCCAGTATTGGAAAAAGAGCGGAAGGGTTCTGTTCTGTATTGCCATAATTTGTCTAATTGTCTCGATGTTTCTAATCTATAACCTCGGGGATAATAATAGCGATGTCATATTTTTCATGAGTTCGCTGTTTCTTCTCATGTCTCTTGGCCAGGGGATATCGATAATCTACGGCGGAATACAATACTCAAATGGGCGCAATCTGAAAGTTAGGGAAAGCAAATCCAGCCGAATTGACACTTTATTTAGGGCCATTTTCATTGTCCTATTTTTCAGCCCTCTTGTTTGGTGGCTAGGATACACTTCGGGGGATTCGACAGAAGAAATTACCTATCTTAGTTTTAATTGGATTCTTCAATTTGCATTCTTGATCTCATTGGGATTGATTGTATTTTTTGTGGACAATATTACCTTGACAAAGAGGAAGAGAGGATCAATCGACGGGAGGGCTTCAGACAGATTTATGATGTTCATAATTGCAACATGCTGTTGGCACCTCTTCAGCGCATGGAGGAGAAACCCGTTTGCCCAGGATCCCAGTCAAACCTCCATATTGATAGAAGAAGGGTTTCTCATGTCAATAACAATAGTTCTCGCAGTATGGTCTATTTCCAATAGAGGGAAGAAGAAAGGATGGAGGGTTTTCCAAGGGCAATCAGCAATGTTCTGGGGAGTCAGTTTTGGATATGCATATGGCGGAAGCATTGCCTCATTGTCAGCAGTAAGTGGGGGCTTCCTTGATCTAGTGACAATCACTGCTCTGGGACATCTTATTACTGCAATATCCATAATCATTATTCTACCCATTTCGATTGGCCTTGTCGGAGTGGTAAAAAGGGTTGATTTGGCGGCTAATGGTCACAATAATCAAGTTAATGAATCGATAAATCAAGTTACTGAAGATTTGGAATCAGTGGAGGATAGCACATTGTCCAGAACTGAAGAGAAGGTCAGTGAAGATTTAGTTGAGTTGTTGGACTAGAGGCCGCTGACAACAGCGACCAATCTCAGCCTTCCAGCCAGTTCATCACTAGCTCGGGCCCCTAAAATTACTTGGCAGTCATTATCCAGTGATGACACGAATCCTTCAGACACGGCATCGAGGTGGGCCAAGGTCATGTCTGGACCACCCTCGACCTGGATCAAGCAACCCTTTGCTCCAATAACATCAATCTCCGATAGTGGAGAATCTCTTGCCATTCGGACAACTCCGAGGGGGTCGTCGGTGGAGCCGGTGCCAACCAATAAGGTAGCATTTCCAGGCCTATCTATTATCGTCCTTAAATCCATCAAATCTAGGTTGATCTTTCCAACCCTAGCCAAGGTAGTTACCAATCCCTCGATTAGTTCTCCAATCCACTCAGAGCCCAACTTCCAGTCAGAATTTCGATGCCTAGCCTGCCATGCTAGCCTTTCAAGACTAACACGGATGCAAAGGTGAGAATTGCCTTCTATTTCGGGGATTGCCCTCTCAGAAATTGCACATCGAAGTGGTTGCTCTGCGAAAGGTAGACCTACAATGCTGACCACCAAACTACCGGACTCCCTGGCTCTTGCAGCAATCACTGAGGTAGCCCCGGAACCAGTCCCCCCACCAAGTGCGGAAAGAATGATGACCAACTCAGACTTCTCAAGCAGATGATGGACATTGTTGATTCCTTCCTTGAGCCGATGCTCTGCGAGGTTTGGAAGGGCAGCAGTGCCCTTGGCTTCACCGGCCGCATCCAAATGGAGGCAATGAGCTTCCTGCTCAGAGGAGAAGGAGGATTCGTCGGCATCTACCAGAAGCAGGTCTGCTAGGCCTCGGCACAAAGAATGGGCTCTTTGGGACCATGCGCACCCAATGCCCCCTATTCCAACAAGGACTATTGCCCCCTCGTCCATGGCTGCCGGTCTGTAGATGACTAGATTATCTTGTTCTAATCATAGGTAAGATATCGCTTGTATCTCCTTCTTTCGTCTCTGGCCCAGGCATTGTCTGGCTCGACGGTGATGGCCCTTTCGTAATACTCAACTGCCGATTCAAAATCGGAAATATACCTTCCATAAAGGTGCCCTAGTATGTTGAGCACCGGGACGCAATCGGGACTTTCCCCCAACATCTCTTTCAGCATCTCTTCTGCTTCATTTATCTGCATCATCTCCATCAGTCTTTCCGCTGAATCAATTTTCTCGACTTGCTCATCGGACAGATTGTATATGTTCTTCCAACGAGGACCTGCCATGGTGCTGCACTTGGACACACTGGTTTGAGTGTTTTTCCAATTATTGCTTCTAATCGTCGGCCCCGTAGGGGCCGGGGTGGAACGTTAATATCCCCCTTTTATGTGGCTCAATATACTTTGATGTGGAAGGTGAGAAACAGGCTATGATTTCCCATCGAAAGTACATCGCGGCGTTGGTAGTGATTGCAGTGTTCGCTGGTTCGAGCCAGGCCTTGCATACCGGAGTGGGCGGGAATGCAAACAACCAGGGGGATGTGTCCTTGGCCGGATGCACGTGCCATTCCGATAGCCCAGATAACTCGGTAACTGTGATATTGGACGGCGTACCCTTCCACTTCGAGGCCGGAGAACAATACGAAATGAAGATTCAATTGATCGGCGGGCCCGAGGCGTCGACTGATTCGTATACTGGGGGTTTCTCAATGAGGGTGAGCACAGGAGTGCTATCAGCAGGAGCTGGGTCCGAAGACCTGGTTCAGAACTGGGAGGATGACCCCTCTACTCTGACTCATACGGACTCTGGGTCAAGAACATCTGACAGGTCATGGAACATCGTTTGGACTGCTCCAGAAGAGTCCTCAGACTCTATGACTCTCTGGATTGCTGGCAATTCAGTCAATGGTGACATGGCGCCTTCAAATCTTGACAGGTGGAACAGGCTGACTACCAGTGTCGACGAAGGTCCGGATAACGGAAGGGTCAAGACTGTATTCTCTGGAAATGGCGAGATTAATCCCCCTGCACCAGTGGAAGAGCATACAGACCTGCACCACATGGGGGCAAAACTTCTTGCCCACTGGTTGGGACTATTGGGATTCGCTGCAGTGATGCTGGTAATCCTATTCTGTGGTTTGTTTCTCAGATACGGCTTCTCTAGGCATTACGCAGGCAGAAGTAATCTGCTAAAACTCAGAATAAAGCATCTTAGAAGGGGCGACCAAATATGAAAGACGACGTGGTAATGCGGCTTCTGAGGCAGGTAAAGTCTGGCGAGGTGAGTGTGGAAGATGCGCGGGAGGCACTCCATGAAGTAACGATTTCCGAAGAGGCGTATTCTGCAGCAGTCGATCATGGAGTCTTCAATCAACCCAAGGCTGGAACGATTGTGAGAGCCAGTGTTTCGCCCTCGGGAGACTCTTGGCTAATCGTCTTGGTTGGCCTTTGGGGGATTCTTTGGACTCTTTTCTGGGCGGGATCCCTTTCCTATGGGCTATTCAATCACTGGGATCAGCAATTACTCTCATTCAATCTTGCAATGACATTGCTAACTCTAATTATTATGGGCATTGTTTACCTCAAGTATGTCTTACCCGATGTCATCATTGTGAAACATCGCCGAAACAAATACATCACCAGGAATGACCCGGATGGATGGAAGAAATACGAGGTGTGAGTGATGGCTAGGAGATTCAAACTGCGGCCATTGCACGAAAGTGGTAGTTCGGACAAAGAGGGTGCGGGATTTGTTGATCGACGTGAGTTCATGAGAATGTCATTCAATACTGCAGCCGGACTGATTACCATGGCTAGTCTGGGTAGCGTTGGATTCGCCTCTTTCCTAATGGGCCAGGCTAGTTCGGGCGGGTCAGATCAGTCCATACTATTCTATGTCCCAAAGGGTTCTGACGTCTGGTACGGGAATATGGACAAGCAACCGATGACTATGCAGGCGTTCAGAGATGAGGCTGCAAATTCGGCAACTGGGATGTCGGCGGCGGCGGGACTTTGGTCCGGGCTCCCGATTATTGCTGTGTATGTCCCTCACGAGGAAAACAAGAACAAGCCTCTGAACGAGAATGAGCCACGATTCCAACTCATGGACGGCTTTACTGCCAGTGGGGCATACGTAGGTTCTGGATACGAGATAGACGAGAAAGAGGAGTATGCCTCTCTTTCCATACATGACAACATGATTATCATTTTCTCTAGATGCCCCCACCTGTGCTGCATCCCGGGATGGCAGTTAGTGAGCAACGACTTCACTGCAGACAATTGGCTTCCGGGAGGCACGGATTCCGGGGGAAACAAACTTTTCTGCATATGTCATTCGAGCAGATATGACCCCACCGTGATTGAGAAAAACACGGCTAGAAACAGAGCAAACGGTCAAGACTTCGATTTCATTGGAGTCAAAAGAACTGGCGGGCCTGCTCCCTATGGGATGCCTTTGATTCCGTTCGTTTTGAATGGCGATAACATCGAGGCTCTTCCGGATTTCAAGGATTGGTATACGTTCTGCGGTTAGGTGAGAAAATGATTCAGTTCTGGTTCCTATGGATTTTTATCGCTATTGTTGTGGTAATAGTTGCCTTTACCCTGAGGAGGGAGAGGGACGACATTCCCAGAAAAGACATACTAAGAGCAGTTGAGACAAATGCAGGCAGTATGGGACTAGCCGAGAAGGCTTTCCTATGGGCATTCTCCTGGCTTGACACGCGTTTTCGTATCCAAGACTACTGGGGAATGAGCAGGGATTCTTATCACAGCATGCACAGGCAGATGCCACTAACCCATGCCGAGAAATATAAGCTCAGGATAATCTGGTATTGGTATCCTCTGTACTGCCTAGGAGGGATTTCATTCCTAGCATTCATCATTCTGGTAATTTCGGGGACGATTCTGGGTTTCTACTACGTGCCGGGAGGAGATCTGAACTCCGATCCTACTCCAGCATATGCATCTATGGAATTCATAATGCTAGAGTTGCCATTCGGCTACATTATTCGCTCAATCCATCACTGGACTACGCACTTCATGGTTGCAGCTGTTTTCCTGCATATGTGTCGAGTGTACTTTACCGGCGCATACAGGAACCCCAGAGAGCTGAACTGGCTAATTGGGGTAGCCCTGATGTTCTTCACTATCTTCTTCGGATACTCGGGATATCTGCTGCCTTGGGACAGCCTAGCATTTGGCGCGGCAACGATTGGAATCAATATGGCCAATGCAACTCCATTGATAGGGGAGTGGATGGCAAATGCCCTTTTCGGTGACACCATCTTGACTGGTCAGACTGTAGTAAGGATGTACTTCCTACACGTCTTCGTCCTCCCTGTCCTGGTAACTGCACTGATATTAGCACATCTGTTCATAGTCTGGGTCCAAGGAATCGCGGAGCCGCATTGAGGTATTTTCATGGGCATGATAGAAAGATTCGGGAGGATTGCTGATACATATATCAGTGAAAAGGAGGGACTCCTGGAGGGAGAAGAAGAACGTAGGAGGGTCTTCACAGGACACGCGTTCTGGCCTACCGAGGTTCTCAGAGACACGATAATTTTCGCTTCAATAGTTATGGTGATTGCATTCTACTCGTGGATAATACCACCCCCATTGCACAATGCCGCTGATCCGTATGCCCAAGCTGGTTTCGTTTTCCCTGATTGGTATGTTTTGTTCTCCTATGGATATCTCAGATGGGGGGAATACCTTCCTCAGTTCGACATTCCCGCCGGCCCAATAGGGGATTTCTTTGGTCAGCCCATTGTCTCGTGGAACGCAGGGGTTTGGGGTGCCCTGATTACCGGCCTCCCAGTAGGAATCCTAGCCCTTCCGCCATTCATCTTGGGTAGGAGGGAGAAGAGAGGTGTCGAGGATCCCTGGTTCGCTACTGCTGGTGCAGTTTACCTAGCCCATGTTTGGTTTATCTCGGTATTCTCGATTAACATCTTCTTGGAAATGTACGGCCAAAATAGGACAGACTACTGCTGGGGTACTTCCCACGGAGTGTTCAGATGTGGAACTCAGGCCCCTTGGACTGCTGAGGTTTTCAATGCAGTTCCCTGGGTACTGACTGGAATATTCATCTTCGTACTATTGTATTTCTCAGTTAGAAAATTCCTACTCGGCCCTATGGGCTCTAGGTTAACACCAATTCTGGGAAGACAGATAGCTGTGGGCTCACTAATAGCGAGCGTGTTGATGTGTGCAGTAACCTGGCCAGTCTACGAAAATGGTTTCTGGAATCAGAGAGGTCTCGGGACAATGGGATTCTGGGAGTATCAGAATGAGGCAAAGTTGGTGGAATTAGATGGGATTAGGGGTCAGCCGTCTGATACGCTTGTGCATGTAGACAAAGGAAATGTATGGGACGAGTGGGGTGACAAGTGCCTGCCATACGAGGAATCAAGCCATCTATCAATTTGGGAGGATATTCACGAAGGTGACCCCTATGAGGACTGGTGCGTAATGCCTGCGGTATACTGGTCAAATTGGGGTATTTATCAACC
>LULZ01000218.1_pt1 | contig 10945 bp, 8 predicted proteins | sample 729721 | NCBI WGS metagenome assembly LULZ01 (sample SAMN03860276, study PRJNA289734) | marine metagenome | biome: seawater column; feature: ocean; material: water; isolation source: Red Sea water column Station 91 - depth 100m | place: Saudi Arabia: Red Sea | collected 2011-10-15 | depth 100 m
CTATTATAGTGCTTGAAAGAGAAAATTCTTTAAAAAATGTTAGTGATGACGGTGTTAAAATTGGGGCAACTTTTAGTCCTGAATTAATTATGTCCATATTTAATCCATCTTCGTTGCTTCATGATGGTGCTGTCATTATTCATAGTGATACTATTGATGCTGCTGCATGTATATTGCCACTTACTGAAAGTAAAACATTAAATCCAGAAATGGGAACTAGGCATAGAGCTGCTTTAGGTATATCTGAAGATAGTGATGCATTAGCAATTGTTGTTTCTGAAGAAACTGGAAAAATTTCTGTTGCTGAAGATGGACATTTTATAAGTTCTTCGCTTAGTTTAGATGAATTAAATAAATTATTAAAAGAAAAATTGATTAGTATTAAAGAGGGGTAGATATGTTAAAAGATAAAGTTCTTGATTTATTAAATCGTTCCAATTTTCTCACATTATCAACTAGCGTTGCAGGAAATCCTTCTGCTGCAAATGTATATTTTGCAAATGATGGATTAGATATATATTTTTTTACCTTTAATCCATCAAGAAAAGCTGTTCAAATTGCTTTTAATCCAAAAGTCCAATGTGTCGTTAGGCCTGATGGAGAAGATGGGATTAGAGAGTTGCAAATTGATGGATTTGCTAAAAAAATAACTGATGAATCAGAAAAAGAGAAAGCTAGGGAATTAATCTTAAAAGTTACTGAAGCATTTTCTGAATATATGCATGATGATTTTTTGATTGCTAATGATGTTGTTGGTTATTATAAAATCAAACCGACGACAATTAAATATGTTGATTTCTATGCTGATACTCAGTTTGAATGGATGGAGCTCCCAGAAAATAATCCAGGTTTATTGTCTCAATTGATTGGTAATTTTTCTAGAAATCTTAAATATTGGATAACTATCATAAGAGCTCCATTTTTAACTGCAACAATTGCTCCAATATTGCTTGGATCTGCTATTGCTTATAATCAGTTTGGTACATTTAACTGGCCAATTTTTTGGTTAGTTTTTGTAGGTGCATTATTTGCTCATATTGGGACTAATGTAATCAATGATTATTTTGATCACACATCAAGAAATGATGAAATGAATAAACTGTTTAGTCCTTTTAATGGTGGTTCTAGAGCTATACAATCAGGTCTTATAACTCCTGCAAGCACATTGATAGTTTCTATAATTTCATTTGCTATTACAATTGCCATAGGTCTTGAATTAAACAATATAGTTTTTGGTAATTATTTTGCCATGTCAATTTTGATGTATTTAGGGTTGATTGGTGTTTTCCTTGGCATAATGTACACTGGTTTTTTAAGGTTGGCTTATAATGGGTTTGGAGATTTGGCAGTGTTTATTGGATTTGGTCCTTTAATGGTTTATGGTGCCGCATACATGCAAAATCAAACTGTTGATCCTATTACTACTTTACTATTTTCATTGCCTGTTGGAATACTTATTGCGTTAGTATTATTTATCAACTGTTTTCAGGATTATAATGCAGATAAAGCAGCTAACAAAAATAGTTGGGTCGTAAGATTAGCAGGGCCTGGAGAAAAAGCAAATTATAGAATCCCATTTAATATTTGGAAAAATTTAATGTTATTGTCTTTTGCAATAATTTTGGGTGCATCTATATATACAAACAATTTATTTGCATTAATTGCTTTAATTCCTGTGCTTATATTTAATTTTGCTCAGAAGAAAGGTTATGCTTGGTTAGAGCAATGGGAAAAAGAAGATGCGAATCTTCAACAGCTCCCATATGAGTTATTAATTGTAAATGTTTCTACTATTGGCATTCATTTTTTAACAGGTATATTGCTTACACTTGGATTTTTAATTAGTGCATGGATTTAAAAGAAAAATATAATTCTCTGATAGAGAAATTTAGTCAAATTAGGAGGCATCTTTGACCTAGAAGGCAAGGAAGCTTCACTTAATCAATTAAAAGAAAAAACATCTGACCCTTCCATTTGGAAAGATAATAAAAAAACAGCTTCTCTAATGAAAGAGATATCTATTATTGAGAAAGATATTGAATTAAGAAAGACATTATCTCAAAAGGCTGATGATATAGAAGTGCTTTATGATTTTTTGAATAACAACCAAGTCACTGAATCTGAATTTGAAATAGAATTAGAAAACTTCTCCAAATTAATTAAGGAATTTGAGTTAAAATTAATTCTAAACGAAGAGAATGATTCTAAAGATGCAATTCTATCAATTCATCCAGGTGCAGGAGGCACAGAAAGCCAAGATTGGGCACAAATGTTGTATAGGATGTATTCTATGTGGGGAGAATCGAAAGATTTTAAATTTAATACCATTGATTTTCAATCTGGAGATGAAGCAGGAATAAAAGATTGCACGATTGAAGTTATTGGCAGCTATGCATACGGATTGTTGCAATCAGAAATTGGAATTCATAGGTTGGTTAGAATTTCTCCTTTTGATTCAAATAGCAGAAGACATACTTCTTTTGCATCTGTTTTTGTTTATCCTTTAGCTGATGAAAATGTAGATGTAGAGATTAATCAAAAAGATTTAAGAATTGATACATTTAGATCGAGTGGAGCTGGAGGTCAGCATGTGAACAAAACTGATTCTGCTATTAGAATTACACATATTCCTACAGGAATTGTCGCACAATGTCAAAGCCAAAGATCTCAACACAAAAATAAAGAACAGGCTTTAAAAGTTTTAAAATCAAAGCTTTATCAAATTGAGCTGGAAAAAAATCTAGAATCAAAGAAATTATTAGAAGGTGACAAGAAAGATATTGCTTGGGGTAACCAAATTCGTTCTTATGTTTTTCATCCGTATAACATGGTAAAAGACCACCGTACTAAGTTTGAAGTTGGTAATGTAAAAGGTGTTATGGATGGAGATATTGATGATTTTATATATAGTTATTTATTAGATAAAATGGAAAAAAAGAAATAAGTTTATTAACAATGGAAAATAAAAGTTTAGAACAAATCAGATATGGTTAATAAAAAAGTTTCTGTTGCAGGGAGAATAATGTCTTTAAGAAATATGGGAAAAGCTGCATTCAGCAATATTCAAGATCAATCAGGACGACTTCAACTATATATTGGAAGAGACGATGTAGGAGATAAACTTTATAGTCTATTTAAGTTGATGGATATAGGTGATTATATTGGAGTTACAGGAACAGTTTTTATTACTAAAACAGGAGCTGTGACAGTTAAAGCTAAAAAGATAACTATTCTAAGCAAAAATCTAAGACCAATACCTGATATTAAAGAAAAGGATGGTGAAAAATATAATTTAGTATCTGATAAAGAGCTAAGATATAGAAAGCGTTATTTAGATTTGATTATAAATCCAGAAACAAAAGAAAATTATGTTAAACGATTTAAAATTGTTAATTCAATTAGAGATTTTTTAAACACTAATGGTTATATAGAAGTTGAAACTCCAGTTTTACAGCCTGTCTATGGAGGAGCAAATGCCAAGCCTTTTAAAACATTTCATAATGCTTTAGATCAAGAATTCTATTTAAGAATAGCAACAGAACTTTATTTAAAACAGTTAATTGTTGGTGGATTTGAAAAGGTTTACGAAATGTCAAAAGATTTTAGAAATGAAGGGATTGATCGCAGCCATAATCCTGAATTTACCATGTTAGAGTTTTATCAAGCTTATGCAGATTATAATTTTATGATGGATTTTGTTGAGAAAATGTTTAAAAAGATAGCAAAAGATTTAAATATGAAAACAATTTCTTGGGATGGTCATAAAATTAGCTTCTCTAAAAAATTTGCAAGAAAAACAATGGGAGAATTAATTAAGGAACATACTGGTGCTTCTATTGATTTAAGTGATAAGAAATCAGTTTTCGATTTGTGCAAAAAATTAGATTTAAAAATCAAAAAAAGTGATGGTTTAGCCAAAATGATTGATGAAATAATGAGAAGAAAAATTGAACCAAATCTAATTAATCCAACTTATGTGATTAATCATCCTGTAGAAATTTCTCCTCTGGCTAAAATAAGTCGTGATGGAGATACAAACTTTACAGAAAGATTTGAATTGTTTATTGCAGGTATGGAATTTGCTAATGGATTTTCTGAACTTAATGATCCAATAGATCAGAGAGCGAGATTTGAAGATCAATCAAAGAAAAGAAAAGATGGCGATGAAGAAGCTTTTCCAGTTGATGAAAATTTCTTAGAAGCTATTGAAATAGGCATGCCTCCTACCGCCGGTGTTGGTATTGGAATTGATCGTATAGCAATGTTGTTTATTGATACACGATGGATTAGAGATGCTATTCTTTTCCCAACATTAAAATCAAAAAAATGAATTTTATATTCCTTGTCTTAAAAAGATTATTCCTATCTAAACAGAGTAATTTTTTTTTCAGAATAACAAATATCGTATCAATCATTAGTTTAGCAATTGGTATTGCATCGCTTAGTATAGTATTAAGTTCAGTTTCAGGTTTTGAGAATAAAGTTTTTGATAAGCTGTCGAATATTAATGGATATTCTACAATTAACAATTTATTTGAAGACACTTTTAATAAATCAGATGTTCCCCTGCCAGATATAGTTCAAAATAATGAACCTTTAATATTTGAGTATATTGAAAAACCTGCTGTAATAAAATCAAAACACAATAGTAATAATATTATTGTTTATGGTTTAGAAAAGAACGATTTGGGTCATTTTTCTCTTTTGAAGCATATTAATCATGAAAAGCTTTCTTATAATGATGTCGTTATAGGCAAGGAGTTAGCTAATAAATTAAAAGCTAAAAAAGGCGATCCATTAATATTGGTCAATCCTATATCAAACAAATCAATTTTTGATAATAATAAATTTTTGTTTTTAAAAATTAGAGATATTTACTCTTCTGGTATTTATGATTACGATTCACGTTTGATTTTTATGCCTTTAAGTACAGCGCAGTCTTATTTTAAGCTTGAAAATCACATTAGCGGTTGGATGATTTTTGATAAATCAATCAATTTCAACGAATTAGATTTACCATTTTATCAAGTTAATTTAAAGGATAGACATGCTGAATTATTTAGATGGATTAATACTCAAAAATGGCCAATTATATTTATTTTTAGTCTAATCGCTTTAGTATCTTATTTTAATCTTCTAAGCTCAATCAATATTCTTTTCTATGAAAAAAGATTTAATCTTGCAATCATGAAAACATATGGTATGTCAAATAAAAAATTGACATTTATGTTTACACTGCAAGGTATTTTATTAGCTTTAATTGGATCTATTTTAGGAATAATCTTGTCTTGTCTCATTGTTATTTTGCAAGAGAAATTTCATATTATTTCACTACCAGAGAATATCTATTTTGTTAGTTACTTGCCTATGACATTCAGCATTAAAGAGTCTTTTTATATTCTAGGAGTAAGTATAGTATCTAGTATAATATTCTCATCATTTGCACTTTCACAAATATTATCTATCAACCCGTCAAGGATTCTTAAAAACTAATGAATATAATTTTTTTAGTAGCCAAAAGATTTTTGATTTCCCGAAATTTATTAGAGGGAGGAATGATAAATATTGTTTCATTTCTTGGTTTATTTATTGGTGCAGCGTCTATTGTATTATCTCTTGCTGTTTTAAATGGTTTTCAAGATGTGTTAGGAAATGAAACTAAGAAAATATATGGCGATTATATTTTATTAGACTCTGATGAGGATTTTATAGGGAGTATTAACAATAATTTTCAATATTCACCATTTTATGAAGAAGAATTTTTTATACTAAATAATAAAAAACAATCATTAGTAAAATTAAAAACTATTTTTTCAGATAAAATTGACAATTTTTATGATTTAAATAGATCTAATGATATTCCTATAAATAAAAATGATATTATTATAGGAAATTCTTTATCTGAACGTATGAATATAAGCATTGGAGATTCAATATCTATATATGATACAAATATTTCTATTAATAGTTTAACAGTCATGAAAGATCAGCAGTTTTTTGTTAAGGATATATATCAAAATAGAATTCTACGATCTGATGAATTTCTAGTTTTTAGTGTTTTTGATGAAGAAAATCTTCCAAATAAATTGAGTGGTATAGAATTATTAGGTAATGTTGATATATTAAAAGAGAAATATTCTAAAGATAAGCTAATTTCATGGCAGGATAGAAACAGACAGCTTTTTGATGCAACAGAAATAGAGAAAAAAATCACTTTCTTTACTTTGTTTCTCATTATTATTGTTGCTTCTTTTAATTTATCATCTTCCATTGTACAAATTTCTACAAAGAAGACTAGAGAAATGGCAATTCTCAATGCTTTTGGAATGAATGAAAGAAGCATGTCAATGATATTTCTTGTTTATGGATATTTATTATCACTCACTGCTATTGTTTGTGGGATATTATCAGCATTATTAATTGTTATTATGCAGAATCAATTCGGATTTATTATTTTAAATCCAGAATTTTATTTAATAGATAAACTTCCAATGGAAATTAGTTTTAAAGAAATTTCTATATTGTTATCTTTTTCAATAATTATTATTGGAATTTTTGTATCTCTTCCTTTATTGTTGATGAGAAAAATCAATCCTATAATACTAATTAATAAAAACATATGATATTATCAGTAAAAAATCTTAAAAAATCATATAATGATGGTGAAACAAAGCTGGAAGTTTTAAAAGACATTTCTTTTGATTTAAAGAAAGGATCTATACTAACTATAAAAGGACCTTCTGGATCAGGGAAATCTACTCTTTTGAGCTTGTTAGGGACTTTAGATACACAGGATAGCGGTGATATTATCATTAATGATAAAAATTTAGACGAATATGATGATTTTTCAGAAATTCGCAATAATCATATTGGTTTTATTTTTCAATTTCATAATCTTATATCAGAATTAAATGTTACTGAAAATGTTTGTGTACCAGCATTTATATCAAATAAAGCAATTGATCATAATTTTTTGGATACGCTTTTTGAGTATTTTCAACTAACCAATAAAGAAAATGCATTTCCATTAGATTTGTCTGGGGGAGAAAAACAAAGAGTGTCTGTCATGAGAGCTATAATTAATAAGCCATCTATTATTATAGCAGATGAACCAACTGGAAATTTAGACGAAAAAAATGCTTTAAAATTGATTGATTTATTTAAAAAATTAAATAAAGATTTTGGATTAACCTTTATAATCGCTACTCATGATAATAAAGTTTTTGACATTGGACATCAAAAGATGGAATTATCTGATGGAAAGCTTTTAAATCTTTAAAATATATCAGTTTAAGCCATATTGTCATATTTATATATCAATATGACATATATATAATATTGGCACAACTTTTGCATCAATAAAATTAGAAAATAAATTTATAGGAGAAATTATGGGAAAAATTATTGGAATAGATTTAGGCACAACAAATTCTTGTGTTGCTGTAATGGAAGGTGGAGAGCCTACTGTTATCACAAGTCCTGAGGGAGGAAGAACAACTCCTTCCGTTGTTGCATTTACAGAAAAAGGTGATCGTCTAGTTGGAGAGCCTGCAAAACGACAATCAGTGACCAATCCAATTAATACAATTTATTCAATCAAAAGATTTATTGGCAGAACTGCTGCTGAGATTAAAGAAGATACAAAAGAAGTTCCTTATGATATATCTGCAAAAGGGAAAAAAGTAATTATTAAAGCCAACGATAAAGAATATCAACCACAAGAGATAAGTGCGATGGTGTTACAAAAAATGAAACAAATGGCTGAACAACATTTAGGATCAGATGTAACTGATGCTGTTATTACAGTCCCTGCTTATTTTAATGATTCTCAAAGAAAAGCTACTAAAGATGCTGGTAAAATTGCTGGCTTAAATGTTAAAAGAATTATTAATGAACCTACAGCTGCATCATTAGCCTATGGTTTAGATAAAAAGAAAGATGAGAAAGTAGCTGTATTTGATTTAGGTGGTGGTACATTTGATATTTCTATATTAGACATAGTCAATGATGAAGGTCAATCAATTGAGGTTAATGCTAGTAATGGGGATGGCAGATTAGGTGGAGATGATTTTGATCAAAAGATTGTTGATTGGTTAGCTAATGATTTTAAAGAAAAAGAGGGTATTGATTTACGTGAAGACCCAATGGCGTTGCAGCGCTTAAAGGATGCTGCAGAAAATGCTAAAAAAGAACTTTCTTCTTCAACAAGAACTGAAATTAATTTACCATTTATTACTGCTGACTCTTCTGGGCCTAAACATTTAAATACAAGTCTAACTAGAGCAAATTTTGAAAAATTAGTTTCTGATCTTGTTGAAAGAGTTGTTGGTCCATGTAAACAAGCGTTAAAAGATTCAAAATTAACTGCAAAAGATATAGATGAAGTCATTCTTGTTGGTGGATCAACAAGAATCCCTTGCATTCAAGAAAAGGTAAAGGAAATTTTTGGAAAAAGTCCTAACCAGAGCGTTAATCCTGATGAAGTAGTTGCTCTTGGAGCTGCAATACAAGCAGGTGTTCTTGCTGGCGATGTAGATGATGTATTGTTACTTGATGTAACTCCTTTAACATTAGGTATTGAAACGCTTGGTGGAGTTTCTACGCCATTGATTGAGAAAAACTCTACAATTCCGACGCAAAAATCTCAAATTTTTAGTACGGCAGCAGACAACCAACCAGCTGTAGAGATTATTGTTGTTCAAGGTGAAAGACAGATGGCAGTTGACAATAAAACTATTGGCCGTTTTCATTTAGATGGTATACCTCCTGCTCCAAGAGGAGTTCCTCAAATTGAAGTTTCTTTTGATATTGATGCTGATGGTATCCTTAATGTAAAAGCTGTAGACAAAGCTTCTGGAAAAGAACAGAGCATCCGCATTGAAGCGTCAAGTGGTCTTTCTGATGAAGAAATTGAAAAGATGGTTAATGATGCAAAAAAACACGAATCAGAAGACAAAGAAAAGAAGGAACAGATTGACACAAAGAATCAAGCAGAGCAATTAATTTATCAAACAGAAAAACAGATGAAAGATTTAGATGATAAATTAACTGATGATGATAAAAAAGATTTGAACGAAGCGTTAGATAAACTAAAAGAAGCAAACAAATCAACTAACGTTGAAGATATTAAATCAGCAATTGAGAATCTTAATTCTGTTTGGAATACGAAAGCTTCAAGCATGTATCAATCATCTAAAGATTCACCTGAACCAGATGGAGCACCAAGTGCTAACAAACCAAAAGGTGATAGCAAACCAAAAGATGATAAAAAAATCGAAGATGCTGATTTTGAAGTAGTAGAAGAAGATTAGATTTTTTATTTAGATATTAATTGTTAGTTTTTGATGCAATGAGTATCTATAAAAGTATCCTAAAGATTTTCTATGCTTTATTTATATTATTTTTACTCTTATTTATTATAGCAGCAGGAATTGTTTATCAGCAACTTTCTTCTGGTGTAGAATATACATTTGATGGAGCTCTCAATGATCGAGAGATTACTGAAGATTACTTTGTTACCGTATATGACCCTTCTTTTTATCTAGGCCTTGAAAAGGATGGTAAAATTTCATTAAATGTAGAAACATCTAGTGGAAAATTTTATTATAAATCAGATAGCCTATCAACAAATATACTTTCAATTGAAAGAGCAAATATACAATCTGCAATATCGATTAAAGATATATTTTACCTCGCTTCCAAGTTAATAAGAGATGAAGAAATCGATAAAAGAATTATTGATGAAGTTTATATTGATATTAAGCGTCCAATAGCAAATCTTCAGTCTATTCAATATATTAATGATTCATTTCTAGAAGATATTGATACCAAAAAGGAAGATTTACCAATGGGTAATCTTGCTAGAAAGTATTTACCAAAAATATTTATTCAAACAGCTAGCAAAAGTAAAGGAAATGTTGTTGATGGTGATTGTACATATTATTTAGGCTCATATATAGTTGATTGTCCAATTATCTTTGAGTTCACTGGGAATGCTTACTTTAATCCTTCTAATAAATTTTCACTCGATTCTTTCAAATTACACTTGTTATCAGAAAGAGATTTTAATGCTAGTTATATAGGAGCGTTGTTTGAGGATGTTGATTCAATAGGTTATACTAAAGATAGTGATCTGAGAGATAATGTTATTAAAACTAGATATAATAGAAGAAAAGCTGAAATAGAAGAAGAACCTGAAAAGATAGAACAGTTAAATAAAGAATTAGAAAGTATGAAAATGGAAATAAAAGAGAGTTCTTCTCTTGACTTAGTATATGAAAAACAAAGAGGTGATCTTCCTCTATTAAATGGTATTGTAGATGTCAAAAATAGCAAAATGAACCTTAAAACATTTCCTGCTGACTTGAAACCAGAACCAATTAGAAATTTGGGTTTGCAACTTAAAGTCAAAGATAATATAGGATCTATTAACCTTGATGGTCTAGTTACTAATCCTAAAGTAAGATTAAAATTCCAGAAAGAACTTAATTTGCAAATTACAGGCCAAATAGATTTCACTAAAATTCTGGAACCAGAATTAGATTTATACGTAAATGGTAGTGATATATATTTTGCTTTGCTTGATAATACTAATTTGAATGGTATTGCAGATTTATTCGTGACAATTAAAGGACAAAATGTATTAGATTTAAATGGAAAAGTTGATATCAAGAAAAGTAATGGATTTTTGACCCCATTAAAAGATAGTACTTTTGATTTAAAACATAATTTGACTAAGGAAAAGAATGGATAAAGCCTCGTTAAACTTATTGAATAAAAAAATAGAGAAAAATTCAGGATTTATTCTGGATCTCAAAGAAAATATAGGTAAAGTTATTGTTGGGCAAGACGATCTTATCAATAAAATTTTAATTTCTATTATTTCTAATGGACATATTTTACTTGAAGGCGTTCCTGGTTTAGCAAAAACTCTTACTATTAACAC
>LULZ01000104.1_pt1 | contig 10787 bp, 5 predicted proteins | sample 729721 | NCBI WGS metagenome assembly LULZ01 (sample SAMN03860276, study PRJNA289734) | marine metagenome | biome: seawater column; feature: ocean; material: water; isolation source: Red Sea water column Station 91 - depth 100m | place: Saudi Arabia: Red Sea | collected 2011-10-15 | depth 100 m
GATGCGAACGAGTCGATCGACTGGAACGTAACCATCTCCGACACCGACTGCTCGCTGCAGCCGGAGTCCATGCTCTGGCAGAACACCTCCAGCGGCTGGACTATTGTCGATCAGTACTGGGTCGGGCAATTGAGCGAGGTCGTTCTGCTGCCATGCGAGCCAGTGCTGACCCTGAGTTGGTACAACAACGCCTCCGGCAGCTGGGAGGATCTCGATAACTTGGCTGGCAACAACTGGCACGACGCTGGAATCTACGAAGAAGCCGACTCATGCGATGAGGTCGAGGGAGGCTGGGAGTGCACCGACGACGACGGCAACACCGAGACCTGGGACGAGTGCGAGGAGTTCAATGAAGAGTACATGTGCATGAACTGGCACGAGCCACTGTTCCTAGAGCCCGGCGATTACGATTTCCAGATCACACTGTCCTACCTAGATACGGGTGGATCCTACATGCTGAACACGCACAAGCGCATCGGAGATTACTTCAACGGCGTTTCATATGAAGACGATTACCTGGAGTTCAACGCCCCCAGCGACACCTTGACGCTGAACGAGACCGTGACCATAGACGCGTCCACCTGCTGGGGGAGCCTTGAAGCGTTCCTAGACCAGAACGTGACGGATAGCTCCGGGGCATGGGGCCACCACCCGATAGCCGAGGGCTTCTGGGAGATACATGGGCCCTGCGAGGAGCCCACATCGCCATTCACGCTATACGTGGACGGCGTCGAGTGGGAGCAGGAACTGCATTACGCCGACTTCGACGAGTGCGAGGAGGACGGGGAGGGCTACGAGTGCTGGATGGACGACTGGGACGACGACGGAGACGGAGAGCCCAACTGGACGGAATGGTTCGAGCACTGCGAGGAGGACAACTCCTCCGGTACGTGGTATTGCGTCGTGGGGTGGAGCTACCCGTCCCTAGACGAGGGCAACCACACCATGGTGCTGGAGATCGAGGGCCTCGAGGTCGGCGACAACTACAGCCTACAGATGGACACCAACGTCTGCGAGTGGATGGACTGCGTCTACGACTGGATGCAGGTCAACTTCACGGCGACCGCCGAGACCATGTCCGAGACATTCTACCTGGAGACGGACAACTTCACCTGCGGAGTCAACGTCCACGCCAGGCTACATGAGGTCCACGACGACGGTGGCTTCTACCACCTCGGCGGGGATAGCTTCGGGCTCCACGGGCCCTGCGAGCAGCCACCATCGCCATTCACCCTGACCTACGACGGGACCGAGTGGGAGCCGGAGTTCGAATACTGGGATTACGACGAGTGCGAGGAGGACGAGGACGGCGACTTCGAGTGCTGGGGTGACGACTGGGACGAGAACGGCGACGGAGAGCCGGACTGGACGGACTGGCACGAGGACTGCGAGGAGGACGCCTCCGGCACGTGGGAGTGCCAGTCCCCATGGGGCCACAACCCCCATCTGGACGAGGGCAACCACACGATGGTGCTCACGATCGAGGGGCTCGAGGTCGGCGACAACTACACCGTCGACATCAAAGTCGACATCTGCGAGGACATGCTCGGATGCGATAGCGATTCCTTGTTCTTCGACTTCACGGCGACGGCCGATACGATGTCCGAGACATTCTACGTCGAGACAGACAACTTCACCTGCCAGCTAGGGATATATGTGCACCTGGCAGAGAGCCATGACGACGGCTGGAGCCACGGCCTATTCGAGGAGGGCTTCGGTTTCAGCGGGCCCTGCGAGGAACAACCATCGCCATTCACGCTATACGTGGACGGCGTCGAGTGGGAGCCGGAATGGCATTACATGAGCTACGACGAGTGCGAGGAGGACGCGGAAGGCTACGAGTGCTGGATGGACGACTGGGACTGGAACGGCGACGGAGAGCCCGACCACAGGAGCTGGCACGAGGACTGCGAGGAGGACGCCTCCGGCACGTGGGAGTGCGTAGCCGGAATGAGCTACCCCTTCATCGACGCGGGCAACCACACGATGGAGATGGAGATCGAGGGCCTGGTAACGGGCGAGAACTACTCTGTCGATGGAGAATTCCAGATATGGACCCAGGACTTTTGGGAGTATGAAGACATCTGGATGGATTTCACCGCGACCTCGGACACGATGTCCGATACATTCTACGTCGAGACGGACAACTTCACCTGCCAAATGTCGATCAATGTGGTGCTAGGACACGTCGACGAGGGCGGAAACTGGACCATGATGGGCACTGGCCACTTCCACTTCGAAGGGCCCTGCGAGGAGCCCCCATCGCCATTCACCCTGACGTACGACGGGACCGAGTGGGAGCAGGAATACGAATTATGGAGCTACGACGAGTGCGACGAGACCGAGGACGGCTACTACGAGTGCTGGGGTGACGACTGGGACGACGACGGCAACGGAGAGCCGGACTGGACGGAATGGAACGAGAACTGCGAGGAGGACGCCTCCGGCACCTGGTGGTGCCAGTCCCCATGGGGCCACAACCCCCATCTGGACGCGGGCAACCACACGATGGATGTAACCGTCGAGGACGTGGAGGGATGGTTCGGACCGGGCGAGTACGAGCTGAGGATCAACGCAGACTGGTGCGAGCAAATGCAAGGATGCGATGGCGTTGAGTTCGTCTCAACGTTCAACGCCAGCTCGGCGGACCACACGGAGACATTCCACCTGGAGACGGACAACTTCACCTGCGGAGTCAGCGTCTGGGCAGACCTCTACCACATCGAGCACGACGAATCGGGCAACACATGGAACAACCACGTGGGCGGGGATTACTGGGGCTTCTACGGCCCCTGCGAGTACCCCCCCTCGAACATCCACCTGACATACGAGGTCGACGGGGTGATGGTCGACTGGGAGATGGAGGAGTTCTCGGCCGAGTTCGACGAGTGCGAGGAGTACGAGGAAGGCTACGAGTGCTGGATGGACGACTGGGGCCACACCGAGTGGTTCGAGGACTGCGAGGAGGACGCCTCCGGCACCTGGTGGTGCCACGGGGGCGATGCACCCCCGGAGGTCAGCGAGGGAGACCTCGACATGACCTTCGAGATAGAGGAGCTGGACTCCGGAGAGCAGTACAGGCTGGAGTGGGACGTAATGGTTTCGAGCCAATTCTCCTGGGAAGTACATGACGGCGGGGAGAACTTCACGGCTTCCTCCGACTGGCATCATGTGGACTTCACCCAGTGGGTTGACAACTCGACTTGCGGGATAGGCGTGCAAGCGCACCTGTCCGTGGCAGTGGACCACAACGGCGACGGGGTGGTCGACGGCTGGGACTGGGTTGACCAGAACTGGTTCGAGTTCAGAGGACCGTGCCGGATGGAGTTCCCCGTGGACATCTCGCTGCAGATCGACGACGGGACCTGGGAGGACGTGGAAGGGGTTGACCTGGACCTAATGTTCTCAGAAGATGAGGACGACCCGAGCATCGACGAGCTCATGGACTGGATAGGCTACTTCGTGGACGACTCCGGGAACTACGGTCTCAACCTGACCCTGGACGGACTGGAGGTCGGTGACAACTACACGCTGATTCTGGTCACTGACACGCCCGGTGCGGGCCTGACCTTCGTCTGCGGAAACGGCGAGGAGATCCCATTCGACTGGGTAAACGACGGCGAGGAGGACTGCGACGACGGTAGCGACGAGCCGCAGTACGACGACAACGGCGACCCGATCAACTGGTTCGACTGCGAGGACGGCTCCGAGATAGGCATGGATGACGTCAACAACGGCTGGGACGACTGCCCGGACGGCGAGGACGAGGGCTGGGGCAGCGAAGAGGAGGAGGTGCTGAACTTCACCGCGTCGGACGACGTGATGCACGAGGGGATGGAAATCGACTTCGAGGACGAGACCTGCTTAGGGATGATCCAGGCCATGCTCTACGGCGAGGCCGAGGACGAGTGGGACATGGGCCCAATGCTGGGCATGTTCATGGCCCTAATCGCCGGTCCTGCCGCCAGCCACGACGACGACGGCAACGGCGCCCCGGACTGCCTCGAGATGCTGCTGGACGACGAAGATGGCCCCGAGGGGCCGGACGATGGAGACTGGAGCATAGAGGACTTCGCGGTAGGGCAGGACTACTTCGCCGAGCTGGCGCACGTAGATGCCACCAACGGGACGGCGATGGCTTTCATCGCAGGGGCAATGATACTGGACGACGAGTTCAGGATGAAGGTCGACTACGACTTCTTCGACGGCGACGGCACCCTGAACGAGACCGAGGCGGAGCAGTTCGAGATGCTGTTCGTTTACGGCTTCGGAGGCGGCAGTTACGAGTGCGAGGAGGCCGATGAATTGCCACCGTTCACGATGAACGGAGTCGCAGCATGGTGCGCCGTGGAGCACATGTGGCTCGAGGACCTAGCGAACAACAGCAACGGCGACCCAGTCGTCCTGATTCAGGGCTGGGACCTGCACTACAACGTCTCGGCCGACTCGGCCGGTCAACTGACCTTCTACTTCCCCGGAGACCAAGACGAGCTGCTGTTCAACGGGACCCTCTGCGGGGGAGCATCTCCAGAGTCCGGCTTCGTGCCGGTGTCCTGGACCTACGACAACGCGAGCGTGACCAGCGACTGCGTGGACGTCATGGCAGGGGACAGCATGGCTGCGATCGAGGTAGTGTTCGGGCCAGCCGACCCCGACTCGGACGGCGACGGATACAGCGACACCGACGACAGGTTCCCCAACGACCCCAACGAATGGGACGACAGCGACGAAGACGGCGTGGGTGACAACTCGGACGCTTTCCCGACCGACCCGAGCGAGACCACCGACTCGGACGGCGACGGGTGGGGCGACAACTCGGACGATTTCCCCAACGACCCAGACGAGTGGAGCGACTACGACAACGACGGAGTTGGGGACAACGCAGACGCGTTCCCATGGGACTCGAACGAGACCTTTGACTCGGATGGCGACGGATGGGGGGACAACGCAGACGCGTTCCCCAGCGACCCAGACGAGTGGAGCGACTACGACGGCGACGGTATCGGTGACAACTCCGACACAGATGCAGACGGAGACGGGACGGACGACGATGGGGCGACCGACTCGGACGGCGACGGCGTCCCGAACGACGAGGACGACTTCCCATTCGACTACAACGAGACTACCGACTCGGACGGCGACGGCGTGGGAGACAACTCCGACGCCTTCCCCAACGACGCGAACGAGACGACCGACACGGACGGCGACGGGATCGGGGACAACTCCGACGACGACGCTGACGGCGACGGGACGCCGAACGACTTCGACGACTTCCCGCTGAACAGCGGCGAGTCGACAGACTCGGACGGCGACGGCGTGGGTGACTCTGAGGACGCTTTCCCCAACGACGCGAACGAGTACGCGGACTCGGACGGCGACGGCGTGGGGGACAACGCCGACAACGACGACGACAACGACGGCGTCCTGGACAACCAGGACGCTTTCCCGACCGACCCGAGCGAGACCGCTGACTCGGACAACGACGGCGTGGGCAACAACGCAGACGCGTTCCCCAACGACCCATCGGAGAGGACTGACTCGGACAACGACGGCGTTGGGGACAACTCGGACCCGTTCCCGAGCAACCCCAGCGAGTGGGCTGACTCGGACGGGGACGGCACCGGGGACAACTCCGACGCGTTCCCCAACGACCCCAACGAGATCGTCGACTCCGACGGAGACGGCGTGGGCAACAACGCCGACGCATTCCCCTACGACGAGACCGAAGACTCCGATACGGACGGCGACGGGATCGGCGACAACGCAGACGAAGACGCAGACGGCGACGGCGTCCTGGACGATCCAGTGGACGGCGATGACGGTGGCGGTGGCGGCGGAATCCTGCCAGGATTCTCTGCGGCACTCGGAATCATCTCGATGCTGGGAGCCGCGGCCGCGATGGCCGGACGACGCAAGGACTGAGCGGTCCTCACCCCTGGGTGAGGGCCCTCAGCCCCCAACCGGAGCACCGGAGGGCCCCGGATGGAGTCCAAGGACGCACTGACCACCGGGATAGCGACGGGTGCCCTGGTGGGCCTCTCGACGAGGGGCGCGCCGGTTCTTGTCGATAGCTTGCTTGAGAGGCCTGGGGACCTCCTCGGTGCGTTCTTCGTGGCCTCCTTCTTCATCATCATGCCAATGGCATGCGCCGTGTTCGTGAGGGAGACCGCACGCAGGACGGGCAGGGGGGCGGACACAGGGCAACTCGCCTTCGTGGCCTACCTCACCCTACTCATACCAGTCTTCGGCCTGACCCTTCTGGAGGGTGGCAACGAGGCGATAGGGGTCCCGATAATCATCTTCGCCGGGGCCGTGTCTGGCTTCGTCTTCAGCCTCCCCTGGGTCACTGCGGCCATCTACAGGAGCACGTCGCCCCCGAAGGAAGAGGAGTAGCATGGCCCCCGCATCCTCGGAGTTCATACTCCCGAGAACCGGGCGGGTCCTGCGGAACAGGACCGTGCTCGCCGCGATGACGAACAAGCAGTCGGAGGAGGACGGGACCCTGTCCGACGCTGAGATAGCCTGGCTAGTCAGAAGGGCGGAGGGCGGCTTCGGCATCGTGACAACCGCCGCGACCCACGTCCACCCAGGAGGCAAGTCCTGGGAGGGCGAGATGGGGGTCTGGGGGGACCACCACGTGCCTAGGCTCACCGAGCTCGCAGATGGGATCAGGGAGCACGGCGCGACTAGCCTGGCCCAGATATTCCACGGAGGCCTCAGGGCTCCCAGGTCCCTCACAGGGCAGCAGCCCACCTCGGCGAGCATCAACCTCGAGAGGGGGGTCGAGGAGGAGTCCAGGGAGCTCTCTGACTCCGAGGTGTCGGACCTTGTCGCCTCCTTCGGGGAGGCTGCCGAGCGGTGCGAGAGGGCGGGTTTCGACGGAGTGGAGGTGCATGGGGCCCACGGGTACCTGGTGTGCCAGTTCCTCGGCACCAGGACCAACAGGAGGGCCGACAGATGGGGGGGTGACCTGGAGGGCAGGTCGTCCTTCCTGAGGGAGGTCATGAGGGAGGTCAGGAGCAGGACCTCCGAGGGATTCCTCCTGGCAGTGAGGATATCCCCCGTCCACGAGGTCGGCATAGAGCTGAGCGAGAGCATCGAGCTCTCGGGGATGATATGCGACTGGGGGGCGGACATCCTGCACATCTCGTGCTGGGACGCATTCGCTGAGGCGGGGGAAGGCGACCAGCGGACCCTAACTAAGGCGTTCAGGGAGGCGATTCCCGAAGGCTTCCCCCTTCTCTCCACCGGCTCGATATGGACGGAGGGAGATGCGGAGTTCGTCCTCGGGGAGGGAGCAGACCTCGTCGGTGTCGCCAGAGCAGGCATAGCCCACCCGGACTGGGCCAACTGCCTCGGCGGGGGCGGCTACGAGCCCGAGAGGGCCCCATTCACCCCGGAGCACCTTCTGGATGCCGGGCTGAGCCCCGTGTTCGTAGACTACATGAGGCGGTGGAAGGGCTTCGTTACTGACGGTAGGAAGTGAGAGAACCTCCAATATGTTCGATTGAGTGGCGGGGGCATGTGGCATTGGGCTGCAGCAGCTTCGTCCCTAGTCATCGTGATGGCCATCCTGTACGTCTCCAGGCTACGGGGGCGCCACCCGGAGCCCCACTACGACTGGAGCCGGATCGACCTGGGGGACGTAGCCTTCCCGAGCGACTTCCTGTGGGGGACCGCGACCGCGGCACACCAGATTGAGGGTGGCCTGACGAACAACTGGTCGGCCTTCGAGGAGGAGCGGGGTCTGGAGCGTAGCGGGGCCGCATGCGAGCACTGGACGCTATGGAGGGAGGACTTCGGCCTGCTATCCGAAATGGGTGTCGGCTCATACCGCTTCTCGATAGAGTGGAGCAGGCTGGAGCCCGAGCCCGGTACCTGGGACGAGGAGGCGATGCGCGTTTACTCGGACATGGTGGACGACCTGATATCCAGAGGAATCAGGCCCATGGTGACGCTGCACCACTTCTCCCACCCGACCTGGTGGGAGGAGAAGGGCGGGTTCGCCGACAGGCGGAACCTGCCGGACTTCCTCGCCTACTGCGAGAGGGTCTTCGACGAGCTCTCCGACAGGGTGGAGTACTGGTGCACTATCAACGAGCCGACCGTGTTCTCCGCGATGGGCTACACCCTGGGTCAGTTCCCCCCTGGAAAGAGGGGCATCCGCCTGACTATGAGGGTGATGCGGAACCTGATGAGGGGGCATGCGATGGCCTACAGGAGCCTGAAGGGCAGGAGTCCGGGGTGCAAGCTGGGCGTCGCGAAGAACGTGACCCTGTTCGACCCCGCAAACAGGTGGAGCCCGGTGGACTGGCTGGTCGCACGCATCCTCGAGTGGCTATGGAACGGCTCGTGGAGGAGGGGCGTTACCACCGGTAGGATGCTCGGGTCGAGGATTCCGGGGGCAAAGGGGTCCCTGGACTTCGTCGGCCTGAACTACTACACCCACTTCCTCACGGGCCTCTTCCTGCCCACTGCCACCGAGGAGCTGCAGTTCGCGAAGAGGGAGCACGAGGTGGCGACCGAGTTCGGCTACCCGATGTACGCGGAGGGCTTCAGGAGGGCGATCGAATTCGTCTCCGGTTTGGGCGTGCCCATCGAGATCACAGAGAACGGCGTCGCAGACGCGGAAGACACGCTCAGGCCTGAGCACATCAGGAGGCACCTTTGGGTAGTGTCCGAGGCCATCAAGGAGGGTCACGACATCCGCTCCTACCACCACTGGTCGCTGATGGACAACTTCGAGTGGGCGGAGGGATACTCCATGAGGTTCGGCCTGCATGCCGTTGACTTCCAGACCCAGGAGAGGACCCTGCGGAAGAGCGGCGAGTTCTACAGGGACCTGATTTCCCAGGACTTTTAGGCATCTTCTGGGGCAACACCGACACTTAGGCCAACCAACAAGGACTGCGAGACAAATGCCCACCACATCACCATTCCGGGAATCGGTGGGAGCTCATCAGTATCGGTCCCAGAAACCCAGCCATACGTGAACAGGAGAACGGCTGGCATCCAACCAACTCCAAAGGCAAGCAACGCCTTTCGGGCAGAGGCATCGTCCATTGTGAGGGTTGAGCCAGCAAGAAGTGCCAGAAGTAAGAACATGATCATGAAAAATTCCGGATCATCCGACTGGGACATAATCAGAATATGCATTGCCATGAACGCTGCCATCAAACCGCCCGCTAGCTTCACTGAGAGTAACTTGTCAATCATAACCCCAAACTCCCAATGGAGGATATATACTTCATGGAACAAATGCCCCTTGAAATCTGCATTATTGACCATTCTAAGCGCTCCACAAGGAATCGGGGGGTGGTTGCCGGATGAATATTCAATACTCCGCACCCCACCTTGATGCCATGCGTCACCACTTGGGGATGGCCCTGATTCTCTTCGGGTTCCTGGGGGCCGGTTTCTCGATATACGTCATCACTGCCGATCCTAGCTCGATCAGCGAAGAGCCGAACTGGGGCGAATGGGTTGTCCACGAGGGCGAGGACGGATACTACTGGCTCAACGGGGACATCGGCTACACCATCTATGTCGATTCCAGCAAATACGATCCTTGCCAAGTGGGCGCTTCGGCCGTCCTCAATGGCACCGACCACTACGAAAAATACTGCGACAGGTACTACGACTTCGAAAACTGGACCCAGATAGGCGACATATACCCGTCATCGAGCGGGGACTACTACGTGGACGTCGACTCGCACTGGTTCGCAATCGTCGATTGGACCACTCCGACATACATGGCGGAAGGTCAAGTAGAGGAGGAGCAGGAAGTCTTCGATGTATGCTGCTTGATCTCGTTCCTAATGTTGTTCGGTGGGGCTATGTTGATTCCAGCGAGCGCTAGGGACTCAGGGGCCTTCGAGCACAGTTTTCAGGCGGGCTTAGAGCAAGCCGGCAACGGCCCCATATCCCATTTCGCAGACCCACCGACCGAGGAGAGCCCCTGGTGGGAAGAGAAGGCTGGACCATAGGCTAGTGAATGTGATGCCATGTAATGCATCGGTCGATGTGGATGTTAACAAATGTTGATGGGTGTCCGGTTAGCACCAGGGATATGACCGAGCATACACTCCAACAAAAGCTGATAGCCGAGTTCATCGGAACCTTCTTTCTAACCCTGACCATTTGTCTCACTGCAGTATTCGGATCTTCATCTTCGACTCATCCGGCCTTCCCAATTGCTGCAACATTAATGGTAATGATATACGGACTTGGGCACATCTCCGGGGCTCACTTCAATCCGGCAGTGACGATGGGAATATGGATTAGAGGCGCCTGTGAAAAGTCAGACGTGTTGCCATATATTTCCACTCAGGTTCTTGCTGGAATCGCTGGGGCTATGATGTCTATACAGATCTATACTGGAGAATACCAAATGCCATTAGAGGCAGACTCGTTGCTAAGCAGCCATGATTATCCATCTGTTATATTAGCAGAGTTATTGTTTACGTTTGCCTTGGTATTTGTAATACTGAATGTAGCTACTTCAGAGAAAACTGCTGGAAATAATTACTTCGGCTTCGCAATAGCATCAGTTGTTTTTGCGGGAGCGCTAACTGTGGGTGTAGTGTCTATGGCTTCATTCAACCCTGCTGTATCTATTTCTTTAGTTGCAGTTGGCAAATTGAAGTTAACAGAGGTTCTCTGGTTGCATATGGCTCCGCAGTTGGCGGGTGCATTCATTGCAGTTCAGGCGTTCAAGGCGACCCATTGAGAACACAGTATTGTCAGAGGGTAGCGTGTGAGCGGTATCGCAGTCAGTCGGTCACTGT
>LULZ01000109.1_pt1 | contig 10749 bp, 10 predicted proteins | sample 729721 | NCBI WGS metagenome assembly LULZ01 (sample SAMN03860276, study PRJNA289734) | marine metagenome | biome: seawater column; feature: ocean; material: water; isolation source: Red Sea water column Station 91 - depth 100m | place: Saudi Arabia: Red Sea | collected 2011-10-15 | depth 100 m
AGGGCCGCTAAGATAATGAGATAAAATCACAATCACATAACATAATACAATTTTTCCTGTCAAAGTTGCGATAAAGAATCTAAGAGGGTTGTATTTTGCCAGTCCAAGTGGAACATATACTAAATCATCGGGCATTGGCGTAGCTGCTGCAAAAAATGCTGCACCTGCACCATATTTTTTGACTAATTTTTGAAAAGGCTTCATTCGTTTTTTTGTTTTTTCAGAAATAATTCTTCTTCCGCCATAACTAATTGCAAAAATGATTTGTTTTGCAACTGTAGACGTGATAGCAGCAATTAATGCCAAAATGTGAATATTGAATTGATCACCTACAGACATTGTGATTAACAATATGAAAGATGGAATTGGAACAAATGGAATTAATGAGCCAAAGAAACTAACTAGCGCTAAACCAAGATAACCAACCTCTGAAGAAAAAAATGGAAGAAAATCCCAAATATCCAATAGATAACGAGATCCTCGACTGTATATAAAAAAAGTGAATTTGATTAATCATTAAAATATTCGAAAATGAGGTATTAAGTGAATGACTGAAAATGAAAATTATGAGATTGCAGATTTAATATCAAAAATTAGTCCATACATAAGATTCATAGGCGTTATTGGAAAAACAGGGGAACTTCTCGCATATTACCGAAGAGAGGATTTAGCGCCATTACTTGATCAAAAAAAGACACAATATCAATTTGCACAAATTGCAATAAAAACAGAACTTGAAGAGCAGTTTGATGATCAATTAGGAGATACAGAATTTGTATGGGAAGAAAGAACTAAGGTTCAGACAATTGCATTTACAATCTCTTCAAAACGTATTTGGATTACAATCGATAGAAATGTAATTCGTTCAGAGATGCTCAGAATTATTGATGCATGTTTGCCAATAGTGAAACGTTATTCATAAAGCCAACATAAAACATAACCACTTTTTGTCTTTATTTTAGGAGGATCTTTTTTACATTTCTCCATTGCTTCAGGACATCTATCATAAAACCTACATCCCTCAGATGGATTCACTAAATTTGGAGGAATACCAGGAATGTATTTTGGTTTACTTTCTTTAGATAAAACAGGAATGGATTCCAATAGTCCTTTTGTGTATGGATGTTTTGGTTCAAGGAAAATTTCTTTAGAGTCACCAAACTCGACCATTCGTCCTCCATACATAATTCCAATTTTTTCTGCAACCTCAGATAGTACAGCCAAATCATGAGAGATTATCATGAATGAGTGACCGTCTTTTTTCAATTGTTTGAATAAATTAACAATTTGGGCTTGAATTAAAACATCGAGAGCAGTAGTGGGCTCATCTGCAATTACAAATTTAGGTTTCAAAATTAACGCCATTGCGATTACAACACGTTGTTTCATGCCGCCGCTCAATTCATGAGGGAATTTTTTTAATACAGATTCGTCAAGGTTTACAGATGCAAGAGAGTCAAGAATTAGTTTCTTAGAGTCACCCTGAAAGTCATGTTGTGATAAAACCTCTTCAAATTGATGTTCAATAGAAAATACAGGATCAAGAGAATTCATTGCACCCTGGAAAACCATAGAGATTTCTTTCCATCGAATATCATTATCAAAATTAGAATCAGATACATTAAGCAAGGATTTGCCATCAAATTCAATTTTTCCAGAATAAATTTTTCCATTTGTTATCATTCGTATAATTGAAAGACCAAGTGTACTTTTGCCACAAGCACTTTCACCAGCAATGCCAATTGATTCGCCATTTTCAATTGAAAATGATACATCTTCAAGAGCATGTACCAATCCTTTTGATGTATTATATCGGGTAGTCAAATTTTCAATGGAGATAAATGCCATATTGACAATTAGGAGAGGTTAGATTAAGTTTTTACTTGTGTATATTTTCAACATTACATGGAGATTTCAAGAACTCATCTTATTGAAGAGCTTAATTCATCAATGGAAGGGCAAGATGTTCTTTTTGGTGGATGGGTAGTTGATCTCCGAAAACTTGGAAAGATGGCATTTTTGACGGTTAGAGATGTGACAGGAATGTGCCAAGTGATAGTGAAAGGAGATTCAATGAATTTACTTGAAGGATTAAACAGACAGAGCGTTGTAAGAATTTCAGGAAAAGTTCAATCAAGTAAAGCTAAAGATTTTGATTTTGAAATATCTGCAACTGAGATTCAAATCCTTGCAAAAGCAGAATATCCATTACCTATAGATCCAATTGGAAGATTAGAAAGTGATATCGATAACAGATTAAACTCAAGGGCTCTTGATATGAGAAACCAGAAAACTGCATCAATTTTCAAATTGAGAAGTCAAGTTTTGGCATCAATTAGAGAGACCCTCATCAAAAGAAAATTCATAGAAATCAATACACCAAAAATTATTGGAAGTGCAAGTGAAGGAGGAGCAGATTTGTTTAGTTTAGATTATTTTGGGAAACAAGGATATCTAGCACAAAGCCCGCAATTATACAAGGAACAAATGACAATAGGTCTAGAAAGAGTCTTTGAAATTTCATCATTTTATAGAGCAGAAAAATCTCATACAGGAAGACATCTCAGTGAATTTACTAGCGTAGACATTGAAGCTGCAATGATGGATTATACAGATGTAATGGATGTTTTAGAATCAATTGTAGTTGATGTTTTCAAAAATACTGCTGAAAATTCTAAGACAGAACAAAAAGAAATTGGGCATGAAATCAAAGTTCCAAATTCACCATTTGAGAGAGTAACGTACACACAAGCACTTGAAGAGTTAGGAGATATGGATATTAAATTAGAATTTGGAGAGGATTTGCAAGATTCACACCTACGTAGTTTAGGAGACAAACATCCAGGTTTCTTCTTTTTAACTGACTGGCCTATGAAATTAAAACCATTTTACATCCATGAAAAAGATGATGACCCTACACTTTCACGTTCATTTGATTTACAGTATGGATATTTGGAATTATCTTCCGGAGGAAGAAGATTACATGATCCGGAACAATTGAGATCTAGATTAAAAGAACAAGATTTGGATCCAACAAGTTTTGAAGAACACTTGAAAACATTCGGATGGGGAATGCCACCACATTCAGGTTGGGGAATGGGATTAGACAGACTGATGACAGTTTTAATTGGAATTGACAATGTTAGAGAGGTAGTTTTGTATCCAAGAGATCCAGATAGGCTCAAACCATAAAATTCATAGAAAAAAATTAGATTAAAAAAACAAACAATAGTGACAGAGTGAAATATTGGATAAAATTTCTTTTCTGAAGATTGGATGACAACTGAAGAACGTAGTAGAGCAGCCAAGTTAGGATGGATTGGTCACGATCTAGCTGCACTGAAACGAAGCTATGCATCAGTAAAAGGTTGGGAAACTAGAAGAAGAAACTAATAGAAAGTTATAGTCTGTTAGTAATTTCTTTGGTGAATTCCTGCGTGGATTTTTCTCCACCAATATCTTTAGTGGTAATGCCAGATTTTATTAAATCCAAGACAACATCTTCAAGTTTTTTTCCAGCAGAAATACAATCTGAATCATTATTTTTTGAACCTAACCAATCAAGCATCATTTTTGTAGATAAGATGAATGAGGATGGATTTGCAATTTGTTTTCCGGCAATATCAAATGCAGCACCATGAACTGGCTCAAACAACCCAAAATTATCTCCCAAATTGGCTGCAGGTGCCATACCTAATCCACCTACAACTTGAGAAGACTCATCAGATAATATATCACCAAACAAGTTTGTAGTCACAATTACATCAAATTCATGAGGAGAACGAATTAAGTTCATTGAGCACGCATCAACATACATCTGATCAAATGTGACGTCAGGGTAATCTTTTGAAACATCCTCACATGCACGGGCAAATAAGCCGTCAGTCATCTTCATGACATTGGATTTATGTACACATGTGACACGTTTTTGTTGATTTCTATCCATTGCAGTTTCAAAGGCATATTTTGCAATTCGTTTAGAAGCCTTTTCACTAATTATTCTTAATGCCACAGCAGTATCATCAACTTGGAATTCTTGACCAGTGTAAAGATCTTCAGTGTTTTCTCTAACAATTACTAAATCAATATCATCTCTTAATGCAGGAGTGTTTGGATACGATTTTGCAGGACGAATGTTTGCATAGAGATCTAATTTTTGTCTTAATGCAACAATAACATCTTTAGCACTTTCGCCAACAGGAGCTTTCAAACATGCATCAGATGATTTAATTGATTCAAAAACATCATCAGGTAATGCTTTGCCTGTTTTTTCAAGTGCACTGTCACCAGCTACAAGAGAAGTTACATTAAATTTTACATTTAATTTATCATGAATTGAATCCAAAATTGTTTTTACAGATTCAGATAATTCAGGACCAATCCCATCACCAGTAATTAACGAAATATTATACATATATGATCACCTAGAATTTTGTAATGATTAAATCTTTTTTTCCTTTAGAAGATTTTTTAACATTATACGATTAATTCCGTCAACCATAGCTTGTACACTTGTTGTAACAATATCTTCACCTACAGATTTAGAAGAAATTATGTTACCACGTGCATCTTCAACTTTTACAGTTACTTCACATAATGCATTAGCACCACCAGAAATAGAATCTAACTTGTATTCTTTTAGTCTAACTTCATCGGTGATTTGACTGGTAATTTTTTGAATTGCATTTAATGCAGCATCCACAGGACCTACACCGTAATCAGTTGCAGAAAATTCTTGGCCATCGACATTTAATTTTACAAATGCATAAGGCATTGTTCCAACACCAGTAGAAACAGAAAATCCTGCCAACTGAACAATTCGTTTTAATTTATTTTCACCAATTACCTCGTTTGCCATAGATAATAATTCAACTTCAGTTACTTGTTTGCCTTGATCACCTAATGCTTTGACTTTATCCAAGATTTGTTTTGTTTGTTCATCATTTGGTTCAATGCCATATTCTTTGAGCATTGCATTCATGCCGTGAATTCCAGCATGTTTTCCTACCTGTAACCAGCGAGTTCTACCTACAATTTCAGGACTAATTGGCTCATATGTTAAAGGATTATTCAATACACCATGAGTATGGATTCCAGATTCATGTCCAAAGGCGTTTTCTCCAACAATTGCTTTGTTTGGTTGTACAGACATTCCTGCTAATTTGGAGATGTATCTTGAAGTTTCATAGATTAATTTTGTATTGATATTGGTTTCCCAAGTATTTTCAAATTGTAAACTGTGTAATGCCATAACAAATTCTTCTAAAGATGCGTTTCCTGCACGTTCACCAATTCCATTGATAGTTACATGTGCACATGATGCGCCTGCCTGTACACCAGATATTGCATTTGCCACGGCTAATCCAAAATCATTGTGACAGTGAACACTAATTGGTAACTTTGATACTTCAATTGCATCTTTAGTTATTTCACCAATGTATTGAGGAGTTGAATAGCCAACAGTATCAGGAATATCAATTCTATCAGCACCAGCGCTAGCAACAGCACCAAAAACTTTTTTCAAAAATTCCCTATCAGTTCTTGTTGCATCTTCTGCAGAAAATTCTACTTGTAACCCACGTGATTTTCCATATTCAACGGCTTCAATTGCTTTTTCTAAAGCTTCATCTCGAGACATTTTCAATTTATGTTCAAGGTGGATATCAGAAGTTGCAATGAATGTATGAATATAGTTTAATCCACAGTCTACAGCAGCATCAATATCTTTTTTATTAGTTCTTGCTAATCCACATAATTCTGCCTTTAATCCATCACCAACAATTGCTTTTACTCCTTCACGTTCTCCTTCAGAAATTACAGGGAATCCGGTTTCAATTGCATCTACACCTAACTCGTCAAGTTTTCTTGCAATGTTTAATTTTTTTTCAGGAGATAATGAGACTCCAGGAGATTGCTCACCGTCACGTAAAGTTGTATCAAAAATTCTAATGTTCGTGTTCTTCACGCTCCAATGCAGTAATGCCAGTTCGTGCCATCTCTTTAATTCCAAATTTCTTTGCCAATTCTTCAAAGGCAGATATTTGGTGAGGGGTTGCAGTCATTTCAACTATAATGGATTCTTTTTTTGCGTCATGAGTTTTTGCAGAATATGCACTGGCTAATTTGTTAATTTCCATGCTATCTTCTGGTTTACTTACTTTAATCTTAAACATTACCAACTCTCTATATACGGAGTTATTCACATCTAACCTACGAACCTCAATTGTGTCAATCATTTTGTCAAGTTGTTTGACGATTTGAGTAATTTGCTTCTCGTCACCTATTGTAGTGATTGTCATTCTAGAGTATTTTTTGTCTTCAGTGACTCCTACAGAGATACTATCGATGTTAAAGTTACGTGATCTAAAAAGATGTGTAACCTTAAACAAAATTCCCGGTTTATTTTCTACTTTAATTGATAAGATTGCCCAGACCATTTTACATCACTATGAAGGTAATATCATATCCTTTAATCCAGTTCCAGGTGCAACAAATGGTAAAACATCTTCTTCAGGATCAATTGGGATGTCAATTACAGTTGCCACATCGCTGTTTAATCCATCTTTGATTGCTTTTTCAAGCTCATCCATTGATTGTGCACGTATTCCTTGTGCACCGTATGATTCAGCTAATTTAACATAATCAGGACATTTCTTAAGATCAACACCAACCATTCTGCGGTCATAGAAAGTTCGCTGCCATTGTGCAACCATTCCTAATGAATAATTATTAATCAAGAATACAATTACAGGCAAGTCTTCTAAGACAGCAGTTGCAAGTGAATGTTCAGTCATGTTAAAGCTGCCATCACCTGCAATGTCAACAACAGGTACATCAGGACGTGCAGTTTTTGCACCAATAGCAGCTGGAAATCCCCAACCCATAGTTCCTAAACCGGTAGAACTAAAGAAAGTTCCAGGATGTATGGCGTCAAAGAATAATGATGCCCACATCTGATGTTGGCCAACTTCAGTTGTAACAATAGATTCCTTAGGAAGTAATTCTCTTAATTTTCTAAGGATTTTTGCAGCACCCATTTCGCCAGGATGTAATTTTAAATTTTCACGCCAATATTGTTTTGTTTCTTTTACATGTTTTAACCAAGGATTGTCATCTGAAGGTCTAACAGCTTTGTCCATCAATAATTTACCAAATATTCTCAATGAGGTACGTACATCACCTACTACAGCGACAGAAGTTGTTTGATTCTTGCCAATTTCTGCAGGATCAACATCCATATGAATAATCTTCAAGTTCTTTTCAAATTCTTCAAAAGTACCAACAGAACGGTCTGAGAATCTTGTTCCAATTGCTAAAACACAATCAGCCTCAGTCATTAATTTATTAGCTTCAGCATGACCATGCATTCCAATTGGACCTAACGATAAAGGATGATCCTCAGGGAATGCACCTTTTCCTTTGAATGTAGTCACAACAGGAATCATTAGTAATTCAGCAATTGATTGTAATTCTGCAAATGCTGATGAAATAATTACACCACCGCCTGCAAGAATAATTGGTTTTTGAGCAGATAACAATAATTCTACTGCACGTGCAGTATTTTGCATATCAGGATCAGTCCATGGATGATAACCGGGCACTCTAACTTCATCAGGAAATGGAATGTTAGCTTCATTTTGTTGGACATCTTTTGGAATATCTAATAGAACAGGTCCTGGACGTCCAGTTTCAGCAATGTAAAATCCTTGTTTTACCATAGTTGGAATTTCTTCAGGAGTTCTAGGTTGATATGAATATTTTAAAGCAGGATTTGCCATACCGATAATATCACTTTCTTGGAATGCATCTTTTCCAATCATTGCTACAGGTACTTGTCCAGTAACTGCAACCATTGGAGCTGAATCTGCCTGAGCAGTTGCAATTCCAGTTAAGAGATTTGTTGCACCAGGTCCAGAAGTTGCAAAACATACACCAGGTTTTCTGCTAACTCTACCAAAACCATCGGCCATATGAGCAGCAGATTGTTCATGTCTTACCAAAATATGACGAATGTTACTTTTTCCCAATTCATCATACATTGGAAGGTTCGCACCTCCCGGTAGACCGAAGACTTCCTTTACTCCTTCTTTTTCCAATGCTTTCATAAGCGCAGTTGCGCCGATCATAGTTTCATTCATTTTATTATTATCACTCATAATCCTAATTTAATCGTGTAATTGGCTGTATGTCTACAGCAGCAGGTCAACTAGCAAGGTAATACCAAAAGTGCCAATTGTTGCTTGTTGTTGCATAGTAAATTCAAAATTAGGAGATGCACCTATAAACATTCCTTTTTGAGAAATGATATAACATGTCAGAGCAAGAAGAAATTATCAAAATCATTGAGACATTCTTTGAGATTGGGAAATCAAAAAAACTAGAGATTCTAAAAGACATTCAAGTGAATGATTCATCATTTTCAAGTTTTAGTGATGTTCCACCATATGATCTAAAAGACTATGCAACAACTATAGCATTAGAAGAATTACGATTTGTCAGCATATCAGACTATGATTATAAAATAAACAATACCAAAGTAAGCATATTTGGAGATACTGCAGTAGTTGCTTTAGAATTAGTTCAAAAAGGAATGCTTGTGGATAACAAAGCATTCACAGGAGAACATATTACAATTGGAGGAAGGGCAACCTTTGTCTTAATTAAAAAGCCAACATGGAAAATAGTCCATATTCATTTGTCGAAGTTAGATAATTAGTTACGTTTTTTTGATTTTTTATTAGAGTTCTTTTTTTGTTTGTTGTTTTGTTTGTTGTTTTGTTTGTTGTTTTGTGATTTTTGATTTGGTTTACCAGACAATTGTTTGTATAATGCAAATGCTTGATCAGCATTGTTACTTCCATGTACTATTGAATGAACTGCTTTAATCATTGCAACAGGGTTTTCAGATTGCCAAATATTACGTCCCATATCTACACCAACTGCACCTGCTTTTAGAGCATCATAAGTTAGTTTTAGAGCATCTTTTTCAGGGATTTTTTTACCGCCTGCAATTATTATTGGAACAGGACATGAATTTACAACTTTTTCAAAGTTTTCACAATAGTATGTTTTAACAATATGTGCGCCTTGTTCAGCAGCTGTCCTACATGCAAGGGAAAGATATCGAGCATCTTTGGTTCCTATTTCTTTTCCTACAGCTGTTACAGCTAAAACAGGAATTCCATATTCTTCAGCTTCATTAACTAACTTTCCAAGATTTACAATTGTTTGATATTCATATTTTGAACCAACAAATATTGACATTGCAACTGCAGAAACATTTAGCCGTAAAGCATCTTTTATGCTAACGGTAATATCCTCTTGAGATAGATCTTCACCAATAATGCTAGTACCTCCAGAAACACGTAATACGATAGGTACAGGATAATCAGGATTTACAGAAGTTCTTAATGCACCACGAGTAATCATTAATGAATCACAATGCTTTGCCAATGGAGCGATTGTTTTTTTCAGGTCTTCTAGTTTTTCAGTTGGTCCTAAGAAATAACCATGATCAACTGCAAGCATTAATGCACGATTATCTGCAGGAGTGATTATTCTTGCAATTCTATTTTTTAAGCCCCAGTCCATTTTCTTATTTTGTTGAAAAAAAATTGCCTTTCTTAAGCCTTTCTTAGTTCTCAATAATTATTTTCATGGCATTATCGCCAGTTTTTGCATGTTCAAATGCTTTTTGGGATTCCTCTAAGGAATATTTGTGAGTGATGAGAGATTTTACATCAACATTGCCTGACGATATTAATTCAAGAGCTTCTTTTGTGTCATGATCAGATGCAGCATAAGTTGTGACGATACTAATTTCTTTAGAATAAACAAGACTCATATCAATTTCAGTGGTTGCACCTTTACTTGGTACACCAAACATTACAACTGTTCCACCTTTTCTTACAAGTTTTAGAGCATCCTGAAATGCATGTAAGCTACTAGTTGCAACTATTGCAACATCAACACCAATACTTGTTTCATCGTGAATTTTTTCTGCTAATTTAGGATCATCAGAACGAATTGACGTGACATTGAATTTTTTTACAAAATCTAGTCTAAAGTCATTTAAGTCCATACAGAATATTTTTGAGAAACCAAATGATTTAGCAAGTAAAACATGCATCATGCCAGTTGGACCAACACCCAATATTGCAGCAGTGTCATTTTTTTGGTATTTGAATTTGGACCAAGCACGAACACAACATGCAAGTGGTTCAATTAGAGCAGCTTCTTCGTATGACACATGATCAGGTAATTTCAATACACCGCCATGAGTTACATTCCAGTCTGGCACAATATAATTATCAGCAAGACCGCATGGATTCAAATTTGATTGATAGTATTCTTTACACATGGTTTCATTTCCATGACTACATTCATGACAATCTTTTGAATAACATGCAACATGATGATGAGTAAAAACACGCTCTCCTACTTTAAAATCAGAGATATTATTTCCAACTTTTATTACTTCGCCTGCAGGTTCATGACCTAACCGCATCGAGGGTTGACCATACTTTCCAAATACTTTTTCAACATCAGAACCACAAATTCCACAAGATTGCATTTTTATCAATAATTCGTTTGGACCTATGTCAGAAATATCAAAATCTTCTATTTCGACTTTTGAATGTTAGATGATGGTTTTCTCTATATTTATACGCCGAGGATTTTTTTGAGCATGACTCTATAGTCAACCTCAGATTTTTCACTTCCAGATGCCGGTAGAGCAAAAACTAAAGG
>LULZ01000107.1_pt1 | contig 10686 bp, 10 predicted proteins | sample 729721 | NCBI WGS metagenome assembly LULZ01 (sample SAMN03860276, study PRJNA289734) | marine metagenome | biome: seawater column; feature: ocean; material: water; isolation source: Red Sea water column Station 91 - depth 100m | place: Saudi Arabia: Red Sea | collected 2011-10-15 | depth 100 m
CTGTAATTATAATTGGAGTGATCTTAATAGTATTTACTAAGCAAGAAAAAAAATAATTTTAAGTTATTTTACTTATTTGTTCTTCAGCTTTTTTTATTGATCCTTCATAATCTATTGACATTTGATCTGCTGAAATAGTCTGTATATTTTTAATACCAAAAAAATTTAATACGTGAATAAGCCAAGGAGATAAATAATCTTCTTTACTTCCTACTTTTGTTCCTCCAGAAGTAATTACCAGGTAGACTTTTTTGCTTTCTAAAAGTCCTATTTGTTTTCCATCTTCAGAATATTTAAAAGTTGATTTTACTCTTGCGGCAAGATCAGACCAAGCTTTTAGAGTTGCAGGTGGGCCAAAATTATATATCGGTGTTGAAATTATTATAATATCACTTTCTTTTAATTCCTTTACTAATTTGTCAGACAACTCAAACATTTTTTTGTGTTGATCTGTCCTTTCATTTTCAGGTATAGACATTCCAGATTCTGTAAGACCAGCCACAAAAAGCATCTCATCGTCTAAATCTCTATAAATCACTTCATCTTCTGGTTTTTTAATTTTTTCTAAAAGTTTTTTTGCTAATTCTCTTGAAGCAGATCCTTTTTTTCTAGCACTACAATCAATTTGATAAATTTTCATAATTAAGTTTTATCCAAAATTTTGCAAAAATGGAAAGATATTTAAAATATAATAACCCAAAGTCTGTAGTTGATTAGTTAAAATCAAAATACCTGTGATAAGCAAAATTAGTCCACCGATTTTTGATACTAAATTAATATTCTTTTTAAAGTTTTTAGAAAATATCAAAAATCTCTGTATTAAATATCCTGACAAAATAAATGGAATAGCTAAACCTAAAGAGTAAAAAAATAATAGTAATATTCCTTTATTAATGCTCTCTTCCGTTGCTGCTAAAGCTAAAATAGAACCTAAAATTGGACCAATACATGGAGTCCATCCAAAACCAAAAGCAGCTCCAATAACTATAGGGCTAAATATATTTTTATTAGTATTCGCTTGAATTCTTTTTTCATAATTCAAAAACTTTAAATTTATTACACCGATTATATGGAGTGAAAAAATAATAATAATAACTCCTGCTAGTATTCTTAATTCGAAAGAATTTTGAAGTAATAATTGACCCAAAAAAGTTGATGCTGCTCCAAAAATTATAAAGACAATAGAAAAACCAACAGTAAATAAAATGATTGGTATTAAATTAATATTTTTTTTCTCAATTAATTCATTAAGTGAACTTCCAGAAATATAAGAAATATAACCTGGAATAAGAGGTAAAACACAGGGAGATAAAAAGCTAATAAGTCCAGCACCCAAAGCAATAAACAATTCAAACATATTTTATTTTATTTGATTACTACTTTTGAATTTTGTTCACCCAAAAAATCTATACTCAATTTAATATTATCACCTGATTTTAAAAATACTTGTGGCTTCATTCCCATCCCAACTCCTGCAGGGGTTCCTGTAGTAATTAAATCACCTGGTTGTAAAGACATAAACTTACTCAAATAAGAAATTAAAAAATTTACATTAAAAATCATATTTTTTGTATTGCCAGATTGCATTTTTTTTCCATTAACTTCTAATATTAAATTTAAATTATTAATATCAGGAATTTCATCTTGAGTTACTAAATAAGGTCCCGTTGGTCCAAATGTATCACCTGACTTTCCTTTGACCCATTGACCTGATTTCTCAAGTTGCCATTCTCTTTCGCTAACATCATTAACAATACAGTAGCCTAATATATGATCTGACGCTTCTTTCTCAGAAATATTTTTTGCTTCTTTTCCAATAACTATTCCAAGCTCAACTTCCCAATCTAATTTAGTTGAGTCTTTTGGCATTTCTATATTGTCATTCGGCCCTGAAATACTGCTAGTCGCTTTCATGAAGACTATAGGTTCTGCTGGCGGTTTTGCTCCTGTTTCCTTTGCATGATCAGAATAATTTAGTCCTATTGCAACAAATTTTCCTGGTTTTGCTATGCAAGCACCAACTCTTTCACTTTTGGGTAGTTCTGGCAGATCAACTAAATTTAAATTTTTAAAATTGTTTATTGATGAATTGTTTAAAAATTCAGGACTAAAATCTTTTATTTTTGAACTTAGATCTCTAATTTTTCCATCTTTGTCCAACACTGCTGGTTTTTCTTTTCCTTTGACCCCTATTCGTAAAAATTTCATAGTATTTTATAATATCAATAATTAATTGTTTTTCCTAGTCTAGATTCATGAAAGTTATTTTGATTAATTAATTTAATTTTTCGTTTTTTTACTTTAGACTTCGAAAATATGGTTTTTCAAATAAATAATTAAATCTATAAATTAATGGCTGAAATTTTTCCAAAGGATTTTTTATGGGGTACTGCCACAGCAAGTTATCAAATTGAAGGAGCGGCAAATGAAGATGGAAAAGGAAAAAGTATATGGGATACATTTTCTCATACACCGGGTAAAATTAAAAATAATGAAAATGGAGATGTAGCTACAGATCATTATCACAGATATAAAGAAGATATATCTCTGATGAATGATATAAAATTAAATGCATATAGATTTTCAATTGCTTGGACTAGAATATTTCCAAATGGAAAAGGTAAAGTAAATCAAAAAGGAATAGATTTTTATTCAAAATTAATTGATGAATTGCTTGCTAATAACATAAAACCTTTCATAACACTTTATCATTGGGACTTGCCTCAAGCGCTTCAAGATAAAGGTGGTTGGGCCAATAGGGATATAACTAAAATATTTGCAGATTATTCAGAAGTAATTGCCAAAAAGTTTAGCGATAGATGTGAATATTTTATAACATTTAATGAGCCAGCAGTATTTTCGATTCATGGTTATTTAGATGGATACATGGCACCGGGATATAAAGATAAAAATAAATATTTACCCGCCATACATCATATAAATCTTTCACATGGACAATCTGTACAGGCAATTAGATCTGCCTCATCAAATATTAAAGTAGGATGTACACTTAATATGGCTCCTTGTATTCCTTCATCTACAAATAAAGAAGATTTAGAAGCAACAAAAGTTTTTGATACTTATTGGAATAGATCTTTTGCTGATCCGATGTATTTAGGAAAATATCCAGAAAAATTATTTCAAGAACTTAATAATTATATTCGAACAGATGATATGAAAACAATATATCAAAAAAATGATTTTATAGGATTAAATCATTATCAACACATAAGAGTTAAGTCTGATAAAAATAATTTATTAGGTGCAAGAGGAGCATTCAATGATGAATTGCCATTTGGGATAGAGAAAGATGTGAAATTAACTTTAATGGGCTGGGAAGTTGTGCCAGATGCTTACTATAATCAAATAATGGAATTAAAAACACATTATGGAAATCCAGATATTTATTTAACTGAAAATGGATGTGCATATCCTGATAAAATTGATGCAAACGGAGAAGTTCAAGACACAGATAGAATTAATTATTTTCGTAAATATCTTAGTGCAGTAAAAAGAGCAATTGATAATGGAGCTAAAGTGAAGAGCTATTTTGCTTGGTCTTTTTTAGATAATTTTGAATGGGCTTTGGGATATGAAAAAAGATTTGGAATTGTTTATGTGGATTTTAAAACTTTAAAAAGAACTCCAAAAAAATCATATTATTTTTTTAAAAAATTAATTGAGAGTAATTTTATACCAAATTAATCTTTGGAGGATTGCAGCCTGCTCTTGAACAATTAATTGATGCTATTTTATTTGCAAAACGTAATGCTGTGGACCAATCTTTTATTGAAATATTATTAATTTTTTTAAGATTTAATAATTTTTTTCTTTCAAAATAAGAGATTATTCCTGCGCTAAATGTATCACCAGCACCAACTGTATCTACAATTTTTGTTTTTCTCGCCTTTTCGTTAACACAAAAATTCTTAGTATAAAGAGTTGCTCCATTTTTGCCTTTAGTTAAAATTACTCCAGAAAGATCATAGAATTTAATCCATTTTAAAATTGTTTTTTTTTCATTTCTGTTATTAGATAAATATTTTAGGTCTTCATCAGATAGTTTTATTATATTTGCAAATCTCATATATTTTTTAAAAAGATTTATAAAATTATTTTTATTTAAAATAATTTTTTTTCTTATATTTGGATCTACGAAAATAATAGATTTTCCTTTTAAGTCCTTCATTAATTTCAATGATTGAGAGGCTACTGGCTCAAGATATAAAGATAAACAAGTAAAATATGCTAAATTAATTTTTTTCAAATATTTTTTAGATACTTGTTTTTTATAAGTATATCTAAATGCTGAATTAGTGGAGTAAAAACTAAATTTAGGTTTTTTTTGATTACTAACTAATGCTAAAGCGGTTAAAAAATCAGATCTATCTACTAAATTAGTTTTAATATTATTTTTTTTTAATTGTTTAAATATATTGTTGCCAAAATAATCTTTAGAAATATTTGATAGATAATAAATACTAGATTTTAATCTACCTAAGGCTAAAGCTGTATTAAATCCAGCTCCACCTACAAGCATTTTATAATTTATTTTATTTTTAGTTTGAAAAACATCAATAAGATTTTCACCAGAAACTATTATCATTACTAAATCCTAATTCTATTATTTGAATGCTTTATTAGATTTATCAAAAATATGGCAACGAGTTGTATCAAAACCAATTTTTACATTATCACCAACTTTTATTTTTGAATCTCCATCAGTTTGAACAACAAGCATTTCTCCATTTTTTTCAAGATATAAAAAAGTACCAGAACCAAGTTTTTCAACTACTAAAACTTTGCTTTCCCAATTTGCATCTCCATCTTTGTTCACAAGTAGGTGTTCAGGTCTAATACCTATTTGCACAAAATCACCTTCATAAGAAGACTCGGAAGTTTTTGGAATATTTATTTTTCCTAAATCTGGAATATCTACTTCTGTTTTATTAGAACTTTTACTTAATATTTTACTTTTAATAAAATTCATTTTTGGAGATCCAATAAAACCTCCTACAAAGAGATTTTTAGGATTATTGTATAATTCCATTGGCGATCCTTTTTGAGAAACTACACCTTCATCTAATACAACTATATCATTAGCTAAAGTCATTGCTTCAGTTTGATCATGGGTAACATAAATCATAGTAGCATTTAATTGATCGTGTAATTTTGCCAATTCAACACGCATTTGTACACGTAGAGCAGCATCAAGATTTGATAACGGTTCATCAAAAAGAAAAACTTTAGGTTTACGAGTAATTGCTCTACCAATTGCAACTCTTTGACGTTGTCCACCAGATAATTGTTTTGGTTTTCTTTTAAGGTAATCTTGAATCTGAAGAATACGTGCAGCCTCTTGAACTCTATCATTTATCTCATCATTAGATCTTTTTTCTAATTTTAATCCAAAAGCCATGTTGTCAAAAACTGTCATATGAGGGTACAAAGCATATGATTGAAATACCATTGCTATATTACGCTCTTTGGGTGGAAGATTATTTACCACCTTGCCATCAATTGAAATTGTTCCTGAATTTATTTCTTCAAGCCCAGCTATCATTCTAAGCATAGTTGATTTACCACATCCGCTAGGTCCAACTAAAACTGTAAATGACTGACTTTTTATTTCAAGAGAAACATCTTTGATAACATGTACGTTTCCAAAATATTTATTTATTTTATCTATTTTTATATCAGCCACTCTATCCTCAAATATTATTTTAAATAACCAAGGTATTTATCTTGATGATCTATCATTGCATCTAGCAATTTTTGTGCTTCAATGGAATTATCAACTACTGGATCTGCTAAAAGTGCAAGATAAGCACTTTGTTTTGATTTATTTAAAACAGCATCTGTGGTTAATTCAATCGTTCCAGCTTGATTATTAAGTAAAGTGCCAAAAGTCGAAGGATAATTTTCCAAACGAACTCCACTAACTCCATGTTTATTTAATATGCCTGGAACTTCAACCACTATGTTATTAGGAACATGTTCTATAAAATTTTTATTTGGAACATTTACTGCTTCTTCCTCAACATTACTATCTTCTATTATTGCTTCAATAATAGGAACTATTCTTTCATTCATTTCGTTATTTTTTTTATCAAAAAATGTTGAGTAAGAAACGTTATCATAAAATGATAAACATTTTTTTTTATAATTATTGTAAAAATCATTGATTGCTTCTTGATCTACAACACAATGTGCCCATTGAATGTACTCACCTAGGTGGCTATCAGTTGTAATCGGGAGATAACCGTACATTTTATATAATTCAAAAAACAAACCCCTCTCTGCCCCTGGATCGGATGAAAAACCCTCATGTTCATTAATTAATTTTGAATAATAATCTTTAAATTTTTTACGTATTATAGGATAACCATCTTTTTGAGAATCTTTATACTTTACATCTACTAAAATACTAAAATGATTTAATCCTCCTGCTTTTATTTCTATGTTTGAATAATCTGTTTCCATTAGCGTGGGTAATTGTCTCTCCATGGAAGCTATTTCATGACATAAGCCTGTAAATTTTAAATCTGGGTGTTTTGTTGTTACTGCATGACAAACTCTTTGCATTGGATTTGAATAATTAAAAACAAAAGCATCTGGACAAATTTTTGAAATTTCATCACAAATTTTTACTATTTCAGGTGCTATTCTTAAACTGTGAAACAAACCTCCTGGTCCACCATTTTCTGCCATTACTTGTTTAGACCCATGTTCTATAGGAATTTTCCAATCTTCTTCCCATAATTTAAATCTATCTCCAACTTCAATAGATATTATGCAAAAATTAGCATTTTTTAATGCTTCTTGAAGATTGGTAGTTGCCTCGATATTACAATTTACATTAAGTTCATTTTTATACTTATCTGCAATATCTTTAGAATTTTTTAATGCTTCTGGATTTATATCATGAAGGGTAATAGTTGATCCTTCAAGAATTTTAGATTTAAATATATCACCAACAGTACCTAAGCCAAATTGTGTACTCCCTGCTCCAATTAAAACTATTTTATACATTTTTTATCCTTTCACTGATCCCGCAACTAAACCTCTAATAAAATATCTTTGTAAAGCAAAGAAAATTGTTAATGGAATAATCATAGAAACAAAGGCTCCTGTAGTCAATATTTCCCAGTTTTCTCCCCTTGACCCCAAAAGTTCTCTTAGTTTTGCTGTTAATATTATTTCACTAGGAACTTGATCTAAAAAGATCAAACCTACTAACAAATCATTCCATACCCAAAGAAATTGAAGAATAAATACTGAGGCAAAAGCAGGTACTGATAAAGGAAGAATAATTCTTAAAAATATATCATAATGAGTTGCTCCATCTACTCTAGCCGCTTCTATCATTTCATGTGGTAAGGATTTTATAAAGTTCCTTAATAAAAAAGTAGTTGTGGCTAATCCAAATCCTGTGTGAGCCATCCAAACCCCAGGATAAGATTTAGCACCAATATTAAACAATGCCCCTATATCATTATAGATACTAAGTAGTGGGATAAGACACATTTGCAAAGGCACGACTAAAGAAGCTACAATTATTGCAAACAAAGTATCTCTGCCCCAAAATTTCATCCAAGATAAAGCATAAGCAAAAAAAGAACATATGATTAAAGGAATTATAGTTGAAGGTATCGCAACAGTAAGAGTATTTAAAAATGCTTGCCCTACACCTTCTTTAAATAAAACTTCCTTATAATTATCTAATGTAAATTTTGGAGGACTTAGAGCGGTAATAAAAATTCTTTTTCCCCTTTTATGTTCAAACGATTTTTCTGATTTCCATAAATATTCACCATTTTCTTTTATTTCAATTTTGCTTTGATCTTTAAGTATTGCTATTTCATTTACCTTAAACTTATTCATTTCTTTAGAAGTAATCCCATAGCTAACTATTTTTTTTCCAGAATTTTTATCTAAAAGATTGCCTTTTATAAAAAACATTCCATTTTCTTCAATTTGGTACTCAGAAGTTTTTGTCCTATAAATCTCGTTTACTTTGTTTGTTTTAAATGTAGTCCACCATCCACTTGTAGCTAACAAATCTTTATCTCTAAACGAACTTACAAACAGACCGGCTGTAGGTATAATCCATACGATTACAAAAGTTATAAGTAATAAATTAATTATAATTGAAGTTAAAACGTTTTTTTTCATTATGTTTTTTCTTCCTCTTTGTGTCTATGAATATTCCAAATCATTATTGGTATTACACCAACCATTATAACAATTGCCATTAGACTCCCTCTTCCAGAGTCTCCTCCACCTCTAAACATCCAGTCATACATTAAATTTGCTAGCACTTCTGTATTCCATTGCCCATTGGTCATTGCTAAAATGATGTCGAAAATTCTTAAAACTAAAATAGTAATAATTGTCCAGATTACTAAAATTGTCTTTTCTAAATAAGGAATTATTATTGATGTAAAAATTTTTAACTCGCTTGCACCATCAATTCTTGCAGCTTCTAACATTTCTTTTGGAATACCTCTTAAAGCTGCGCTAAATATTACCATAGCTAGGCCAGTTTGAATCCAAATCATAATTACCATTAAAAATAAATTGTTCCATATAGGAATTGTCATCCATGCTTGAGGTTCAAAACCTAAAGAAACAACAACTGCATTTAAAAAACCGATTTGATCATCTCCAGGACCTCTATAGTCATAAACAAATTTCCATATAACCCCAGCTCCAACAAAAGAGATTGCCATTGGCATAAAAATTATTGATTTTGCAATTGTTCCCCACCACAACCTGTCAGCCAAATAAGCAATGACTAAGCCAAAAAAAGCACTTAATGTCGGTACAACCAATAACCATCCAAGATTGTTTAGTATAGCTCTTTTAAATTCAGGATCTTTAGTTGCCCAAAAATAATTTTTTAATCCTACAAATTCAAATCCTGTTTTATTAAAAAAACTTAATCTTACTGTCTCAAGAACTGGATATAAAATAAATACGACTAAAACTATAACTGCAGGAGCAATAAAAATATAAGGTCTTAAAACTGATTTTTGTGAAAATTTTTTAGATTTTTTTTTTTCAATAAAATCTAATGCAAGGTTTGATAAATGAAAATATGAAAAACAAACAACTACCCCAAAAAATACATATATGAAAAGTGAAGTTACGGTCACAAAATATAAGGAAATAATAAACAGGCGAACTAATTGATTTTAGTTCGCCTGAATTTAATTTTTTATTTTATTGCATCCCAACTAGCTTGAATTTTATCTGCTACTTCTTTTGCAGATTTTCCGCTAGTGTAGTCTACCATACCAGTCCAGAATGATCCTGCTCCAATTGCACCAGGCATTAAGTCAGAACCATCGAATCTAAATGTAGTAGCGTTAAGAAGAATTTGGTTTAAACCTCTAAACGTATCACTTGAGTGTTTACTCAAATCAATAAGTTTGTTTGGATTTAAAAAACCTGAACCTTCTATTTCCATCCATATCTCATTAGATTGAGGATGTCCTAGATAGTTCAAAAACTCTCTTGTAGCTTTACTATCTTTAGTAATTGCAAACAATGTTCCTCCACCTAATACAGGATTTCCTAGATCTTTTGTAGAATATGCTGGAAAGTAAAAGAAATCATAATCTTGTCCAGCTTTTACACCTTCAGGAAAGAAAGCAGGTATAAAACTTGCTTGTCTATGCATCATGCATTTTGGTGGCGAACTAAATAAACCTTTTGGAGAGTCTCTAAAATCAGTTGTAGCAACTGCTTTGGATCCACCAGCAACATACTTGTCATTTTTTGCGAATGATCCAAAAAAGTCCATTGCTTCAATAACTCTTTTGTCATTGAATGGCATTTCATTAGTAACCCACATATCATAAACAGAAGGTTTATGTGTTCTTAACATAATATCTTCCATCCAGTCAGTTGCAGGCCATCCTGTTGCATCACCTGATCCTAAGCCAATACACCAAGGTGTATTACCGTCATCAGCCATTTTTTTAGTTAATGCTATTAGTTCTTCCATTGTTTTTGGAACTTTGTATCCATTGTCTGAAAAGTTATCTGGTGAATACCAAACTAAACTTTTGACGTTTACTCTGTAAAAAAAACCAAAAAAATCTTTTTTACCATTTTTGTCAGGATAAGTTCCTAAATCAACCCAAGATTGACCAGCTGCATAATTTTTTAATACCCATTTCTTCATATCGTTCCCAAGAGGAGTTAATCCTCCAAGAGCAGCGACGTTAGCAGCTAAACCAGGTTGTGGAAATATTGCTAAATTAGGTGGGCTTCCAGCTTTAACATCAATTATTATTTGTTGTTCAAAACTGTCTGATCCCCCATATTCAACTGTAGCTCCAGTAGCATCAGTAAAAGCTTTTATAACTTTTCTGAATTGTTCATCTTGTGGAGCTAGCCACGGTCCAGATATAACGACTTTTTGTCCACTTAGATCTGGGCCTTTGTATGCACCTGCCATCGCACTACTATTTAAGAATAAAGTAGCGATAACAAATGCAAATATAAATTTAAAAGTTTTGTACATTAAACCCCCTTATTAATTTAAAAATAATAATATATTGTTAATGATTATCAAAAACAACTTTGATGAATTTTTACTAACTATAAATAACCACATATAAATTATGATTATGTTAAAAACGAATGTTTGATATTCCCAATATGAATATTTTATTC